>Ga0325411_1002190_pt1 | contig 21981 bp, 5 predicted proteins | sample PopdelMetagenome_13_FD_206181 | JGI IMG/M metagenome (GOLD analysis project Ga0325411, IMG submission 206181) | Populus deltoides microbial communities from Bellville, Georgia, United States - Xylem-PdIQD-R4 | ecosystem: Host-associated > Plants > Phyllosphere > Stem > Wood/Secondary xylem... | reverse complement strand
AAAGAGTAAATCGTGAGTGAGATCAATTACAAAATTCAAGATATTGTAAAATAAGGATATAAAATGTAAACTTCCTAATATATAATTAGAAGTAATTTATAAAAAGATAGAGGTAAAGTAAAAAATAATTGAACTATATTATGTTTTATTGTATTATCTCAAATTTTAAAAATAGATATTTCAACATCAAGTTTATACATGATTATTTCAAAAGCAATATATATATATATATATTTTACCTCAATAATCTCATTTCTAACAACAAAACATATTTTAATAGTTTAAAAACCAAAAATCAAATTAAATAAAAAAACTTTTCAAATTTAAATTTACCTTTTTGTCATTATTGAAGTTGCGAACCACATCCATTAAGCTCTTATCTTGAAGATGAAATCTGTAGACATAAAAATCAAAGTTATAGGTGATTAAAATTAGGCCACCGGAGAGTTTTTCAATAATTATCTCTCTCTCATTCAAGAGTTGTGCACTGAAATATAAATAAATAAATTTTGGAATCTATTAAAAAAGATTCAAAAACATGGGGGATCAAATGTCAAAAAATTAAAATCAAGGGACAAAAGTATAAATTTACACGCCTCTGGAATAATAAACACGGGGAAGAGGCTGTTATTTTATCAATGTCAATTTTAAAGGATCAAGTTGAAAAAGTTGAAAAAAAGAAATTTAAAGGATCAAGTTGAAAGAATCCATAGGAGGATGACCAAACTAAAACAAAATCAAAGTTTGAGGTACCAAGAACGATTTTTTGTTTTTTATAGTGAATAGGGCTTATGAATAGTGTTTGTAATATGATGAATAGAAATACTAAAACAAAAAAAAAAACTTATATGTTTAAGTTTCTTTGTAAATTAATTAATTAATAATAATAATTTTGTTTTTGTATTAATATTAATAATAAATTTAAGAATTTAGGCCAAACCTAACTCACCCGGTTAAAAGAAATTTCTCACATCTTTACCCGTGGGGTAAATTTTAATTTGCTTTCAAGGTTTTATGGGGTAAATTTCTACCTCATTAAAATCCAAACAAAGCATTACATACAATCCAAAAATCAGAACAACCATCGAACCAAAAATTAAATGCATCTGTTGTATTTTAAAGAATAAGCTCTTATTCTTTAATTGCCTAAAATGTCTTTAAAAGGCTCCATGTTTTTTTTTTCTAATTAAAATTTAATTGTAATTCTAAGAAAATAACACTAATGGTGTTCTTCCACTAAATTGTATGTGCTTAAAGAATATGATTTTAGTCAACTAGTAATTTCAAAAGAAGCGCACACAGCCATCTTACAAATGATGATGAGCAAAAGAGAAAGAAACACCGCTCTTCCCCTGGCTAGAAGAAACAAGTTTTTATTTAATAATATAGCAGAACCATAATTTTTACATCCCTGATATGATGATAGAAAGGAAATCCAACAAAGCTTCAAGTTTTACATGATAACACCAAAACCATAATTTTTACATGGAAAGGAAATCGAACCAATCAAGCTGCACTTGATTAAAGATGGATTCTGCTAGGCTGAGACTTGGTCATCCTTGCTTCCCCGTAGGGTTCATCGTTATCGATCCGGCGATTATTCCTGAAGGCTGCACAGCCAACCACATAGGCAATCACTAGAATGATTAATATGACGATGTTAATGACCGAGACCTTCCTCCAACTCTTCCTCAGGTTGGCTAGCAAACCAGCTTTGCAAGAATTGCAGGTATAGCACAGTTGCTCTTGATCGTTGTTCCAGGTGTTACAGTCAGTGCTGTAAACAACCCCTCCAGATGATGACCAGAAAGTCTCGTTCACATAAGTGAAGAGGCATTCTGTAGGGGGCTTGCAACAACCAGACTACAGCACAAACCAAAAGCAAATCTGTTATGAATTTATACAATAAATACAAGAGAGAGGAGAATATACCATACACAGTGGGTTGTTTACTATATTTTGAAGATTGTTGAATTTTTATTTTTTCATGTCTGCAGCGATCGAAAATTGGATGACAGTTCTACAACTTTGCGTCATGCTAAAACCTGACATTGTTGATGATGGCGTGACCCAAGTTCAAATAATGTTTGATTAGCTCATTAATTTGACGCAGTGTTGAAAAAAGCGTTCCATACATCAAGTATATTTCTATTTTCCTTGAATTTCTTTACTTTACATGTTTATTTTTCTATTTCTAAAGCCCTAAAACTTCATATTCTTCGACCTCCCCCCAAGAATGGAAGCCATTTTGACTTTATGATTCAAAGGATCCAATTGGTGCAGTTCTTTTTCTTTTTCTTTTTTTGTTTGTGTTTGTTTTGTTGAATTTTCACTTGTTATATACAGGTTGGTGTTAAGTTTTATTTCTTTGCTTGATCTCGTGGTGGATAGGATTAGATAATGGTGTTTTTAGGACAAAAATTATTAGATCGGGACAAACTCAGCAACTCAATAATAGAGAGCTGATGTGGACATTCTAAAGGTAACCCGATAAAAATCTAAGAATAAAACTGAGAAGAAAATGATTAAAAAAAAAATATCTAATTTAACTTCTTGTCTAATTCAGGTTTAAAATTATATCAGGTAGAAGAAGTTGTTATGATGTGACCTAATCAACTTGGATAATTCAAAAGCAATCTAGTTGACCAATTAAAAAAAATCTAAAGACAAAATTAAAAAATAAAATGATGAAATTGACAAGAAAAAACCTCTAAACTCAATCTATTGTTGTCTAGCTTGGGTTTGATATTAAACATTGCGGGAGTTGCCAAACATGATTGAAAAAATAATAGATGAAATTGAAAGGAAAAAAAAGACTAATTTTAAAAAAAATCACTTTTAATATGAACCAAGTATTTTAGTATATAGTATATAAACAATGAAGCTGTATTAAGTTTCTCAAATCTTTAATATAAGATAGTAGGGTAATCAGATAAGATTCCAGCTTTCTGCATCCCCTTTTTATCTCTTTCATCTTTTTATTCTCTATACGTAACTTTTCATATTGAAAAGAGCTGCAACTTGAAGGATGCAAAAAGAAGAGAAGAATATTCATCTAAACAAATTAATACATAAACACACTAAGAGTCTACTCTTGATACCGTACTCAGACTGACAAAAGGCACTATTCTTCCAACAGTGTTTTTTTTCTTTTATCAGGCTAATATCTTTGGTTCATCTTATAAAATATGCAAGATATGTAGATTGTGAGTATAAAGGATGAATCTTTTTAGGTTTAATGGGATGTGTTGACGATGACTGTTCAGGAGGATGGGTGGGACGACATAGGTGAACATGAGATAGTTGGGTAGAGCTGCGATTTCTGTACACTATTTTTAAGTTCATGATTTCAATTTCTTGAATTAGAATGCTTTCCAAACAAGAGAGTTCTCCTGTTTTAAGTATCAAAGCTAAATGGATTATATATATATATATATATATATTAAGATAAAAGTTAATTTGAGTAAAATCATATTAATTTATATTCATGCCACATATAATTGAAAACAAAACTGTTTAAATAATTTTTTTTACAATAATATAATGCTAAGTGAAAACGTTTTTAGTAATTATTATTTTTAAGTGTTATATATCTATCTATATTAGCTATTAATTATTAAACTATGAATGATAATTCAGTATATATCCCTAACTTTTATTCAAGATGAGTTAAAAATCATTTACATGGTTACTTTTTAATTTATGTCCCAAATTAATTTAATTATAATTGTCAAAATTTATACAAAATTATTTGAAAATCAAACACCTTTATATTTAATAAACATCCATATTTATTCATTTATAAATATTCTAAACAATCTATAAAAAATAATATAAATTAGCTAAACAATACATGAGCAAAACAAGTGCCAAAAAAAATTGTGTGTGTGTGTGTGTAAAACATATATAATATAATTAATTTAATTATAATTGTTAAAGTACAGGATGCAGATGGGGATGTGAGAGGGAGAGGAGAAGGCAGGCAGGCAAGGATGAGAGACGAATCTTGTAATGATGGTTTTTCTTACCAAAAATGAAAAGGTCCCATCGCTTCCTTTCTTTGTCAATGGATGAATAAAGCTAAGCTACTAAACTTTCTTTCCTTGGACGGTAGATGGATAAAGCTAAGCTCCTTTCTAAGAAAGAAAGGTGCGGCTGTGAACGGCCGACAAACAATTACGTGGCAAATAAGAAACAGCAATAACCGGTGGCTCTCACATGCCCTCAAGTCGATGTCCCTTCTCCCTAGCAATAATTTGGGGGATTCTTTTTTTTTAAAAAAAAATAGCGCAATTAGTTGAGGATTCCAGCACAATACAATTTAAAAAAAAATTGACTAAATATTATATTTTTTAAAATATATTTTTGTTTAAAAAATATTAAATTTAGATATTTTTAATGTTCTTTTGATGATTTTAATAAAATATTATTGAAACGTAAGATTAAAATTAAAAAATATTATTTTAATAAATTTTCAAATAAAAACAACTGTAAACCACAATAAAATACCACCCAAAGTCTCCATCAAGAAGTCTTTAAATTATCGGGGAGGGAGCGGGAATGGTGGGGGAAGAAAAATATTATTGTTTATTTATGCGGAATTCAAATCTAGGATCTGAACTCCTCCTTTATCCCGTACGATAGGCCTCCTTAATGCTGCATGCAAATTTTAAATTAATCATTTTTTTTTGGAAAACGAGTTAAATAATCCTTCGAATTTCTAAAATTAATTCCTTGATATTAATCAAATTTAATTTACTATTAAAAAATCTTCTATCAATTAACCAGAGAAACTATTTTAATTTGTTTTTATAATTTATTATTATTGTTGTATTTGAGATTTTCAAGTTTCAACCATTAATTGATTGGTAGTTGAGGCCGCTGAGTCTAAGATCTTGAGTTGTTCTACTCCGACCTATCTCTAATCGCAAAACAAGTTCAGTATTCTGCTCAAATCGTTAGCTAAAACCCAAAACTTTTCAAGACTTGGAACACGATAAGAAATTATAGATTTGATATTACTTGAACTCAAAATATCATGGAAAACAAAAAAGGCACATACCTCAATAGAGCTGAGCTTCCTGCTATAGAACATATCTGCAGTCTCAGGGACGCCATTAATAGTTCTCCCCATCTTACCACAAACCTTAGAATCTCGTATACAAGAGCCAATCTTGTGCCAGTAGCTATCACTAGATACTCGATCCTTCAACCACCCTGAATAGTCCTGCAGATAATAGTCAGAATACGCACGATTCACGAGTGGGCGGCCCGACCCTTTATCGGTGACAACATAGGCAAAGATGATGAACCCTAAAAGTGCGGCGATGATGAAGAACATAACAAATAGGTAAGCCCACATCAAGAAAGTGTTTCTATAACACGCGCCAGCGAAACCGGCTAAAGAAACGACCATGATTGAGATCCCAATTATTATCAATGGCCACTGTAAGAATTTTAGACAATCTGTGTTGTTGGCTCTGCTGCTTAGCCATATACCACCTCCTAGGATGGGTATTGATAGCAAAAAAGTCAGGAAGTTGAGTACCCCTATCAAGTGATTGCTAGATCTCATGGTTGATCTTTCTCTGTTTCTCTCTCCCTTTCTGCAACAAGCGCGTCAGATCTCTCTCTCTGCTCCGTCTCTCTGTCTTTCTTTCTTTCTTTACTGTTAATTTTTGGGATGGCCAGTTACAAGTGAAGAAGAGAATTGATAGCAACAAAGGCAAAGGTATAACGTCTCTCTGTAGGTGTGATATTTTACGCTCATAAATATCCTAGCGTCCGTACTGGGCTTATGTCAAGTTGGATTCTATATTTCAAACTACGGGCCCGAGTTTCTAAGCTCCGACCCGGCCCGTGACGGGTTATGGAGATTTGCTGTGTTGACGAATATGTCGTTTTGCTCCGCGCCTTGGAGTTCTTAAGCAGGGCACTAAAATTCAGTTTTACCTGCACACGCTCTAGACTGAATTTCAAAAACAAAAAAATCAACTTGATGGGTACTCATGATCATATCGTAGTTATCTATTTTTAAAATATAAAATAATATTATTTTATTTTCAAAAAACAAAAATAATGTTATATTAATTAAAGATCAATCAATGTCTGAATTGCAATGCATTAGAATGTTAATGGCTAGTATTAAAAATTAATTCAAATTAACTCATCTAACATGTGACTCGAGCCTTGGAGCGGATCATGGGTTAGATCAAGTCTAATAATTTTTCTTAGAAAAAAAGTTAATGAAAAGCTAGGAAATCGATGAAAGCAATAAGAGCTAGTGTTGTGATCGATGAAAATAATAACACATCATTCAAATAGAATGAGTGCATATACTAAGAGGAAGAGTAAACAATACTGGTGAGGTGCAAATCAAATAACACGTTGATGTAAACCTCTTGATCATATGATCAAATAATCCCTAGTAAAGAAAATAACAATTTCGAAAGCTAAAAATCAAACTTGATAAAACTCTATCCTAGAGGTAACCCTATACCTAATAACCAAAGGTATAGGAAAAAGAATTAAACTCATAGATAATCCTAAGTATGCGAATGGTGTCACGAATCCAGTTAATCTTTGATAAGTTAGTGTACGATCTTTCTCCTTGCAAAAGAAGATTGTTTTGCCACAAATAAACAAAAATAAACTCATGTTTATTTTTCAACTAGCTACTCAAATTTGAAACTTAAAAAAACATAATACAGTCTCCTCTAACTAACTATAATGAAACCCTTGTGGTTTGCAAGCTAATAGGCCTAAACTAGTAATCAACTAACATAAGTTCAATAATAAAATAAACTCCTAAACAATGTTTAATGTTGTTTTTTTGTTCTCTTTTCTTTTCTTCCTTTTCTTTTCAAAGCTTGTTAGACCTTTTATGTTAGGCTCTTGGGCCTTTCAATAGGGTCTATTAACGAAGTATTTCCTTATATTTTTCCTTTCTACGCTTTTTCAGCTCTAATTTCAAGGGTTATTTATAGAGACTTTTAGGTTTATTTGGTGGATTCCCTCAAAGATTAATCAAAACTTAACCCTTTAATCAAAGTGAGAGGGTTATGGACAAAAGTTAACAACTAGAAGCTCTTCTACTAAGCTGATTATGCAATGGTGATTTTGGTTTTAGGGGTACTTGATGGTTCTGCTGGACTTGGAGGAAAATGAGTTATTTCTAGTCTTTAGATCTTGAGCAAGAGATTTTAAAGTCATTGATAAGAATCATTTGAGAAACTTTAAATATAAACACATAAAACAAATAAGTGTAACAATGAAGGCTAACTAAGTTGACCACTTTTAAAACTTCATCGGAGTTTCATCTCTCTCTACCATGACAATCACCTCACATTTTTTTGTCATAACATGTATAACCGCACCAACCACCTCACATCTTTTTACCTTACATCACTCTTATTAGTCATAGACAAGTGTGCACATTACATCTTTATTTTTCCATAGAAACAATAATCTTGATATAATTAGTGAATAATAGGTACACATTTGATTCTCTCACTTAACTGTTGTATAATGAAATATTAACTGACAATAGGTGAATATAACTTTCTAAGCCTATATTATAGAAAAAAGGATATAATTAGTGAATAATAGTTACACATTATGATAGTCAAATGTCAGTTTTTTCATTATTATTGGTGAAACTTACCATACTGTAACTTTAACTCCTAAAAATCAGTTTATTTATTAGATTTTAAACCCAAATATAATCAAAATAACTCACTTAAAAACAACTTGCAATTTCTAAGAACACAACAAACAAAATGTGATTGCTATAATCAAATGTGAATATCATAAGCATAATATTAATGCATAACTATCCAAATCCTAAATCATACATAACCCTAAATTCCCAAATTTCTAAACCCCTACTATTGCCTCTAATTTCTAAATCTTAGCCTTAACCCTAAATTCCTAAATAATTGCTTAAAACGTACATTTTGCCACAACAATAATCTCTTGAATCATGCCCTACCCTCAAAACTTTGAACACAAAAATCTCTATCAAAGAACCTAGCCATACCAACGTAAAAGAAACTGCAAAATCTAACAGAATTAAACGAGCCTTGAACTTGAAGAGAGAAAGAGAGAGGTGATCAACACGATTAATTTTTCTGGGACAAGGCTTGGCCATGAGAGGAAGTTCTTGTTTTAGGCATTTTGGTTTTGCTTGTAAGTATGTGCATGTGAAAGTGGATCTTCAAAGTCAGTGATGTTTGCAAACCTAGAATAAGAGAGAGATTATGTTTGAAAATAGAGAGATTATGTTGAGGGAGATTAGTTTGATCTTTCTATTTAATTTAAAAAATTATTTTGATGTAAAATGTAAATTGTAATTTTTTAAAGAATGAAAGCAAAGTAAAAAAATACCTAAACTAGAGGATGATCATGATACTTTTCTCCTTATAATATTGATGTTTTTTTTTCCAATAACCGTCAAAATTAAAATCTTACTTGCCTTGTCATGGGAGTATTTGAATTTATAGTATAAAGTATTTTTTTAAAATATTTTTTAATTGAAAATGTATTAAAATAATTTTTTTAAAGATCTTTAATTTTTTTTTAATATCATCACATTACCATAATAAAAATAACTAAAAAAACTAATTTAATATATTTTTTTAAAAATAATTTAAAAAAATATTTAAAAACACAAGTAAAAACTTTGTCAAAATACTAGTTTTTCTGCAGTATAATAGAAACGCGTGTGCCCGAGGCCACATTTGATTCTCCTTTAGGAAAATCGCACGTGAAAAAAACGAGAGAAAAAACGTAAGGGCGTGCATCATCGCTATACACGGTAGAAGTAGAGATATGAAACCCGGACGTGTTCTCGTAAAAAAAACCGGATTTGATAATCGCCGATAGGTCCGGGACTTTTTGTAATTAGAACATAGCTCTTCCTAGGTGTTTTTTCTTTTTCTCTTTTCGGTCGTGATAATACCATAAAGAAAAAAAAACGCGGAAACAAGAAAAACAAAAGGCGTTTGAAACCCTAATTCACCTCCGATTTCCTTCTCTTCTCAATTCTATCATTAAAAAAAATACGTAAGTGATTTTACTCTGTTTATTTTTGTTATTTAATTATTGTTATTATGCAGATTGATTTACAATTCCCATTTTTTCTGGTAGGTTAATTTTTGAATCGATCGATCGCTGTTTAGCGACTCTACAGGGTGGTGGGTTTGTTTATCTACTAATCCATGGCTTAACTAACAATCGATTTCGGTTTTTCTTTGAGGTTGAAAGATGGATTTAGTAGCTAGTTGCAAGGTAATTTAGTAGAGGCTCTACCAATTTTTTTTTTTATTGAATTCAAAATTTACTGCGCTGCTGTAGTAGTAGAAGAAAAAAGATCTGTCATGTTAGCTGTGGTTTAACTCGCTTATTTATTAATTTATTTCCATGTGCCTCCTGCTAAACATACCCTCACGGTGGTGCAACTCATAGTTTTATTGTTATATGTTGATAAGGGAAATAACTGTTGAATTTATCAAGTGGGCTCTTTATTTATAAAGATGACCTTGTTCTGTACTTGATGTGGTTGTTACGAAAGCTAGTCATCTTACCGAATGAACTTACTGAATGTTATTGATTGATTGAGCGTCTCTCTCCTATTGCCGCCCCTCTGCCTGCACCTTCTCATTTCAAATTAAGAGTCTTGGTATGTACTTTATTGGCAGTTACATGCACCACTTGTTTTCATACTGGTTTTCTTGATTATGGAGCCAGGAACACCATTGCTCCATTCACTGGATGAAATTTTTGAGATAAGTATGGTTGCAACTCCCATAACTCGATTTTTTGTTTTTGTGGTTGCAAGTCCAAGATATTTTTTTTGCCTTTTGGGTTGTTAAAAATGCATAAATCCCACAAAGATAAGCTCTATTTATGGGCACAATAGGAATTACTAGCCATTGGTCATTCATTGGACATTTTATGGCCCATATGTGAAGTAAATAACCTGTAGAATTTAAGCAAACCTCTTTATTTGCAAAAGGTTTTCTCTATGCTTGAAGTCTGTAACATTAAGCTCAAAGTCCTTCAATGAGTTAAGATCTGACTTTTCCCCCTTAAACACTTCAATTTTGTTCTCTCTTTCACAATATCTCTATTTTTTTTTTTAAGGAACACGTAATTCCATATAATATGTTTTTTGCCTACAAAAAAAAAAAAATCTGCTCCATAAGTGCACCATGTAATGGCTCCTTCCTCATCTCGGAGTCATTGAGCAACTTAATAAGAGTTTGCTATACTAACTCGAAGGTTGATTGAACTCAGAATTGGTTATTCCCTATGGCTGTGATCTCTTCTCATGTTGTTTAAGCTCAGAATCTCCTGTAATCAAGTAGCTTGTATCTTTTGCTGTGTTGTTTAGCAAAGAGATTATGAAACGTCCTTTCTTTTTTATAGGACAAATTGGTGTATTTTCGAATAAAAGAGCTGAAGGATGTCCTGACTCAGTTAGGTCTTTCAAAGCAGGGGAAGAAGCAGGTTAGATTCTGTATCTTGCTTTTGGCTAATTTTCTTGTATATGATGTTTGAAATCATCATTGCATAATGGTACTGTCTAAACTTAAAGCTTTGGTTGTATTTGACAACTGGCGTGCCAAATTGGACCTTGAAAAAACAGAATAATTGTGCCTATGTGCTGTCTCATGGTTCACGAGACCATCCCTCGCCTTTTTGTCACTTGTGATGGTTTTATGCTCCCTTTTCCTGTGAAAAAAATGACTTCTTCATAAATGGTATCTGCCTATAATTGTGTGGCTTGGTATTGCTTATAACTCTTGTATTTGATTATACTGTAATTTAAAATTTGCAGGACCTTGTTGACCGGATATTAGCTATTCTGTCTGATGAACAAGGTAAAATGCTCCCTCCTCACGACACTGTTGTTTGTAATAGGGAAGTTTTAATAAATATTGATCATGTAGACTCTCTCTGATTACTATGAAACCTTGAAACCCTTTATTGGAGGTGTTTTGAGAAATATTTTTCAGTTTTATTTTATTTCATATCATCACTCGTTCCCTCCAACCGAGTCAATGCTTTTAATTCTAATGTTTAATACTCATCTTTTTTTCAAGGTTTATTATCTGTGTGTGATACTTGTATGGTTATCTTCTACATATGCTTGCATAATTAATAGCGGTTACCAACTATGAAACTTGTAATACCACCAAACGTTGCACCATGGGGATATTTGTATTCAATCACTTCCTATTGAATAAATTGGAATGCTCATGATTCCAGTGTCACATAATCTTAATAGAGTAAGCTTTGATTATTCAAATGGATGCTTTTGCAGGCTCAAGAAATTTATTGATATATGCTCAGTGAAAATAATATGCAGTCAACTCCAAGTTTAGGTTTTTGGGATTGAGAAATGAGATTTTCTCTGATTATTATTTCCCCTAGTTTAGGTATAGGTTTTTATTGATGGCATGGATCTGATATTCATGGCTATGAATTTTGTTTATTTTTATTGACATTTTTGGGGAAGTTTGCAATCCCAAATCCCTATCAATGGTTTGTCTCAGTTTTCAATTTCGTGGCATCATCTTCCCATCTCTCCTTTCTTGTTCTTGATGGTCGGATGTGAATATGGGTGTCTATGTTGATGTTTCTCATGGGCTGTTGAGCATCCAGTTTATAATCAACTTGTTCAAACACCTTCTAGCAGGATATGACTTTGTTATAGCTTTTGAAGAATAAATTTAAGTCATTTTTTATCTGTAGTTTCCAAGATATGGGCAAAGAAGAGTGCCATTGGAAAGGAAGAGGCGGCAAAACTAGTGGATGACACTTACAGGTTCATCATTGCTTGCTACTCCATAATTAGAGGATGTAGTTCGATTTTTTCCCTCTTTTCTTTTTAACATATCAAAATATTCACTGTGGTTGCATGCTTCATGTGGCCTTATAGCGACCTTTTAACTTTCTGGGCAACCATTTATTCTCTTCAAAGTCTTGCTTTTATTCCCTCCATTGACATGCACCCTCTGTCCTCATATCCAGGAAAATGCAAGTGTCCGGGGCCACTGATTTAGCATCAAAGGGACAGGGCGTGTCTAATTGCAGTAATTCCAAATTAAGTGGAGAAATGGATGAACCATTTCACTCTGATACAAAAGTTCGCTGTCCATGTGGAACCTCATTGGAGACAGAGTCGATGATTAAGGTTAAAAGATCTTTCTTTAGTGAATTTTCATCCATTATGAGCTTTAGATGTGCATACTCGATGGACAGCTTTTACGAATTTTTTTTCTCTTCTAATTTATTTGAGGCATGGTCTTAAGTTTCATGAAAATTAATCCTCAGCATTTTTAAGCATATGGAATGCCTGGTCATGTTATGTATCACTTTCTTGCTTAAATGGTGTAGTTGTACTACAATGGGATCTAAATTGGTGTCCTACTTTATGCACCCTAATCTCTGTACCTCATTCTTATACCTATACCATCTCCATGGATTTTCATGTTTGCGTTTCTAGTTGTTGGAAATTAACAATCAAATTGTAGCAAGCTCCTTTGACTTTGTTGGTCACCAAGATTCTAAGTTAATTGATTGCCTCTCAAGAATGTTTTATGCTTTGCATGTGATTTTTATATTGAGTTATTACATGATGCAGCCATCACAATCAGTGTTGAGGCATAATGTTGGACTTGTTTATGTTTACAGCACATCATGTTAATTATCGACAAATACATTGTTTAGACGAAATGCTGAGGGATTATATGCTGAAATCCTTATAGTGCCCGTCTATGTATGTATGGACAATAGCAGGATTTGTTACTATCTTGTTTTCTACCCATTCATGTTGAAGAAGCAGCTTGCATTTAGAATAGTGACATAAGCTACTTTTCTTTTCCCCTTTTCCTTCTTAGCTACTCTTGCACTTAACTCTATCCTAAATGCTTTGCTAATCTGCCGAGCTCCTATTTATTTTTATTTTCTTGCAATGACAGTGTGAGGATTTTAAATGTCATGCGTGGCAACACATTGGTTGCGTTATAATTCCAGAAAAAGCCATGGAGGGCACTCCTCAGTTTCCGGATGTGTTCTATTGTGAGACTTGTCGACTAAGCAGGGCTGACCCGTACGCATCATATATATATTTTTCTCTCGTGTTTACTGTTTTATGTATGGAATGAAATGGTTCCCCTCCCTGCTCCAGGATACCTTTTATTTATTTATTTTGACAATATGCTTCTTTCTTGCTGGTAGTGTGACATCACATCTCAGCTACAATTTGACCTTTGGGATTGACTTATTAAACCATTAAATGCTCTCATGATTTCTTCTGAACTTGTTTTTCCATTATCATACTGCTTGTTGGTATGGTAATTCTTTACTTTGGTGTAAAACAAATTGTGTTCTCCTTTGCCACTGGTCTGTAAAATGTTAATCAAGTGCTAGTAGGGAGATGAATCTTTTGAGATAGATGAGTGGCCAGGTCTCTTAAGGTAAGAAAGAATTACAGTGATATTCTAACCAAGTTGGAGACGCCATCAACCTGGGCTAAGAGAACAAGCAACTCTTGTATATGATTTGGACTTATGAGCTAGTAGAGAGGATAAGTTGATCGTAATTAAGGGGTGGTGAGGGCAAGATTGGTGTGGGAAAAGTAGGTAAATAACATGTAACTGGAAAAGAGAGGTCAGACTTAAGAAAGATAGAGGTAGGAAGAAATAAGTGTGTTTGACCTTCAATTTAGATTTTTGACTAAGAACAAGGCATCAGTAAAACATAAAATAAGTTTTTCTTTCATTATCATGAAAAGTATAATAGTTCTATGCAGAACAGAAAAATCATGTGTAATACGAATGGGAAACCTAAATTATTAAGTATCCTAATCAGAATGCTATTTGTCTAGCATATAACCAGGAAAGAGAGGCCAGAATTAAGAAAGATGGTTGGGAGAAATAAGTGTGTTTGTGGAGGAGAACCTTCAATGTAGTTTTTTGACAAAGAACAAGGCATCAATAAAACATAGAATAAGTTTTCCCTTCATTATCATGAAACGTATAATAGTTCTATGCAGAACAAAAATATCATGTGAAATAGGAATAGGAAACCTTAATTGATAAGTATCCTAATCAGCATGTGATTTGTCTAGAATAATCTGGAAAGTTGTATGGGTGGCCTGTACATATTTTTTTGAAGAATGACATGGTTTAATGGTGCGCATGTGCACCTTGTGCACGCACCTGTATCCCCATCCAGTATGTGGGGTAACCTGCAAGAACTAGAGTTCTACAAGGTTTCTTGCTGTCATGTATCTTAGTATTGTGTGATTTGTTATTAATCTTTGATCTTTATGGTTTGTTTACCTGACTAATCCTTTTCAATTCTGCTATTTGCACTTTCATAAAATGTTTTTTTTTTTTTTTTTTTTAAATTTCCTTCATATACAGCTTTTGGGTTACAGTTGCACAACCTCTATATCCTGTGAAGCTGGTTGCTACAAATGTTCCAACTGATGGGTAAGTTAACTGTACAAGTTGTCATGTATCTTACCAATGGCTTGATGTGCTAGCACTTGTGTTTGGGGTGGAGTTAGTTGCTAGCCAATGTTTGCTTGATTTGATGAAGAAAAATATACAATAAAGTGATTTGAACTGCAATTACTGTTTGTCTTGGTAGATTCAACTTGTGGATATCAGGTTCAAATGCTTTTCTTTTGTGTGAGCCAGATATCATTGTTAAACTGTTAGGCTGCTGAATTTGTAGCCATGAATATTATAGAAACACTAGTTATGCTCTGTATTATGGTGCCATTTTCAATTCAGTTGTCTGTAAATTGCAAGAAAGCCGGGTCTTCCTTGTTATGGCACCTGCTTGTTAGACAAACAGATATCAATCGGTTCTTTCAATGACTCAGGATGTAGTCAAAGACTGGGTTCATGTCCTTCTAACTTCTAGGATCTTGAGCACCTAATCGCATGTTAATGCGACTTAACAGGAACTTTGTGTGGTCAAATTACATTGGAAAAAGAAAGACAACTAGAAGTGGTCTTTACAGGAGGTATTTGGGGGTCGGGAATTATATAAATATCTGGAGGATATAGGAGATATTTGGCATATTATGCTGATAATTATAAGTGGATAGTTGATGAAGTTGGTATCTATGGAAGATCAGTTGATGTAGCAAGTTCTGTGCTTATGGTTGTTACTCAACTAACTTTTTAATTATGAGCAAGATGAGTGATCCTTCTCTGATGTGCCACTGTTCAGCCTTTTATTTTGTAATGATACACTATGCACACATGCTACATGCACCATAATAATGGTAGCGTACTTGTTTGAGTTAGCATTACAGTCAGTCGTCCTTTGGTCACCCAATGCCAACTTTCATGAATTAAGGAGGCTGACCTCCTGTTATGAAGACTTAATAATTGTATACTTTTGTTTTATTTAATATTTTAATATCCAACATTTTCCAGTTCAAGCCCGATGCAGGGTGTGGAGAAAACGTTTCATCTCACTAGAGCAGACAAGGATCTACTGGCAAAACAAGAATATGATGTTCAGGTTGGTGAGTGCATAAATTTTTCATATTTTAGTAAGTTATTGATGTGCTAATGGTCTGTTGATAATGTTAGGCCTGGTGCATGCTTTTGAATGACAAAGTTCCATTTAGGATGCAATGGCCGCAGTATGCAGATCTCCAGGTTAATGGTATGCAGTTGAATTTTTAGTTCCACTAATCTGTTGATGTCTCTCCTACTCTTCAATTCTTTACGTTTGAAATGAGTTGTTTGGAAGTACTTATGTGAACTGGCCTCCTACCCCCCTCCCCCCACCACCACCACCACCACCACTAAAAGAACCCAACGTTTCTTTCTTCCCACTAATATTGTCAGAAAAGCCATTTTTACATTTTTCTCTTGAAGCTGCATCTTTTATGCAGTTGTGAAATATGTATTATGGTGTCTCTTTTGGTCCAGAGTTTCTGACAATGCTGCTTAAATTACATATGATGTACAGGTATTGCTGTTCGTGCTATTAATAGACCTGGCTCGCAATTGCTAGGCGCTAATGGTCGTGATGATGGTCCAATTGTGAGTTTCTGACTTTACTAGGGAAAATTTTCTATTAAGTTATCAATACCTCTTATCACATACATTTTATCTGCTAGATATTGTTGTTTGTGATGGTGCACCCTCTTGTTTCAACCATTCTATTGCTCGTCCGCAGACTCATAGCTGGACTTGTCATTTTTCAAATTGGAGACTATTTTCTGTATTTCAATTATTATTTTTCTTTTCCTTTTCTTAGATCACGTCATGTGCAAAAGATGGAATCAATAAGATATCATTAACCGGATGTGATGCTCGAATCTTCTGCTTAGGAGTTAGAATTGTAAAGCGGCGAACAGTTCAACAGGTGATTTTAATGATTTTTAAGAAGATAATTTTGAATCAATTGAGTTTGAATTTGATGTCATTAGTTTTTATTTTTTTTATGTTGATTGGGAAAATAAGGTGGTGGTTGAACCATTTGAAATGTCTTTGCAGTTCTTAGTGATTTTATGAGATAGATGGACTTTTGTAATTTTATGTTCTAATAGAATTTTTTTCTGAAATGAAACAAATAAAGACAGCTGACAGTTTTCTCTCTTAAAAAAATTATCTTATTTGAGACTTGGGAAATTGCCTTGCACTTGAGCACCTTCAACATCATTTGCATTTAATCTCTGATATTTGTTGTTGTATCAGAAAGCTTGATCACAAATACTCATATTTGATCTTGTTGGCAATGTGTTACAGAGATCACTACAGGTAGTTGGTGTACTGATTAGACATCCTATGTGTTTATGTTATTTTTACTGCCATTCCGTATACTGCATGTTTATACATATATACATGCAGAGATAAATGCACCCCATACATGTGCAAACATGTGTGTGTGTACATGTGCATGTGTCTATTCATGTGCATGCATATTTCAATTTTGGTACCTTACTACTGAATTTTTATTTGCTGTGGTTCACATATTTTTCCTGCTGCCTATAATGAGCTACAATTAAAGCACGCATCACCTTTTACGCTACCTGGGGATTCATCTCACACTGCTTCATTTTCTGTTTATTGTTTAGATACTCAACTTGATTCCCAAGGAGTCTGAAGGTGAGCATTTTGAAGATGCACTTGCTCGTGTTTGTCGCTGCATTGGTGGTGGAACTGCAACAGATAATGCCTATAGTGACAGTGACAGTGACCTGGAAGTTGTTGCAGATTCTTTTGGTGTCAATCTTCGTTGTCCTGTATGTTACATGAACATGATTTGAGAGTTCAAGTCCATAATTCCATGCATGTGTGTTGCACTGAGCGCTTTGTTCTATGCAGAGTTAATATCTGAAAGTCACTGTCTTGAATATTGGTCCCTTCTCCTATGTCTATTAATTTGATAGTAGGGAAACAGCCACCTTTTGTTGCAACACGTGGCGGGTTTGGGTGTGTGGAATAGGTCCTTTTTTTCATTCAGAGTCTTTTGGTTTCTCTAAGCAGGCACTGTAAATGCAGTTAGTGGGTTTTGGGAGGGCTGAACAGGAGTGGCAAAAACCATTCTGGAAAAGATCGTGCAGTTCTTTTCCTTAAGCATGCTGTTTATGATAATTGCTACTGGATCACAAAGGAAAATAATGCTGCTAGATTTTGGTTTTGACCAGTCTAGGATCTTTCTTGTATGCTTAACAATATGTTTCATGAAAGTATAACACCTACAGGAGTGGAGTCTTTCTGTTACACTTGTGACATCCATTCCAGAATTTCTCTTTTTATATGGGTTATATTCGACCAATTATGTAATGCAATATGCTTTCTCTAGTGATATTATGTTCTTAGGGATCTACCACTTTTGTGAACGTGCATGATGTCAATGTTGCAATATCTAATGCTTTCACACTAAACAATGTTTTATTTTTCCAGCATATTGTCACCTCATTCTTCAAATTGCTTTATTAAATTGTAGCATTCTTCATTGGTAGCAAGCTTCAAGAAATTAGGATTAGGTATATAGTGCAGTCATAAATTTGGTGGCTTAGTTGCTGAAATTGTTTCATGAAATTGATTTCCATGCATAGATGAGCGGTTCAAGAATGAAGATTGCAGGGAGATTCAAATCTTGTGCGCACATGGGCTGTTTTGACCTGGAAGTTTTTGTGGAGCTGAACCAGCGTTCTAGGAAGGCAAGCACTAATCATTTTTTAATATATATATATAGGAATATGAATAGGTTCCTGTTATATCTGTTTTATGTATCTGAGCTACCATTGCACTCTACACAGTGGCAGTGCCCCATCTGTCTCAAGAACTACTCCTTGGAAAATATAATCATTGACCCATATTTCAATCGCATCACATCTAAGGTATTGCTTCCTTGTCCTTCTCCGTTCATCCCAACCCTTAGTTTATGGTACTTGTGTATTTTATATTTGTTCACTTGTGTTATATAGATGAGGCATTGCGTGGAAGATATTTATGGTACTTGTGTATTTTATACTTGTTCGCTTGTGTTATATAGATGAGGCATTGCGTGGAAGATATGACAGAGATTGAGGTGAAGCCTGATGGTTCCTGGCGAGTGAAAACAAAAACTGAATCTGACCATAGGGATGCTGGAGAACTTGCTCAATGGCATAATCCTGATAGCACTCTCTGTGTCCCTTACACTGGAGAACTCAAATCAAAAGTGGAAATGAAGCAGATCAAGCAGGAAGGTGGTTCAGAAGGTAATGCTGGTGCTAGTTTGAAACTTGGAATCAGAAAGAATCGTAATGGGTTTTGGGAAGTCAGTAAACCTGATGATATGAACACCTCCTCTTCAGGTAGATTGGAAGAAAACTTTGAACTCTATGAACAGAAAGTTATTCCTATGAGCAGCAGTGCTACTGGTAGTGGTCGTGATGGGGAAGATCCAAGTGTAAATCAAGATACCGGTGAAAATTTTGAATTCACAAACAATGGAATGGAGCTTGATTCTTTATCGTTGAATGTATATTCAACGTATGGATTCACTGACCAAAATTTATCTGCACCAGTAGGGAATGCAGAAGTCATTGTTCTTAGTGATTCAGATGACGAAAATGATATATTAATTTCCTCTGGATCTGTCTACAAGAGTAATCAAAATGGTGGTGCTACTATTTCTGTGCCCTCTCCTGAAATTGCAGGTCATTTTCTGGAAGATCCTACACTTGGGACTGGTGGAAATTCTTGCTTGGGTCTTTTCAATGCTGATGAATATGGGATGCCCCTCTGGCCACTACCTCCCGGAAACCAAGCTGGTCCAGGATTCCAATTATTTAATTCAGATGTCTCACATGCCTTGGTTGATTTACCGCATGATCCCATTAACTGTCCCTCTTCAACGAATGGCTACACATTAGCTCCAGAAACTGTCATGAGATCTACTTGTTTAATTCCAGATTCTTCTATTGGTCGATCAGACACGGATGTAAATGATGGTTTGGTTGATAATCCCTTGGCTTTTGGCAGAGAAGATCCCAGTCTACAAATCTTTCTTCCAACTGGGCCTTCAGATGCATCAATGCAGTCTGATACGAGGGATCAAGCTGATGTGTCAAATGGTGTCCGTACTGATGACTGGATCTCTCTTAGGCTTGGTGGTGGTGGTGCTACTGGCAATCATGGCGAGGCAGTTCCTTCAACAAATAGACTGAATTCGAGGCAGCAGATGCCATCTAGAGAAGATGGCATGGATTTGGCTGGCACTGGTTTGTTTCGTTTTTCTTAAGGCTTTATAATTGTTGGTTAATGCTTCTGGAGGAAAGTGTGCAAGTTTTAGACCCGTGTTATGCAACTTTCGTATCCACTTTCTACGTTTTGATGTTCATCTTTTAATTTTTTCAACACTGATTATACCCACTTCCGCAGATTCTTTGCATCTTGGTATCAATGATGGCAGATCTGAAAAGGCAAGTCGACAAAGATCAGACAGTCCTTTCTCATTTCCTCGCCAAAAACGTTCTGTAAGACAACGGTTGTATCTTTCTATTGACTCGGACTCTGAGTGAAGGGAAGTGAATCTTTTTTGCTGAGATAATTGCTGCTTTTGTTTGAGATTTTTGCGGACAGAAGACATTTGCTGGGGTGATAAGGTGATTTTCAAGTTAAAGACCTGTACGTAGAATGTGGAAAGAATTGTAGTCCATACGACGATGGAGTCCCGCACATGGCAATCAATGAGCCGTGAGCGCCGCCTTCAATTTTGTGAAGCATACAATGGTTTCTGATCTTGTCAACAAGCTCCTAGCCAATTTTCAACAGATTTATTTAAGTTGCTGGTAAATTGTACACAGCCTACGGAGAATTCAATTAAATCCATTGGTTCCCTTGGATTTTCAGGATTGTCCCATTTAGTAAAATCTTCGTGGTCATATGCTTAATGATGAGAGCCAAGTAGCCTGTAAATATCGCTCAGATTCAGAGCCAATACACTCCTCCTTTGATTCGTCTTCACTCCTCACCCTTTGTTCTATTTTGTTGCCTACCATCATCCTTTTCTTGAATCAATTCTCCCAAAATCAATAAATTGACATCACCACACTTCGCTTCATTGTTATATTGTCGCCAGAAAAAACGATGGCATCTTCTGAGTGGATAATGTTCCTGTGGAACTTGGTTTGTGCTGGTTTGATCTTTAGTATTTAGCTTCAAAAACTTTGATTTGAAAAAACTCAGCAAAATTACAGGATGATGTAAAGAAGTCTACAGCTTACTATATTGTTTTATCCATGATATTGTTGTGTACTGCTATCAATCAATCTTCATCCTCTTTATTTATTGTATTTGTTCTTCTAGTTGCAAGAATTAGATAATTGCTCGCTTTCCTCCATTTCATGCTCCTTTTCAACTGCTCTTTTTAGAAATAGAAAAAGGAAAAAACAAGTAAATAATATGAAAAGATCGATGGGAAAGAAAAACATTTTTAAAATAAAATAATGTTGAATTAAAAAGTTAGATGCTAATTTATAATTTACTATATTTCATCTCATAACTTCAGTCACCAGACAAGATTCAAGCGCTAGTAAAGATAACCTGATTATGTGAATTGATCGAACGTGTATTTATCAGCTTGGTAATGCACAAAAAGGCTATCTAATCCTGGATTTTTCTTTTATTTTCTTGGTTCGACAGTAAAGAAATCAGCTTGCATGTAAATCAAAACAATCCCTTTCTAAAGGATCTTAAAAGGCGAACCCCTCCTATATCAGTATGATACATTCAAAGAAATTTTAATAAATCCTCCCAAATACTAGCGCCCTAGGTTTGAACCTGAAAAGTTTATGAAAAAAAAGAAAAGGAAAGGACCCTCTTAATTAACATGCCAACTCCTTGGAAATCATCCTATGTTTTCTTAGGACAGGAAAATAAGCCAAGAAATGGACTTGTATATAAAAGGACTCGAAATGAAATGAAATGAAATTAGAACTCTGACAAAAATTCCCGCGAGATCTCTAGCTAATACCATGCAATCTCTCAACTTTCAAACAACCATCATCAGTCCTCTAAGTTGATCGTCAGTGGGGTGTAAGAAAGTGCACCCCCAAGTTCCAAAAATAAGGGCACAGATGACACATGAAACAACTTTAGACAGCCCTTTTAAATTAAATGATTCCAAGAAGTCCAGTAAGGTCTGCATCTCTACGGTAAGCAGGCTGTTATATCAAGCAGCATTAAGGCATGCCTGACAATAGTCAGTCTTCGATTTCTGACTCGAGAACTGGGCAGAGTCTCAGGGCTGAAGAACCAAGATGCATGCCCCGAACTACGGCGCCATATCCAACCTTGATCCTGTGGCACAGGAGCGAGATGGAATCCCACAAAGCTGTTCTTCCCTGAAAATAAAGAACAAAAGAACAATTCTTTCAAGCAAAACACATTATTGCTGTAGCACACACGTATCCCTCTTGCATCCAAGAATTACCATTATTTC
>Ga0325411_1002189_pt1 | contig 21990 bp, 17 predicted proteins | sample PopdelMetagenome_13_FD_206181 | JGI IMG/M metagenome (GOLD analysis project Ga0325411, IMG submission 206181) | Populus deltoides microbial communities from Bellville, Georgia, United States - Xylem-PdIQD-R4 | ecosystem: Host-associated > Plants > Phyllosphere > Stem > Wood/Secondary xylem... | reverse complement strand
AAATAAAAATATCAATTGAAAAAATCAAATTACAAAAAATAAAAATATCGGGTAACTTGATCGGGTCAACATGTCAAACCAACAAATCGAGTCACAGACTTTACTAGAATTAATAACTTGTTTTTCAAAACTATTATTTATTTAACTATACGATAACAAAAATAAAAAATTACAAAATCAAGTACTAATCCAATACCGATCGAGACTTCTTTTTGACACCATGATACCTCATAGAAAGAAAAATAAAACAGATTATAAAATTTAATTTCTAGTTAGTCCAATATCAAAGGATGAAATTGAAAATAAAATAAAATAAAATAAAAAGACAGAAGTTAAACCCACGAACATTTTCATGGTCTTTCTAAGATTTAATAACACTTTTTTTTCCGAAACTAATTTTCTGGAACTATATGATAAAAAAATAGATAATTATAAAATCAAGTTGAATTAAAAAATAAAGAAAAAAAATATTTTTCCAAACCCGTGAATCGTGGCAACCCCTTCAACATGATCTAAATAGTTCAGATAAGATAAAGGTTCAAAAACACCTCAATGGAGCCTCCTTGACAAATTAAACTCGTTAATATCAAGATCTATGTTTTCTTTTTATCATCGAAATATAGTCAAACCAGAAAATTTCTCTTTTCTTTGCTGTTTTAAAGTGACTTATTTTTTTTAATTTTAAATTAATGTTAAGAAAATGATTTTTTTAATCAAAATTAAAATTATAAAAACCATAACGAAAGTAAAGAAAGAAAAAGAAAATTAAGTGAACTAAAAATAATTTTTTCGAGCAAATGTTAGATTGTGCTTGAGATTAATTTCTTCTTATTTTACGCTCAGCTGGCTCAATTTTGTTAAACTTGTTTTTTTCTCTAAAAAATTATAACAAATTGCCCAGTAATTTGGTCCTAGAATAAAAAAATAATGTGAGGATAAAAATGGAAAAAGAAGTGTTAATGTTTTAGTATATTTCATATTTTTTTTCAATTTTTTATTGTTTGTGATCAAATCATGACCTATGGTTGTAAGTGAATCAAGTGGTCTTTTCTATTTTCTATTTTCTATTATTCATTTCAAGTTTATGAATTTTTTGTCACAAATAATATGATAAAAAAATAGTCATAAATAACCTTCTTCTTTTTTGTTTTTCCTTTCATTTGTTAACTTAACTTCTATCTCTTTCACGCTAACACATTTGCTTCTTCTTCTTCTTCTTTTCATTTACAACTCATTCTTTTCTTTTTATCTCTCACTTAAACACATTTCTTATTCTTCACCTTTTTTGGAAAATAACGATAATAATTGTTGCTATCACTCATATTTTTTATTTTGAAAAATTAATTTTTAACGTAGAAAAATATTCAAGTGTTGCTAACGTGTTTTCTAATAAAATAAAAATTTTAATGATGAACTCAAAAGATCATCCATACTGGACAATATATTAAGATCAACCTGTCAAATTTGCGATCAGGATCATGCGATCATAATAATCCTATAGAAAATAAATCAAAATAAATCATGAAGGTTTGTTCCTAAATATCAATCAAATAATGGTCACAACACTTCCATTATTAATAAGTACTCCATGCGTATTATAGTTAAACAAGACAATGAAGATAACTAGAGCATCTTCATAGAGAAATGTGCTAAGGATTTTGGGTCCTTAATATGAATACATGTTTCCCATAAGCTTTTTAACTTCCACTAAAATCTTCACCAAGCAAGATTCCATCTAAAAACATATTAATTTATAGAAGAGACTTGTGGGGAGCATCCTATTCTCCTTTTTATTTCTTGTGCTCTGGTCCTCTTTTCATAAATCATTAAAGATAACATTTAGTCACAAGCCTCTTTATTTTTATTTTGTCATAGCATGACACTTTAATTTCAATATCATTTTATTTTTGGAACAAACAATATTTCGTTAGGTTTTTTTCCAGCGTCTACCTTTATTGGTGATGGATATTACACATAATCCTATTCTTTTATCACGATTAGCACCTCTATTCTAGTTGTGTTTGAAGGAGTTATCATCATTTCTAGCACACTAATCTATTCTGTAGTAGACCCCTTGGATTTCCTTTGTATACATTTGCATCATGAAAGGGATGTATGTCATGCTTTGGGGGCTTTTCCTTTTGTTTATGACAAAAAAGATGCCTTTCTTAGACACGTTCGCTTCTTCCACACGAATATGATTCTCTATCATTTTTTTTACATTAGGAAGACTTCTATAAAGTAGAGAATAAAATTGTTCCCATATTGAGTAATTATATACATCCTACTAATAAAAGCTTATATCGCTACAAGTTCTAGCAAGTTTTCCACTTTTAATATCTCCTTATTGAATCTTTTTAGATAAGCCCTAGTGCTATCTCTCTTTAACTAGGCAATGGAAAAAGCTTCGTGGAGCTCTTTTTCACGGCTATACTAGTGCTAAAATGAGCAATTATCTTATGGTATAAGTCAACGAAGCTAAGTATAAAGTTTGGTTCTAAATTGTGGTACCAAGCTTGAATAGGCATATATATTAAAAGTGGTAGGGAGAGTTTTGCACATGATATTAGTGTCATGAATCACCCATTCAAGGTCGCTTTTAACATTATGAATATACTTTCTAAGGTCAAATAGGTTATCATAGTTATTCAAGTTTATCTTGGTGACTATAAAATCACTAGGGAGACGTGTTTTTAACATATTAGGACATGATGGAGAGTTTCATATATGGTGTCCAACATTTCTATAATTCTTTTCCTTATCACTGTGTTGTTTTTTTTTGGCTTTGAACAACTAGAATGGGATTTTGATGGAGAATGGAGTCGTTGGTAAAGGCTATGGCCTATGGCCTTGCCTTTTGATCTATAAAGATCTTGTTTTGATGATCATACATGAGAATGTTCCTCGTAGTGACAAAACCTACTCCTTAGAATGATGGGGTATTGTATCTATTTTTTCTATTTTATTTTGTCTAGTCTTTTCTAGAAAATAGAAGTGCCTATGCACAAGAGATGTAAATTGTTGAAAATTTGGTGACACATGGATAGTGAGAGCCTAAGCTATTGTTGGGTATCCAAAACATCTATTATGAGTGCTTATTTGTTAAGCATGTTGTTAGAGGTCGATCAAAGTTGATGAAGATGGTGGAAGGTCTATAACTCTTTTACCTGGTGTTTCCATGTTATCAGTCATGAAAAGATCTCAAAATCAAGTGCTAATAAAAGGTGAAAAGGGTTTGGATAGGAAGTGAGCAAGCTTATGTTTATTTTTCCAGATACAACATCATTGATAAAGTTAGTGAAAAACTTTTGAATCTCCGGGATTTTTTATGGCTAATAATGAACTGTAGTGGGTTGATGTTACCTTCAAATTAAACAAACTGTATGATACTTAAGTTATTTTTTCAATTTTGTTGTTCAATGACCAATAAGTAAAAGGATCACGAAGATGAAAGATGTTTTTTTCATATGTACTGGAGTGATGAATGTTCTGACCAGTATTGTTTGTTCAATTGAAGTCTTATAAAAAAGTATTCCTTGTAAATTTACTTGCAACTTACCTTTTTCAAGGCGATTAAGAGAGACAATGTTACTTGCAACTTACCTTGTAAATTACTTAAGGAAAACGGAGTTAATAAATTAACCTTCCAGCCAGTGAAACATATCCTGGGGCTCAGCTCAGGGTTGGGTGAGTCAATAGTTTTTTTTTTTCAAAGCAGTCTCATTTATTTAAAAATAAAATTATTAAGAAATGAAATAACAGGTTTAAAAAAATTGATGAGGTCTTATTAAATTTTAACCAAATCCTCTAGATTATGGGTTGACCTATACAGTCAACTAAGTTTTTTTGGGATCAATGGAATAGCCTGTCAAAAAAAGCTCAGGGCCACTAGATGGACTCAGGTCTAATAGCCGTGCTTCAAAGGAGGAGGAAAATGAGCTCTCCTTGTTAGAGGTTGACCAATTTGGTCCTCTTTCATAAAAGAAAGTTTTAGTTTGATCCTTAAATACAAAATTAAATTTATTTATTTATTTATTTATTATTATTTTGGTCCCAGTAAAAGATGTGACTGCGTCTCTGCCTTTTGTCCCTGAATATAACCACTGCAGTATTCCTGGATTCGTCCTGCTTATAACCATTTTATTTCTTAGGAACACCCGTCAAGTCAGTGTCTCCTTGGCGATGACCATGATCACTGCAACTACAATGGCAGTACTGCCCAAACCCATGATCACTGCTCACCGCCTTCTCCTCTTCCACACCCAAAAACACACTTCAATTATTGCAAAACAACAAAAACAACACGGGTCTCTTCTTGTTGCCAGCTCTGTCCGTCAGAGTGATAACTACTGTCAAAATCTGGTCGATGAATTTGACCCAAATATTCCTATAGAGAAAGCCTTGACCCCACCTAGCTCATGGTACACCGACCCTTCTTTTTTTGATTTTGAACTCCATCGTGTCTTCTATAAAGGCTGGCAGGCTGTTGGTTAGTTCTTTACTTTCTTGTTTTTCTCTTCTTCTCGAGTATAATTAAATTGGTTTCATGAATTATAGCCAAGTGTCATCATCAATTTCTTGAATTTTCAGGATATACTGAACAGATAAAGAATCCTCATGATTTTTTCACTGGAAGGTATCGCTTATTTATGTGTTAAATGCCCACGTGTTGAAAAGTGGATCTTTCGTTTGGTTGTTTGTTTTTTCTTGAATTCTTGAATTTCTTGTTGAATTCATGAAACAACAAGGGAAATATGCTTGAATATGGATTCTTTTTTCTATTTTATATCAGTAGATGGTCTATACGGCCTTGAGCTGCACAACATGGGATATCCCTCCTCTTTTCTAAGTCCCCCGCATCCTGGATGCTAGCAGGATTTGATACCAGTTGTCTTCTTCCACCGGTGATTAACTTACCGGTTAATAAAACTTGGCACTAATGGATTCTTGCATGTGTAACCAATTCATTTTATTCTTATAAAAATCAATGGAAATCATTGAATGCGGATTTTGTTTTGATGTGCATTTCAATTTCCAATCAATATTTCTTTCGTCCACCCCTTTATTCATTGTTTCTGAGAATGAAATGGAGGGTCAATTATATATGGCAGATTGGGGGATGTAGAGTTTCTGGTGTGTCGAGATGATGATGGCAAGATTCATGCTTTTCACAATGTGTGTCGCCATCATGCCTCTCTTGTTGCATCTGGAAATGGGCAAAAGTCTTGTTTTGTATGCCCTTATCATGTGAGTTCACTTTTGAATTTCTTTGGTTTTGACCACAAAACAAATACAAGTGTACTAGCTCACCTGCAAAATTCTAACTTTCAATGCATCTAGGAATAGTTCGTTTTGATCGACCATTTTGTTTATCAAGTGTGTGTTAAATTCATAGCTAGTGGAAACTATTTCAACTTCAACATATAAATACATCTAATTTTTCTTACAGGGGTGGACATATGGGTTGGATGGAGCACTTCTTAAAGCAACCAGGATAACCGGGATCCAAAATTTTGATGTAAATGTATGCTGAAACATATGGTCGCAATCCTATTTTCAATTCATGTAAGACATTTTCTGGTTTTATCGATAATTTTGTTGATTTATCTGATCATGGAACATAGGAGTTTGGGCTTAAACCACTAAATGTAGCAACTTGGGGGCCATTTGTTCTTCTCAATTTGGACAAGGAGATTTTACCTCAGCAAGAAGCTGACAATACAGTGGGGAGTGAATGGCTTGGTAGCTGTTCAGAATATCTTGCTGCAAATGGAGTTGATTCTTCTCTAAGCTATCTTTGCAGGCGTGTATACGATATTGAATGTAACTGGAAGGTAATTGTCCTTATCTTGCTATTTTGTCTTGAATTATCTCGAGGTCCTTTCATTTTATTCTGCCTCCTAGTAAATCATGTGGTGTTACATTTATTCATTGTTGTCAGAATGGATTTGATGTCTTCTCTATTAGAACCAAGCCTTGTAGAAATCAGTGGCCATCACTATTGCTGATGATCTTTTTCTTCTTCTTTTCAGGTGTTCTGTGATAATTACTTAGATGGTGGTTACCATGTACCATATGCTCATAAAGGCCTTGCATCTGGTCTTAAGCTTAATTCTTACTCCACCAAGGTATGCTTCTCTCATCTTCTTCTCCACATATCCTTCTAGGCATTTTGTGTTCTGTATCATGTCTCTCTTACCAGTCTAAAAGATTACTTCAAATGTCTTTTTTTTCCCTAATATATCATTCTTATTATGATTGTTGTCTTACATAAATGGTTGCTCTTTGAGATAGACATATGAAAAGGTTAGCATCCAAAGTTGCGATGGTGGCTCGACAGAAAGTGAAGATGATATTGATCGGCTTGGGTCAAAAGCCTTGTATGCTTTCATTTACCCTAATTTTATGATTAACAGGTACCCTCTTGGCGACTGAGTGTTAATTCCTTTGTTATTTCAGTTCTCTGGTAACTTGAGTGTTTTATGGATCTCGTAGGTATGGACCATGGATGGACACTAATCTGGTGCTCCCGCTAGGACCCAGGAAATGCCAGGTGATATTTGACTACTTTATTGAAGCCCATCTCAAGGTACTTTCTAGGCTATGCCTGCTTGTGTATTGCGAGGATACAGGATGATATAAATATTGTGTTGTCATTTGAGGATTTTAAACATTTTGGTGTCAGGACGACAAAGATTTCATAGAAAGAAGTCTAGTTGATAGTGAGAGAGTGCAGGTATGTCATCCACGCACCATTACCGTAAAAGATTATGGCCAGTTTAGAGTTTATTCTAAGATTAATATAAATATGCAGATGGAAGATATCGTGCTGTGTGAAGGTGTTCAGAGAGGCCTTGAAACACCAGCATACTGTAGCGGCAGATACGCTCCCACGGTTGAGCATGCCATGCACCATTTCCACCAATTGCTTCACTATATACTCAAAGAATGATTCCTTGTTATTATCTAGTGCTTGCAATCACGACCCAAATGATTTCTTGTCTCTTGCATTTTCCGTTGTTTGGTGTGCCTTTTAAAACTGCGATTTAAAGCGTGAAAGAAAAGGGTGTGTACCTCATTGGGAACAAGGCAATGGCACAATGTCAGTGTGCTCATAACGGCAGGCAGGCCTGTCTTCCATTTCGTTTCTCAGTATGTATTCATTCAGCTTCCAGCTTCGACCCCCCTATTACCGAGGCATCTGCACTGTCAAAAACATGAGCAGCGTTTTATCTCATATCAGTGGTGTAAGACCAAGCCGGCGTATGGAAAAAAGAGCGGCAGCCACACGAATTCGCCATCTATGATCTATTAAAAATTGCAATTAGAACTGAAGCGGTGCAGAGACTATTTGGAAATTATAAGCGAACTTCCACTTCAAATTAGGGATTTCCCTATCTGCTGATTAACTTCCACATCACTCGCCACCGCCTTCAACTTCCAGCATCAAGACACCAAGTGGAGTCAATAACCATAATTTCCTCATTAAACTTAGGGTTTTGACAAAAATGAAAGCCCTCAGATTGACAAAACATTCCATGCATTAATTCAAAAATATGTTTAATGCATTTGATTCAATGATTTCATTACTATAAACACAATCTAGAAAAAGTATGTGCCAAATTAAACTCAAGGAAGTTATTTTTCTCCTACACAATCCTCGCTAGAAACTGGAGCATAAAGTTATTGGTGAAAAAAAAAAAAAATTCTTCACAAGTCACCATCCGTGCACATTGTATCGTCCTATGAAGCAAATATGAAGAAACTGTGCTGATCGACTAGTAAATCTATATTAGCCAGGTTGATGTTAGTACTGTGAGTCTTTTGAGACCTCTACTGATCACCTGAAAGACAATGATTGAAAAATATCAGACTTGATATGCCACACGTTATGAAGAGAAGATGAACAAGATAAATAAATGATTCATACTTGGAGAGTTACCACTTCGATGAAACATCTTTGTAAAGAACTTGTGCAAGGGAGTTCGTGGAACAGGTATCAGTTTACCAATAGCAGCAAGCGGCCAACTAGTTGGAAAGAATAAAAAGAGAAAACTACAGTTTAGATAGGCAAATATGAGCCAATTGGTATGATAACATGCATGTATGTTTCCTTGAGCATCAGATAGTTGATGTGAGCTTTGCTACAGCCTACATCTAGACATGATACGGGCCTTGTTAATTACAGTTTCTGGAACAGGATATCTCAAGCTTGCTATCTACAACCATGTTCGTAAATAGCATTTGACGAAAATCATAACATAATTAGTTACTATAATAGAACTCAGAGAAATCCTTGAAGGGCTGCAGTTTACCTGATAATAGCAATAACTGCTGAAATCAGCCACTGTTTCCAATTGAGCTTGACTGTAGAAGTGAACTTCCCAACAAACTCAATAATGATAACCTATAAAAAGCAAAGGAAAAGCATGTTCATGGATAGCACACAGAAGACCCAAAACCTAGGGCATTGAATAAGTTAAAAAGGTCTTACCTGAAGTACAAGTGTTATTCCAACTATAACAACGAAAAGGTGGTTTTTTGTAATCCCTTTGAAAATATTTAATTCATCTGGCTTCCGGGCATTGAATTCATTGAAGATCTGCAGTTTAGAAAATTACTCACCTTATCATGCTTCGCAGTTATGAACTCTTAACAACCAGATCATATCAACAATGCTAAAATGGAATTTAACTGGAATCATCGTGATTGTTTGTTGCTTCATTTTGTTTAAGAGGAGTTAAAGACCAACCTGACAGAGCACAAATGCATTGAATATCAAGGTATTCTTCACCTTGTTTGCACGCTGAGGGGTTTCATGTTCCAACCCCAGTAAGCTCTTCCCTCGAAAATTAAGGACAAGCAACACGCTCACTTGATATGCTGCCTAAATTTTTAGGAACCACAATTGACAATTACCATTATTGTACTTTATGTGAATGAAAAAACACTAAGCACCAGATAATTTATAGCAATTTAAAATGTTAGCACTGACAAGATATATAGAATAAAACCAAATACTAATGTGTACCTGTATCAGCAGGTTCCTCCACATGATATTTGTAATTAGTGGTTCCCTGAAAAAGAATTTACACCATAAAGTAAATCATAGAAAATGCAAACATGATATTTGTAATTAGTGGTTCCCTGAAAAAGAATATACACTATAAAGTAAATCATAGAAAATGCAAACGCACATCTGAATTAGTTTGATAACAGAGAGCCAAAAGGACCATAAAAAGACCAGAACAGAGGCATTTTGCCTGGGAAATATCCTTGTAAAACAAGGGTTAAAACTTCTCATGCTGCTACGAAGGGCACCACAATTGTTACAGAAGAAACATCTACACTAATATTGAAACAAGTTATCTAGTAACAGAAAGCAACGTGGAGCAGGCTAATAGCTGGATTTTAGGCTGAGGTGGGCAGGTTTCAACTTGTGGTAGGGGGGGAAGCCATAAGTCAGGCTCAAGAATCAAACTAAAAACAAAGCCATCCACATCTCTTAAGAGTCCAGATGAGATGCTGGGTTTCAATTTGTGGTGGGGGGGAGCCACAAGTCAGGTTCAAGAATCAAACTAAAAACAAAGCCATCCACTTCTCTTAGAAGTCCAGATGAGATGCTAGTTGTATACATCCAATATCCCCTTCTAAATTTTCCAGATACAAATTTCCTTTCATCAAATTATAACAGAAAGCAGGACACTGTTCTAGCTTAGAACAGCTTGATTTAGTTCTAAGATATTTAAAATTTTATACACTGACAAGGTGCAAACCATTTCAACATTTCGTACCTACGACCAACTGGAGGTCTATGCATCAGGTGATCTGTTGGAGGCTCAGTAGCCAGTGCCAATGCTCCAAGAGTATCCATGATAAGGTTAACCCACAGGAGCTGTATTAAAAGATAGAACCAAAACATGAATACAGACTACCTGAAACAATTATCTTTTTTAGTTGTGTAACTAGGAGACTGAAAATACCTGCACTGCATTTAATGGGACATCACCAGAAGAAATTGCAGCCACGACATTTATAATAAGAGCTGCAACATTAACCGTAAGCTGAAACTGGATAAATTTCTGGATATTTGCATATACAGATCTACCCCAACGGACAACCTGCATTAAGGAGACATTAAAAATGATTGAAAATGCACTTACAAAAAGAATGAAACATTAATATCTGAGCTCCTGTGACAGGAAGATAATTTGGAAGAACCTGTGCCCTGCAATAGCATAAAAAAGAAAGAATTCTAATTGAAACTAAAATTAGCAGAACAAAGTGCCAACCTTCACGACTGAAGCAAAGTTGTCATCCAAAATTATGATATCTGAGCTTTCTTTAGCAACTTCTGTCCCTTGAATACCCATTGAAAGGCCAATGTCTGCCTGAACACAAAAAACGAACAGTAATATTATGATAGCAAGCCAGTAACTTGTGAGAAAAAGATTAATGATCATAACCATTGATACAGAAAACATAACAAGACTAGGGTTCTGCACTATTCAGTAACAGATTTTAAACCATAACCACTGTTTTCAAAGGAAAAAAAACAATTGAAATTGTCCCACCAGATCATGAAAGGTGGCTGCATTTTAAGCTAATGGAACCAGTTAGGAGAGATGAATCAAATAAATGATCCTAACATCCAGAAGCATTTTATCAAACACTTGATTGACAGAGAATTCTGAATGTCCACCAAACTTCCTCCAAATGAACAGTGTGACATACTTCTTTGGATGCATGTAACAATCATCACAACATTAAAATAAAAGAGCGTAAAAGAATAAAACAGTTTACCTCATGTAATGCAGGAGCATCATTTGTTCCATCTCCAGTTACAGCAACAACATGTCCCCTCTTTTTCAAAGCTTGCACAAACAAAAGCTTGTCATTTGGAGAAGACCTCCCCATCACCTAAAAAATATTGAATGGAGGATGTTTGTATGAAATCTGATTCTCGAGATATTAGACAATTGGAAAATATAAACACAAAAAACTAATAAAAAAACAGATGCAATTCATACCAAGATCTTCTCTGCGATTTCCACTCTTTCTGCATCTGAATAGTTACGAAACACTCTTCCTTCAATAACATAAGGCTCCACGGCATCTTCTGCTGAACTCAGTATCCCACATTCCAAGGCAATTGCTTTAGCAGTTTGAGGATTGTCACCAGTTACCATGCGTACCTACGTACAAAAGTTCCTTCTTATTATTTCAATAGCTGGCACAATCAAATATGCATATGTTAAGGAAAATGGGTCCAAGATTCAACACGCATCAACTTGAGTCAAGAAAAATGGAACACTAGACTGTCTAATTGCAACTCTCACAGGCATAACCATATAAAGTTCTATTTTGCATGCAATTCCAGAATCTTGATAGTTAAAAATGTCTCCAAGTAATACATTAATAGGGAAAAGTTCTTCTTGACCCAGGTAACATGAACTAGGGAAATAAAGAGTAATCCACATTTCACTCAAACTTCTTGACAACCAAGAATCTTGAGTTCTTTGTGTTGTTAATCAGGACCTGTCTGTAGCGCTTGAAAAGTACATTTATAAAGACTCTGATTGAGAAAGGGAGAGAACTCACCGGGAAAAGAATTTCCCACGCTTTCATAATCACCTCCCAGAAAAATTCTAAATAAAATTTATGAACAAAATTAATTGTCCTTGACTATGTCTATATATATTAAGACTTCGAGAAATAAAAGCATAATCCATCTTAGGAACCAAAACCTGTTTCAGTGCATTACCCTGAATTTGAGAAAACTCTCAAATATTGATTTGCATTTGACCAACAATATTCCAAATCACCAGCATAAAAGAATGAACTGCATTAACATTCAAAACAGAAACCTAGATAACACTTATTTTCAACTCAATCAATCCATCTTTATATTTATGGAACATTTATATCTGAAATTTGCTTTTTCAAAACAATCATTCAAATAACAATGGACACGAGTTCAAATTTATTATAAACCAGCATTCAGCATGCTGAAGAATCAATCCAACAGAGTTTTAAAAATATGAAAAACAAATTGGAGAGCAACAAGAGAAATTGCAGTGTCATACGAGAAATAATCGATAACAAATGTCGATCACAGACAGGTTTTCAGCTTACAACATTAGACAAGCAGAAATACCTTCACACCAGCATTTTTGCACAGTTGAACAGCATCTCTCACACCTGGACGACATGGGTCCTGCATAATTTTATATGCAAGTTAGCATGCAAATTTAAATCTTAACAGTCAGAGTGAAATAAAATTCAATTGTATATGCAAATATGACAGCCGAGTGAAACAAAATTTGTTTACATAAATCAACAAAATGAACAAGTTACTTAGTTACATCTCATAATGTAATTAGTTAAATAGCATTGTCGGTGAGATAAAATGAGGATGTCATCATAAACAAGTGGGAATAAAAGATCATCTTGACCATATGGCAGCAAATACCTTTATGCCAACAATAGCAAGCAAAACAAGATCATCTTGAGGTACTTCCCATTGAGTTTTCTGTTGTTCATCGGCTGGAACTTTGTCCATGTCATATGTTCTATATGCAATGGCAACACAACGCAAACTACTGGCAGCCATATCTTCAATAGATTTCTTAAAAAACAACACCTGCAATCAACGACCAGTTTCACTAAAACAAATCCTACTACAATGTCAAGATACCATCAACAATAATAGTTGCCTCTTAACATGATCTACACAAACATCACTGCTTTTTAGATTTAAAGTTGTCTAAAGAGAGAAGTCTGATGTGAGAGAGAACAGAAAAAAATCACAAGGACAAAACTTATCAGAGAAAGCAATCACTTAAACCAACCTTGTCTTGATCCAATGGCACGATTTTACCACTTGCGTTGATGTATTTCGTACATGAGGCTAATACTATTTCAGCAGCCCCCTTCCAATGTATATGCACTTGAGAGTCAGGCTGTAAAATGAAAAAATTTGTAAACACACATCTAAAAGTAAAATACAACATTTCTAGAAATTCACAATTTTCAATTTATTTCCCAATTACATATGGACTATATTTCTAGCCTGCAAAAAAAATGGTGGACCAAGATTTTGAGAGCTTCTGAATTGCTTAGAAGAAATAATTTCACTATGCTAGTTTTATTCGCCAACCAAAACTCTAGCAAAAGAAAGAAATCTGAGTATTGCTAGTCAGTGATGTTCAAATGAGTCGAATTACTTCATACCACAAGAACGTTCTGCACATCACGGTTTTAGCAGAATGGTGTGATGGATGAATCATTAAGGCAACTTTTCAATTGCTATTAACATATACATGAGTTGTTACAAAAAAACACTAACAGTGAACTCTTGGGCTTAACATTCTTAGAAATGGAGGATAGTTTCTACTTGGCAAGCAATCAATTTTTCCCAAAATACAATCTCGCAATTAACTTTGTAAATTTTCTTTTTATAAAGTTTCTATAGCAAATTAACAGTGTAATTATATTACCAGTTGTAGTGCCACGCCGCCTTTTTTCTTCTCAGAGTTGAATGGGAATACATGAATGATACTGGATTCAGATCGAACAGCATCGAAATTCATCCCCAGCTGTAAACAAGGTAAACCCATGATCCAATATAAAAGCTATTACACCTTATAGCAAACAAGATGAAGTTAAGAAAAGTGAGCAAACCAGACCTTGACTGCCCATCCAAGAATGGCCTTTTCTGTTGGTGATCCAGAAATCTCTGGATCTCCACCTCCCTGCCAAAAAGCAGTTACAGCACATCATACAATGCAGAAGATTCTTGATCAGCTGCTCAATTACAGTCTTCATATTTAAGAAAAAAGAGAGAGCAATCCCTTGAACTTACCTCAGGAACAAAAACACTGCCGGTTGTGTTCTGTGCAATGCCTTCCATGAGTAAAGAAGACAAAATAGGAGGCAACTGTGATTTACTGTCTGGAGGATCAATTTTTTGTCCTCCAGAATAAGCTTCTACAATGGTCATCTGTGAATAAAAGAAATGTCTTTGAAAATAATGCGAGAAGAAAGACAATGATTTACTGTCTGGAGGACCAACACTCTTTTCCTCGTGATTTACCTGATTCAAGGTTAAAGTTCCAGTCTTATCACTGCAAATAGTTGTGGCAGAGCCCATAGTTTCACAGGCAGAAAGTCGGCGCACCTGCAATTCAACTTCTATTAAGCCACAGTGTGTCAAGGTTAGAAAAAGCACCAACAATAAAATATAACATCACATACCAAAGCCTTATCCCTCATCATTTTTCTCATCGAGTAGGCAAGACTGTCATAGAAAAAACAGAAATGTCTATTTTAAGTATAAAAGATTCAATCATAAACCAGCATATGAAAGAAGTCACACTATCTGCCATATAATGGTAAAGTTGGGTATTAATCTGCTACAAAAGATAGTAATATAGTGTGAGGGTTTTCTTTCTTTCTTCTTTTTCGAAAAGCACAAAATGCATGTGTTAATGAAAGAGGTTAGTAATATGAGCTTTTGATGATCATTGATGAAAGAAATAATGGCTGATGTTTGGATAAACAATGCAGCCCAAGATATTGGAGTAATTTTCTGAGTAGGGAAACTCACGTTAAAGTAACTGCTAAGGGAAGCCCTTCAGGCACTGCAACTACAACAATGGTAACCTACAATGGTGATGAAGTTAGTTAATCAGAGGCATATAGAAACTAGAGGGAATGTTTGAAGAAAGAAGCGCATACCGCAACAGTGAGAATTTTAATGGCTCCATCTACTGCTGTACTAGCTTTTGTTTTACCCGCTTTAAACTGAGGACTTCCATCAAAATTTTTTGTATGGCCAGTGAAATATCTGTTGGATCAAATTCACAAATTCAACATACAGATATAAAGAGATGTGAAGAGGACACAGAAACAGATATCACAGTTACCTGACCAAAAGGACTATCAAGACAAGCAAAGCTACTGTAAGCCCCACAATACCAATGAAAGTTGCAACCCCATTCAAGCGCACCTGTAAGCAATCACTAATAATAAATATAATGTATAAGATATAAAACGTTAACACAAAACAATATTGAAAAAAAGACCTGCAAAGGTGTTTCTTCACCAGTGTCTTCTGAAATACTAGCCATGAGCAACCCCCATTCAGTATTAATTCCAACACTGGTTACCTGCAAACAACCAGAAAAAGAAAAAGAAAAGAGACGTAAGCTAGCAAGGTAAATAGAAGCCAATAAACCATCAACCCCTCCCATGAAAGTACAGCCTTTGCATCCTTAACTATATTTGTTAGCTGAGAACAAGATTTTCACAATCTCTACAACAAGCAAGAAAAGTTGCATTCCTACTTCAAAGTGAAAGTCTTCAATAGCTTCAGGAACATTACAAAATTGGTTTTAAATAAGAAACCAGGACGATATTACCAATTAACATGAAAAAAAAAGGAACGAAGGAAAAAAATGCAAAATGAGCGTGAGGAAAATCTACATCAATGAAAAAAGAGTCCTCAAAGTATTCCCCAAATTACCAAAGGTCATTCATCACAATGGTGGTTTCCCTTAGGAGGACTGATATCCTCTCATATTCTTTAGGACATGATAATCATGTTGTTTTAATCTATGCCATTCAAATTAAAGAATGGCTAAGATCTTATTAAATGACATTTCAGACAAAAGCAAATCTAAATTTCACAATATTTGTTGCCACCTGTTTTACATAGATATTCTTCTGTTGGAAGAAAAAAAAAGGAAACAGATCCTATTCTGTCTAGAGTAGCCTATATACGTCTCTAGTTTGTAGCCATCTTTAATCACTTGCAACATCCATTTATTGTTCATGCACAGATGCACAAGCTGGGTCCCGAGTTACTAATTTGAAAGCAAATTTCTTGTTGTACAGTCTCTCTTTTTTAACTTGGTCACTTTTTTCTTTTATAGTTTCTACCATAAGTTTGAAGTGTACAGGTACTTATACAAAATATGCAAATAATAGTGTTAGAATTTGGATAAGAAAAGCTTACCCATTCATTAAATTTGGAAGGCTTAGATTAAAATATAATGCCCTGCAGAATATGAGAGGATCCGAATACCCATGAAACATAAAATGAATGGGGTCTGACATAGGTTAAAAACAAGCCCTTGGTCCCTTAAGGAAAAACAAAAAGGTTGCAGCACATACTATATGCTTTTACATAGATATTCTTCTGTTGGGAGAAAAAAAATAAAACATATCCTATTCTGTCTATAGTAGCCTATATACATCTCTAGTCTGTAGCTGTCTTTAATCACTTACAACATCCATTTCTTGTTCATGCACAGATGCACAAGTTGGGTCCAGAGTTACTGATTTGAAAGCAGATTTCGTGTTGTACAGTCTCTTTTTTTTAACTTGTTCACTTTTTTCTTTTATATTTTTCTACCATAAATTTTTAGTGTACAGGTACTTGCACAAAATATGCAAATAATAGTGTTAGAATTTGGATAAGAAGGGCTTACCCCTTCATTAAATTTGGAAGGCTTAGATTAAAATATCATGTCCTGAAGAATATGAGAGGATCCGAATACCCATGAAACGTATAATGAATGGGGTCTGACTAGGTTAAAAACAAGCCCTTGGTCCCTTAAGGAAAAACAAAAAGGTTGCAGCACATACTATCTGCTTTTTCCCTCTCTTTTACTCTTTTGTTTCCTCTTAAATAAATATAAACCAAAAACAATGTTGAGATCTTAGCTGTATCTCTCCACAAGTTGCTTAATGAGCCAAGATGGATTTCTAAAGAAATTCAAAACTATTGTACTTAGCAGAGAAAGAATAAAAATGAGAATGCATAAGCTTTACCAGCATAGTACCACTACCATCCGCAACTTTGCAGCCAGACATTAGAAATGGTTCCCTGGAATTCTTATGAACCTGCAAAGAAAGCAATCATACCTAAATACAAAGTGTGTAATAATGCAATTTCGACATGCTGAAAGATAGGTCCAAGGCTTACAATCTTGCTTTCTCCAGTCATGCTTGATTCATCAATAGCTAGAGAGTGACCAGTAATTAAAATTCCATCAGCAGGTACCTAAAGAAATATGAAGGATGTGGATGAAGTGTAGAAAATGAAATGAAATGAAAAATACCAAAAAATGTGAGGAAAAAGGAGCTTACCTGATCACCAATGTTAAGGGGTATGACATCACCTACAACAATATCATATATAGAAACTTCAATTCTTCTACCTCCTCTGATAACCTACACATGAGCCTTTTAAACGTAAAGTACAAGACATACAGGTGCCCAAAACTTTAAAAAATGCCATAGTAGAAAAGGCACCTCCAAATGTATGTTTCTCTTCTCCTCGTTTAGATTTTGGAACTGAAGAGATTGTTTGTAGTCACTTATAGCTGAAACAAGAAAACATGGTGAAAGTCAGTATGCTCCGTTCAGTATAGGAATAATGCATAGCAACCGATTCTTGTGGATGCTTAAAGTTCAAACTAATATTAGCAAACACAAAAAAAAAAGCAAAAGATTCATATCCATCAAGAATATATACATCATCTTCATCAAGCTAGTCATTAGAAGAAAATTTGCACTGTTTGCAAAACGACCAGAGAGCATAACCAGATTTTCTAAGCATCTTATATGAAATTCAGTCATAGTTGGCTGGCCCCTTAACAGGTCTTTCCTATCATACTGGATAACTCATTCAAACATTAAAAAATCCAATGAAGCAAGCAAATCACAGTTGAAGGCTTCTTTGATCTTCCCAAACAAATGAATAAAGACTAACATGATAAATGATAAGTGCAGAACAAGCTGGTAGATCATAAAAATATTCTGCTAGTACTGAAAAAGTATAGCACTTTATAGCTGCTCAAGAGTTAAAGCGTTATTAACTTATTATACCACATAAGTATTTGAAGACAGGAAATACTAGTGTTACAAGGGAATAACACATGGCATTCACAAATATATATATATATATTGACGCACTTAAATGGATCAATGTGAATTGATTCAAGATATAACAACAAAACAGTCAATGGAATTAAATGTATCTCCATTTTTTGTTCACTTCCGCATCACTGGTAGTTCTGTTAAATATGCAATATTGTCACTATTTAGCTGCTCTTCTATTTCCAATGTCTGCAGTTAGTATCGGTTTTATGATTACTATTGGAAATGTTTCATAAATTCAACACACATGCGTTCAGCAACAGATCAATAGAAATAAATGCAAGGAACACAACACAAACATGTCACAAGGCATCATCATACAAGACCTGCCACAGTTTTAGGACTTTCAGCATAAGACCAGATAGATTTGACTAACTTAACATTAAACTGAATCATATGGGTATTATCCTGAGATTAAAACAAAAAAAAATAATAAGCAATGGAGATCCCCCAAATTTGCTACTCTATCCAAATATTATTTTTCCCAATTCAAATACATAAAGCACTATACATGTATCTCCATACCTGTCACAAAAATGACAAGGATAACTGCAAAGGCAATGCTGGCCCCATCATACCATCCTTCCTTAATACCCTGGAAGAAAAAATCCAAGACACTATGACTAAGTAAACAAAAATTTATTGATAGGATGCAGGTCAAGAAACCATTAGAAACATATAGCACTCAAATTGACATGGAGTTCACATCCAAGAAACTATGTGAACTCAGTGGCAATTTTCCAGTATTTTCATGCACCAATGCCATCTTCATTTTGTGTGCTTATACATTTACATGACAGAACCAACGTTTATATCTGTGTGGACACATGCACATGATTCTTTTTCTTAATCAACCATCAGTGTTATTTCCCAAAGCAGACCAGATTATTACAACGTATATAATGTAAGCACAAGGAAACCAAAATTTATTCACTTCCAAGAAGCGAGGATCATGTTGTCAGAAGTTGAACAAATCAATTCATTGAAACCTCTGAGTGAAGCATTCTTCTGATTTATACTGTCATCTAATGATGGCACAATCAGTTATGCCCTGCAGAAACTCACCTCTGTCTTTATGCCCAGCACCAAAGAAGCCACTGCAGCTATCATCAATATGATTAAAGTAAGATCTTGCCAAGCTTCCCAAAGGAACATCTACAGAAAGCACCAAATTACATTTAATGTTTTTTATTTTTATTTTTTTGGTTCAAAGAAGTAGATGGAGAAACAGGAAGGTAATAAAGAAAAACTAGGCAATGGCACTTGAGTACAAATTTGCAAAAGAAGTTACCCAAAAACTCCTTCCTTTTTTCTGAGGATATGTATTTGATCCAAATGCATTCTTCCGTTTCAGTAAATCAGCATCATCTCCATAAATTCCCTTCTCTGTATTAGTTTTTAAGGCATCTGCAACTCCTTTTACCTGGTGCATACATATAACAAGAAAAGGAAGGTAAGATAAGAACAGTAAAACAATACATAAAATCAATGAGAAATACTTGTGGTAGACTTACCCCACCAATTTCCTCCAAAGCATTATGATTATGATCTCTCGTGATTGTAGAAAGTTGATCTTGGCTAATTCCAAAATCACCAACTGGGGGTGGCAGAACGTGTAATTCTGCGGTTCCTGTCAACCACAAATTCCAGTTGGTTCACATGCAACCAGCATGGTACAACATTCAGAACCATGCTACTTGTGACAAGAACACAATTAAAAGCCTGTAGGGCACTGAACATCTCAGACAAAAACAGATAAATCATAAACTACCCATTCAACTAACACACCAAAAGACGAACATGAAATCGATCTATGATACACAATACACAATACATAACTTCAAAACTGCTGCAGTACCACTACACCAGAGTAACCTTCAATTAAAATGAGAAACATGGAATACAAATATAAAAAAAATAAGACCAAGAAAAAGGAATGCCAGAGATTTCTAGAAGGATACGATGCCCTCACTTGAACTATTGAGCGAACAAAAAAGAAACATGAGGAAAAAATGAAACAAAGAAATGATTAAAAGACCAAACAGCATATCTGAGATTTTGAACAAAAAAATGATATGCAATACTGCTAAACACACCAAACGAAAAGGAACGCAACAAATACAAACAGAAGTGAGTGAAAGAGTGATGAAAAAGGAAATTAACAACCACCCTAGTCGAAGTAATTGAAACAAGAACTCAAATAGATAGTGAAAACATATAATGGTAATCATTCATCCATAAGAAAAAAAATCAAACATAACCATCGTTGCAGCCTAATTAAAACATATCATACTGTTGTTACAAAATCGCAAGCAAGCTGCATTAAGGATAGTAAAGGAGCAAAAAAAAAAGGGTACCATTTACTCTTTTCCCCGCTTCTTTGAAAAGATATGCGGCCTAATCAAATACAAAAAAGAAACATATATTAACAAAACATAACCTCCTGCAATTCAAAAAAAAAAATCCAAAGCGTTATTTACCCGTATAGCTTGAGCATGTGCTCTTATCTTCCTTAATATTTGCTGTTTCTCTTCTTCCCTTTTCAAGTCCAATGTATACCGGAATCTTCTAGAAGCATTAAGTACAAGCGCAGCTTGCTACAAAATCCACATTTACATTAATTTTTTTAAAAAAAATAGAACTTCAAAGATTAAATAAAAAAAGATGTGATTAATTAACTATTATTTTCATTAACTACTCAAAACAAACAAAATAAAATAAAATATACACACTGTTATTTTCATTAATACAAGATTACTTTCCCTAATTACTAAAAAACAAATCACCATCCCTAAAAAACGGAAATAATATAAAAAAATAAAACAGAGAGATTCGAGTTCATACCCGCCATCGGCGGAGGCGGCCGATGGAGGCGTTTTTGGTGCTGGGGATATCAAAAGGATCCGACGAGTCGCCCTCGTCGACATCAAAGCCAGTAGAACGACTTTCTCCGGCTTCCAAATCATCTCGCCGTCTTCTATACGGCGAGCTTTTGAACAAACTTGTCATTCAGTTATTTCTGTCGCAGGAGAGATGGCACCGTTACGAAAATTACCTCACTTCGATTCCTTTTTCCACCATTAAAATCAAAAAACCGTTTCTTTTTTAAAACAAGGCAAAATCAGAGAGCATTTTCTGGACTCCAAGAAAATAAATAATATGAGAGTTCTGTCTGCCTCGATAATGCGATTTGAAAAATCATTTTCAAAAATCCTTAAACTGAACTATCTCACTATTGTTTTTTTTTCTTCTTGATTTAAATATTTGAAAAATGAAAGTCATTTCCTGTACTGAAAAAAAGTATCCTAAGCGGCTAAGCCGTTTTTTTCTTGGAAATCACGAGAAAAAACGAGGTGTGTTTTGATTTTTTATTATTATTATTATTATTAATTAATTATATTTTCTCAGTGAACACGGCTTGGGGGTGGAACGCACGGAAAATTGGAAAAGAAAATGAATACATAAATCTATCTGTGTGACAGAGACGGAGAGGGGGTAAAAAAAGCGCTTGGCTTACTTGTTTTCTCCTCCTCCTTTCTTGGTAGAAACGCCTGTGAAAGAAGAAAACAAAAACATTAAAAAAGCAAGCAGTAGAATGTCTTTATAACGCAGTTATTACTGCGTGGTACTGAAGGATGAAAATGAACAGGCTATAATCGGTTTCGCAATTTTTTTTTCATTCAAATGTCGTGAAGGGTGAAAAAATTGGGCTCATGCAGAATCCGTTTATTTCTTTATTTTAAATTAATTTTTTTATATGTTTTCAGATGTTTTAATATATTAATATCAAAAATAAATTTAAAAATAAAATATTATTTAAATATATTTTTAAATAAATTCAAGGCGTTTTTGCCACAAGAATAACATCAGTTATTTAAAAATGGCAAGAATGTCTTTTTAAAGGAACCTTTACCGAGAGAGATACTGACTAGAAATACAAGTGACCGGTTATAGCCGGTGGTAGCATATCTTTTAATGCCGTTTTGGAGTATTAACTAAAAAACTAAAATGTTACTATGCAAAATATACTGTGTATCCGGTACC
>Ga0325411_1002187_pt1 | contig 22004 bp, 14 predicted proteins | sample PopdelMetagenome_13_FD_206181 | JGI IMG/M metagenome (GOLD analysis project Ga0325411, IMG submission 206181) | Populus deltoides microbial communities from Bellville, Georgia, United States - Xylem-PdIQD-R4 | ecosystem: Host-associated > Plants > Phyllosphere > Stem > Wood/Secondary xylem... | reverse complement strand
TCTATAATTTTTGAAAAACTACTGTGTTGAAAACCATGAATTATTTTTGTTCTAATCTAAGGAGAAAACTCATTTCAAGTTCTTTTCACCACTAGTTTTTTTCCTTTTCTACTTTAAATAGAAATATAGATTAAAAAAGAGTCAGATTTATCTGTAATAAGAGGGATGTTGCTTTCTCTGAAGAGGAGTTCAGGTTCCAATCTAAGACTAAAAAAAAAAGTAGGGGGCATGAGTCCATCAGAATAGGCCACAAAACTAGAATGGATGACACCTTGGCGTCTATCTTTGGCAGAATGGAAAGTAACCTTATTTACAAGATTCCTTCTCCTTCCATTACTAGAGAATCCTAAAACAAAAAGAGGTTACCTTAGACCCTTGAGGATGGCATTCCTAGCACTTTAGGTGCGGGGGACATAAAGTTTGTTTCTCGCCTTTAGCTAGGAGATTAAACAACTTAGATGTCTAATTAGGCTGAACATATCAGCCGGGAGACCTCGGGTTCTGCCCAAAGTCATTTTAAGATTATGACCCCCTTTTGCATGTATGCGATGAGGTATTCCTCCCCTCTTTAAGGATTCATGAGGAAAGTGTTTAGATACTATTAGCTGGGTCCAAACCAGTTGTATCCTAATGGGTGGATCACTTTGTTCGCTTTTGATAAGTTTCGTAGGCTTGTCGGAATCAAACCTATAATTAATGTCTTAAAATATTATTACCATCTGGATGCTAGCATTGATGGTGGCAATGACGGGCATTGATTCTTCACCTTCGCCAACAGGCCCATAAGAGCTATGAAGAGAGCTTTGTGTGGGAAGCCTGCGCAAATCAAGAAATGGAAAGGGAGATAGATGATAATAAGGTATAATAGGCCAATTAATCACAGAGGTGGAATGTAACAATTCTAGGGCTATTCCTATTACTTGAGGGTTTCTCCCTTTGATGTAAATAGCAAGCCTCGTCTGAGCTCGAACGAGGAGAAAACATGTGCTGCCCTGGCCTTGATTTTGACTGAGTATGAAGTCAATATGATGACCAAAAGATATTATTAGGCCATATTGCAAAGTATGCAAATTTATTATTCTTTTTTTTCTTTGTAGCTAAGTTTATTGCTGACAATTGTTTTTGCATGATTAACAACTGAAGAAGAAGGAGAAACTTCAACAAGGTCCGTAGAAGAGAGTTCTTAAAGGAAGTCTTTGTCTCTAGTTATGAGTGGAGGCATGGTTGAAGAAGTGATTGAGAACTACCCTATCATTGTTAATGAACTCTCTATTCCTAAGGGCTTTGTTTCTAAGGAAACAATGGTAGAAGTCAGAAATGTCACAGAAAAAAAAGTTAGGGGCAGTCATACTTACCCAACTAGGGGTCAAGCTGATGGAGAATTCCTCCTAAAGTGATTGCGGTTGGTTCTACCTGCTTTAAGAGGATGGAGATCTCCACCCTTGTGGAATTCAATGTTTCAGTCTCGAGTGTAAAAGCTCTTGTGATGGCATTTCCTTTGCCTTAACTTCCAGCTTTGCTGATAGAGACTATAACAGTTGGACCCTCTACTTGGGCTGTTCTTAAGAAAGATGAGTTTAAAGATGCTTTTGCCAACCTCGCTCTTGGTTGTTTTCCTTACCCTTACTAAAAATGAGAGGCAGCTTATGGAGGCTGTTGTTGGTGGAAACTTTGGCATTGATGAGACTGGCTTTAAGGTGGTGAGACTATTAAAGAGAATCCTTACCATCCCATTAGACATCACAATGATGTTTAATGGGAGCTATAACTGCCATTTGACTTTAATTTCTTATAATGATAGATTTCTTCATTCAGTTCCATATGTTTGTTGATGTGATCTTCATATAAAACTTGTTTAAACTTAATCTCATTTAAGCATATTATTATTCCATTTTCAATTTAATTATTATCATCAAAATACAAGGTATTATAAATATTAATATGTGACCCGTAGGTCAACAATCTTCCCCTTTTTGATGACGACAATTAATGTATATTTATAGATACAAACATATGTATCTTCCTTTAAATTTTGCAATAGTCTCTTGGAGATTTAAACAATAATTTGTAATCTATAAATATATATGTCCCCCTTAATTATTGGTTGGTCATAAGAACCTCCAAAATATAATTCCAACTTTACTATCACAGACAAAATAAATTCATAGTATGATAGTGAAAACCAGGTCAAAACCAAAAGAAATTTTATTTAATCTTCCTACAATAAACTTAAATAAATAAAAAGAATGGGGGATTTGAATAATTAAAGAAATGAAATTCTGAAAATAAAAATAATAAATCGATATGTCGTTAACTCAGTTCAAAGGTCTAGATATCCATTCCTATAAATTTGTTGATTATCGAAGTAAAATAAATATCCTTTCAATTCAAGCAAAAAAATTTGATGTCCCTTAAAGCTAAGGGATATCGAGGAGATTATGAGTAAATTAATTAGATAAAACTTTCTAATCAATCTCTTACCATAAAATGAATTTAATATTGAAAAACAATTTTAATTCACTTGATAGTAGCATTAAGAGTAAAGTTTGTAAAATTTATTCTAAGCAACTGTTCAAAAACTTGAGCAATTCACTTGTGATTCTTGAAGATGACAAGTAATTGGTGAGGAAAAGCAAACTTCTTGTTGCAATATATCCCGCTTTAATTGTTGAAAGGGCTATAAAGTTTTATTTCTTACTAACCCAAGATACTAGTGATGATGTTAGAAAGTGACATGTTCCACTAGTTTTTTTTCTATCAACTTTATATCTCGTAAAATCCGCATCTAAATAGCTAATTAAATTCAACTTGTATCCTTTCGAATACCACAACCCTAAGTTGATTGTACCATGCAAATATACAAAAATACATTTTACAACACCAACATGAGATTTTTTTGGACATGTTTGATAACATGCACATAGACAAACACTAAACATAATATTAGATCTACTAGTGGTTAAATATAAAGGTGAACCGATCATACCTTAATATTTGATGATGTCTATAATCTTACTGTTTTCATCCATATCAAGCTTTGTTGATGTTCCCATGGGTGTGTCAAATTCCTTGACAAGTTCCATCCTAAATATTTTTAGTAGATTCTTGATGTACTTGCCTTGGTTGATGTACATGCATGAATTCTTCAAGATAAAGTGTTCTATTGCTATAAACTCTATAAGCTTTACTAGAGGAGGAATCCGAGAAAAATACCAACATTGGATTTTGAATCAAACTTGTCCAATTTATCCATGGTGTTAAGAATAAAATATTTTGAACAAAAAAATTTGAAATATGATATGTTGAGTTTCTTTCCTCTCCAAAGCTTATAAAAAGTCATTTTCAACTCTGGTATCTAGATAACACGATTTAAAACATAGCAAGAAGTGGTTACGACTTCTGTCCAAAGATATTTAGGGGTATTAAATTCATTTAACATTGTTCTTGTCATTTTTTAAAGAGATCAATTTTTCCTTTTCACATCCTCATTTTGTTGGGGAGTTTTAGGAGTTGAAAAATTATGGTGGTATCCTTTTTCTTCATAAAATGTTCCAAACAAATTATTTATAAATTCACTACTATGATTACTCCTTATGTTTATGATTGAAAAACCCGTTTTATTTTCAAATTTCTTTGAAAACTTTATAAATTCATAAATAGTTTCATCTTTTGATTTTCAAAACAAAACCCATATATATCTTGTAAAGTCATCCATAATCACAAACACATATCTATTACCACTTATGCTTCTAGCTCTAGTTAGTCCAAATAGATATATGTGTACCAATTCTAAAGGTCTTTTGGTAGTAATGTGGTTTTTGCTCTTAAAAGATGTTTTTCACTTGTTTACTTATCTGACAAGCATCACATAACTTCTGCTTTTTAAAAGCAATATGAGAGAGTCCTTTAATATGCTCATTTTTGACAAGTTTAGAAAGAATGTACATGCTTATATGATCTAATCTTTTATGCCAAAGAAAACTATCATTAATTCTAGCAACAAGACAGCTTTCTATCCTCATACATGCATCAATTTTAATCTTGTAAACATTTCCTTTTCTATTAACAATAAATAAAACTTTATCATTTTCAAGGATTAAACAACATGCATGGTCAAACATGATCTTGTACCCTTTATCACACAATTGAATAATATTTAACAAATTATGTTTTAGATTATTAACAAGAAACACCTTTTTTATTGAGAGAGAAGACTTACTTCCAATATTTCCAACTCCAATGATCTTTCCTTTTGAGTTGTCTCTAAACGTGACTTTTCCACCATTAATCTTGGTTATGCCTGAAAATAATGAATCATCTCCAGTCATGTGTTTTGAGTAAGCACTTTCCAAGAACCATTTCCTATATTCCTTTGATTCCTACATACATAAAATCAAGATGAAGTTTTTGGTATCCATACCTTCTTAGGTCTTTTTTGGCTAGTGGTGGTTTCTTTTGAAACCCAAGTCATGTTACCAACTTTGTCCTTCTTTATAGAACATGGGTAAATAAAATGACCAATGCTTCTACAATAATGACATGTTTGGTTTTGATCATATGATTGTTTAACTTTAACAAAGTAGTTCTTCAAACATTTTTAGTTCTTTTTGGGTTGATACCCTAGACCTCTTTTGTTGAAGACACATCTTTGACTAGCAAGCATAGTATCTAAAATCTTAGAACCTTGTGTGAACTTTGCTACTATTGTATTCAACTTGTCCCACCTTTTCTTTTAAAGCCTTATTTTCCTTTTCAAATTGGTTAACCTTGTTACTGTCAATACTAATACATGTTTTCTTTTCTAATGCATCTTTTTCAACAAGTAAACATGCATAATTGTTTTTTCAATGAACTATATTTATGACCTAGCTTTTTAAATCCATCATATAATGATTCAAATTCATCATGTAGTTCATCATAAGAGAGGTCAGATTCATCATCCAAAGAAAGTACATCATTATCGCTTTTAATTGCCATGAAACACATGTTTGCAACATGATCTTCATCATCACTTGAGCTAGAGTTTGAGTCATCACTCCATGTTGCTTTCATTACTTGTTTGTGATGACAGTTTTTCTTCTTGTTTTGAAGAAGATGGAAATCGACCTTAATATGTCTTGTCTTGTTGCACTTGTAGCATCTAGGTACCTCCTTGCTAGATTCTTCCATATTTCCATCCTTTTTAAAGTTTAAGAACTTTTTATTCCTTTGCTTATTCTTAGGAAATTTCATAATTGTCTTTTTATAAGTGCAATGTCCTCCTCTACATCATCATCATCATCATCATCATCATCATCATCATCATGGTGTATGATTTTTAATGACAAATTCTTCTTTGGCTTCTCATTTAGTTCTTGCTTTTCCATGGTCATTTCATGAGTCATTAGTGAACCGATAAGTTTTTCCAATGGAAGTTCGATGAGATTCTTAGCTTCTTGTATTGTCATCACCTTTGCTTCCCAACACTTTGGCAAGGAACTAAAAATTTTGCTCACAATATCGATATTAGTATAAGTCCTACCATGAGCATCCAAACTATTAGTGATAGTTGTCATTCTAGTAATCATATTATTTATAGGTTCATTTAGAAGCATCTTGAATAACTTATATTAATGCACAAGCATATCAATTTTGGACTCTTCAACTTGATTAATACCTTCATGAGTTACTTCTAAAGTATGCCATATATCCTTAGCATCTTTACAAGATGATATTCTATTAAACTTACTTCTACTCAAGGCACAATACAAAGTGTTTATAACTATAACATCCATAAAAAACAACTTTTTATCACCATCTGTATACTTACTTCTAGGTTTAGGAATCGTTATATCATTTTCAATCGTAATAAGCCTGTGTGGTTCATTATAGATAGCCATAAATCATAATCAATAGATTGAAGATATATAATCATCATAGCTTTCCAATAGACATAAATCATTACCATCAAAGAAGGGTGGCCTAGAGGTAGATGCTCCTTCATTTTGAACATTATAGCTAGTGGTGTCATTCTACTCAAGTCTAAGCAAACTTATATATATGATAACTAAGTTTTGATACCAATTGTTGTTCTAGAATTAAAGCAATAACAACACCAAAAGGAGTGAATTAGGTGTTCCACTAATTATGTCAAATAATGCAAACAGTCATACTAAGCCAATAATATAATTAAAGTGCTTAAAGTAAAGAGATAAGGAAAGAAAGATTGCAAACTTAGTTTTTAACGTGGTTCGGCAAGCCTACATCCACACCTTAAATACCAACCGTACTTGAGTATTGTACTCTTTTGCTAATCCATGTGAAATATACAATGCCTTTGATGAATTCACACCAAACAATTACACCACTTGAAAATGTCCCCTCTTCAAGATTTTTTCCTTGGTGACAATACCTCACCAATGCAAAGAGTTTATCCAAACTCTCAAGTGTTTACAATTATGATTTGTTTACAACAAGATTCATTCTCTCAAAAAGTAAATTATACAATTGAAAACTATAATCTTTATAGCTCACTCAATAACACTTAGGATGATTGAAGGCGTGTAAGTGTAATGAGTGTGAGATTTTATACTCTTGTGCTAGAATATAAAGATTAAATTTAGCACAACTTAGAGCATGTTAGGATTTGTGATTTCTAGTTGGTTTTTCTTTTGGAATAACTTCTACATCATATATGTGTATGTGTGTGTATCCAAAAGAAAATAGTCATTTATGGCTATTGGAATGCTTCTAAAGGCTAAAACGGTCAATTGGTTCCTATAAAATTCCTAGGTGTTCATCATAGATGAACAATGGTCAACCGGTGCAGTTTTAAAACCAGTTTTGATAGTTTCAAACCTGGTGAAACTTGAACCGATTAAATGTATATTAATTCTACTTGTGCATGCAATGTGAAGTGTGTGAGTTAATATTAGTTTGCTATTGAGTAAGATATAAAGATTTAACAATAAGCTCTAAAATGAATCCTTAATAGCTAAGTCTTCACTTGCTTTTCATCTTAGACTTATTGATGGATTTCTTCATTCAATTCTATACGCTTGTTGGTGTGATCTTCATATAAAACCTGTTTAAACTTAATCTTATTTAAGCATATCATTATTCTATTTTCCATTTAATTATTATCATTAAAATACAAGATATTATAAATATTAATATGTGACTCATAGGTCAACATGGGCATGACAACTCGCCAGACTCATTTGTGTGTTAGCTCAATGCTTGGTTGAGCCCAAGGATGCTGAGTTTGGTAGCTTGCCAAACCCACGTATGCTTGGGCTTAGCATTTAGCTAAGCCCAAGAATGTTGGATCTGATAAGTCGCCAGACCCGTATATGTTTGGTTTCAATGTTTAGTTGAGCCTAATGATGTTAGATCTGGCAGTTCACCAAACCCTATATACTTGGGCTTAGCTCTTGGCTGAGTCCAAGGATGTTGGGTTATTACTCCACTTATGGTTCCTCTAAATGAGGACTCAGGTACAAATAAAACATACTGATCTATAAGAAAATGTTTAAAATTCTAAACTTTAGTTAATTCTGAACCTATTTATGAGTTGCATTACATATTTATTTTTTGTATATATTATTTATTTTGCTATTTAAGTATACAAACTTCTGAAGTTGTTTTGATCAAGTGCTTGGATTATATCAAGGCATTTATTTATTGATGTGGCCCTGCTTGATAGAAGAAAAGTAAATATTGATGCTTGGTAGTATAAGAGAAAATAATATCTGTTGAAAACCTGAAATTAGGGTAGAAGAAGGAACGAAAACCCCTTGCTGTATTTTTTCACACAAAAATCTCTCTCTCTCTCTCTCTCTCTCTCTATATATATATATATATATATATATATATATATATTTGGTAGAATTTTTCAATACATTATTCCTTTCTTCCCGTTCATCTCATTAAATTAATATCTAAATATACATCCTTTTATCGTTTTTTTTTTATATTAATGTACCAATCAAAAAAAACAAATGGTGGACCTTTCATTTTATAATTTCAAATTTTAAAGTGACACGCACCATGCTGAAATGTAAGCATGAATGAAAGTTAAGTTTCTGAAAATTTTAATAACATCTACCGAGTGCTTAATATATATTTAAAATAGTTTTTGGTTACTGCCTCCTAATAATAAAAAAAATATGAAAATAATAATAAAAAAAGACATGATGTGTTTGATAATAATATATAAAACAAAGTGATTGTTTCTATATTATATTTGATTATAATAGATAAGATAAAATAACATATAAAAAATATATTTTACCCTTTCAAACTTACATATTAAAAATAATAATTAAATATATATTGTTTTTACTTTAATTTATATTAAGTGTTGAAGTTAATAATATTATAATAACATTATTATAAAATCAGGATTGACTTGAAAGATTGACCCGTGGCATAGACTAGTCCGGTTTAAAAAACAAATAGAGGAAGAATTGACTCGACATCATCCAGTCAAAAACTCAGGTCAACTCAAGATAAAATATGGATAAAAAAATTATTGATTTTTTTTTGATAAAAAGGTGATCAAAACAAAGTTGTTTTGATTATTATTTTTTTAAAAATTAGGTCAGCAGGGTTGACCCTCACGACCCATGACTTGAGTCTTGAATCGGATCAACTCCCGAGTCAAGTTTTAAAATTATGATAATAACTATTTTTATTTATACATTGACTTGAATCAACCCGTGTTGATCCTTTCAACCCAAGGACCAGGTCGACCCTCAAACTGAGTTTTAAAACTATAAAAATAATAATTTTTATTTTTATATTGATTCGGGTAAACCCTAATTGACCTTTCTGATCCATGATCCAAGTCTTGCTTCGAGTTGACCCTTCTAACATGTGACCCGGGCTTTACCCCTGTTTCTCATGTTTTGAAAATATAAAAATCAATTTCAAAATTGTTTGGGAGAAATTTATTTATATATCTTTATTTTTGTTTTTTCAATTAAATACATTTTTATTTTAATCAAATCCGATACCTAAATGTTATCCTTAAACAAACCATATTCTACCAAGTCCAAATAATAATAATAATAATATGCAATAACCCAATCCAAATAGTATTGGACTAGAATATTATGAAATACATTAGACTTATTGTCATAGGATAGAGTTTGTAGTATGGCCCATATTAACTCCTTATAAAGGGGAAAAAATGGATGACATGGAGTTTGTTTATTAATTTTAATTATATATATGTATATATTGACTAAAGAAGTCTAGGTTTTGATTAGGGTTAAATGTCATGAAAGTTATCTAAGATTAACAATAGGTTTTAAGAAAAAAATCTAAAAGTAATAATCAAATGTAAATTTCACCAAGCAGGGAAAATACATGAAAAAGCGACATCTCAACTACTATTAAAAGCAGTAGGTTATTTGACAATTTCGCCACAGGGGGTTTCTTGTTGTAAAATTAACTACCCTTTGCAAGCTGCATCAAATTTCAAATGGCTGGAAAGCGTGTTACTTTGAATTGCTTGTCTGGTAAGTCGATTTGTTTCCTGGGTCAAAACAATTATGCATATATCTACCATGCCGTGCTCTCTGGTTTGTTTTATCAGTAATTATATTATTTTACTTGCCTTAATCCGTGTTTGAATGTACCTAAAAATTAGTTGACTGATTCTAGTGTGAACATAAACAGAAAAAGGACTCGCTGTCCATAACTTAAAATTACCGCTTCTATTTTAAAATATTTTTTTTATTAATGTGGTTTTGGATCAACTTGCGTGTATTTCAACTAATACTATGAGCCCTGAAGTTAACGACCATGTAAGCTTCTAGTGGTCATCATATTAGCAAACACAGGGCTTAAACTTGAGACCATAAAAAAAATAAACTCTTTAATCATAAACTCCTATAAGTGAATCACCTATAGTATGAATGTATTTCAAGAATTTTAACTGCATATGATTGCTGCTCCTATTTCAGGAATTTTAAGTGCACATGAACGAGGTTAGGTGTCTGAATCACATCAAAACTGAAGAAATTCAGGATCCGCTTGTTGCATAATTTCTTCATCCTCAATGATTTAATTAGCTGAGGGTCACTATCCTACAGCAGCATGTCTTAATAACAGTACAATCCACCATGGTTTATTGATGGCATTTTGCGACTAGCTGATTTTAGTATAATTAATGCTGGGTATCGGTTCAAACGGTTGGGTTTATATTAAAAAATCCAACATTTCTTTGAATGTGTTAAGTTAATTATATTTACTTTTCTAAACATTAGAAGCTCTGAAAATATAAAAAATAAAAAATTAATTTGAAATAAATAAAATAAAATTAATTTTTTAAAAAATATTTTTGAAATACAAAAATAAATCCACTCGTATAAGTTATAGGTTGGGTGTCATTTAATCGGCCTTAATTTGTTGAATTGCGTTCTGTAACTTGAGCTTTTATAATATATATATATATATGATATTGAAATATCTTTTGCTCTCTCTACTTTATTCAGGCATATGATACTGTGAGCTGAAAACCAGTAATTATTAATTTATTGTTTTGAAAATCAGCCATTGGGAAATTGCCAAGTCTTTTTTTTTCCCCATTAAAAAGCTACAGAAACTTGTATTAACCACAAAAGGGAGGATAAATCAGTTTGGAGAAGGGAGCCATTAGTTCAGGCTTAGTTTGTTTTCAATTTCTAAAATATAAAATTAAAACCAAACCAAGATTATTTAAAATTTTCTAACCATCTAGCAAAATTTTAGAAACCGTTCAATTAATTTAATTAATTTCAAGTCATTTTTTCCAAATAACTTGGTTAATTTTTTCACCCCTAAGTATAAATTAGCTTAAGAAATTTTCATTACTAGCTATATATGCTCAAGATGTTCTCTACTACTATGAACTGCGAATTCGACTTGTGAGCCAGTTAGGAGAAAAAATGGAAGAGAATGCTCGAGTCAATGGGTTCAACGCAATGCGTTTTCTCTTTATAACTAACGTATATGTACCATAATATGACAAAAGATGATCTACGAAGGGGAAACAGGAACCAAAATCTGAATGACTGAATTGACGGTGTATATTTTTCCACGCAACTTATTGAATAAGACTATATACCATATCAAATATCATATTAAATAACTAATAATTAGTTCAACTTTAAAAATTAAATTGTTGGATAAGAGTAATGCTAATGTCCTAAAATCCCAGATGTTTAGAAATAAAGCTGTGTTGTATAATTGGTTAATCTTTTAGTTCAAGTAATTTGATCAATTCTCCTTATGCAAGGTGTTTGGTGGCTCGATATGGAAAGCCCAAGTGGTTGGTAGCGTGTGAGGTAAGTTAAGGTGGCTAGTAGCTAATACTTTCAAAAGGTTTTCTTAAGTCAACAACTTTATACAGAGAAAAAGTACAATGATATTTTAAAGAGATAGACTCTAAAAATATGTATATTAAGAGTAAAGAGATTGTGAACCTTGAGTGCGAAGGATTCATGGTGTAATTATAGCCCATGAGTCTTGTCTTTTTATGGAGAGAATGAACTAAAATGTAATTTCACCCTTGTGATATTTTGAGTTGTATTCTACTCAAAATAATACGTATTGAATTAGCATAAAATACCAAGGGACCCATATGGGGTCCTAAAAAAAAATATTCCATGGATGTTAGGCTCGACAAGGTGTATTGGCCCATTAGAGGTGAAAAATAGATCCGGACACGCTGTCGGACCCAAGCATGTTAGGTTCAGGCTACCTATATGAGTGTCAGGGTACATATCCAACACTAGCTGGGCGTGCCACACCCATCTTGCTAGGTATGTCACGCCCACCCTGGGCGTGCTCTCAATATGGGCTCGAGCTACCATGTTTGAGCCCATGCACTTTGATGGTAGATGGGCTTAGGCTACCATGCCCAAGCCTATAAGAATGTTTTTTTTAGGTATTTTAGGGTTTTTTGAACTCGTTAAATTTGGGTTTATCAGTAGCCCCCAAAGTCTTTGTGATATTGATACACAAAAACTTGTAAAAATATCCAATAAGATGAGTTTTGTTGATTTTTCCTCGTATGAGAAGAGAGGTGAAAACCCTGAGTAATATACCAGAGAACTTGTGTGTAGAGGCATGCACCATAGTTGAAAAATAATTTTCTAAGTAGGTAGATGGGAACCATGAAGGAACCCATACTTCGAAAATTTCTAAGTGGCTGAGGGGAACTCATGAAGGGAAAGCCTATACTTAGAATATTTTCTAAGAGGATAAAGGGAATGAAGCTACGTTGACGCCCATACTTAGAAAATTTTTTAAAAGGCGAAAGAAAAACCCATAAAAAAGGAGCTCATACTTAGAAAAATCTTTAAATGGCTAGGGGGATAGATTCATATCAAAGCCCATACTTGGAAAAATCTCTAAGGGGCAGAGGGAAAACTTATGAAAGAGAAGCTCATACTTAGAAAAGTCTCTTAGTGCCTAGGGGGTAGACCTACGTTGACGCCCATACATATAAGAATTTATAAGGGACGAAGAGGATAGATCCATGTCGACGCCTATACTTAGAAAAATTTCTAAGGGGTAGAGGGGATGGACCCATAAAGGGTGGCACCATTGCACCAAAGAGACTAAGTCCATCTCTTGGAGAGTGGTCATATTGGAGTGTGGGAGGTATGTGACCTCTCTAGGATGGCATGGGGCATGAAAGCCCTCTATTGAAGAGAAGTTGCACCTAAAGGTGGGGCATGAGAGCCCTACTAAAGAGTCGTGCCTGTCCGAAACTGTATTGGAGAGGTGGGAGATCTGAGATCAACCACTGGTAAATTAGTGAGAAGCATTGAGGCATTATCTGAAGAATGTGTCAAACTAGGACTATACTAGAGAACAAGGGATCTAAGATCAATCCCTAGCAAATTGGTAAGAGACTTTTAGACATAATCTAAAGAATGTGCTAGTTCGAGACTATACTAGAGAATGGGGGATCCATGATCAACCCCTGACGAATAGGTGAGAGGCCTTTAGGCATCACCTAAAGAATGATGTTATTGCAATAGGAAGACCTCATACCCATCCCTTGAAGATTGTGGGAACTATTTCCTTAGGGAGACCAAGTTAATCCTTTTTAGAAAGAGTGATGTTATTACATTAGGAAGACCAAGTCAATCATTTCCTTGGAAAATGTTCAGAAGCCCATATTAGAGATCTGTAGATTGGAAATATATGTTAAAGATACATTAATTTTATTTAAAAAATAATTTACTTTTCTATTGAGGATTATGCATTCTAGGGTGATATGAGTGATAGGTATGAGGGAGGTTCTTAAAAGGAACATATCTTGGAGGTAACGCCAAGTTGTTTGCTTTAATTGCCTTGATAACTTTAAGTGGGTGATCTTATTTTGATTCAAGAGAGTTATAAATCCTTAGGATACACCAAATGCCCACGGGTTGAGCCCTCATGGTTCTTTCTCGATCTTCTATTTCTATGAGGATAATGATTTTGTTTGGAAGGTCTTTCATGTTGGTTATCCTTGTAAAAATAAGAAGGCCCATTTCATAGTAAATTGGTTTCTTCCACTCATGTATAATTTTCCATTACTTGCTTTATATCAAGCAAAATTCTGTCTAGTAAGGCATAAAGTTTTCTCAAGAGGACATGTTCTTTTACTCCTCTTATTAAGGCCTTTAAGGCTACTAGCTGAAACAATTCTTCCACCTTGAGCATTTCCTCATTGAACCTCTTCAAATATAACCGTGTAGACTCTTCCTCTTATCGAGTAATACCAAATAACTTCATGGAGCTTTTTATAGTGGGTATGCTAGTATTGAAGTGTGCCACTAACTTGACACAAACTGAACCCTTCAATGGAGCTTAGCTCCAAACTATTGTACCATGCACACGTAGACCTCCAGAAGGTTATGAGAAAGATTTTGCACATTGAGTCACTGTCTTGGATGACCAACTCTAAGCTACTGAGCACATTCAAGACATACTCCCTCGGGTCGGCTAAGCCATCATAGGTGTCCAACCATATTTGTATAGAAATATAGTCCTTAAAGAGTCGAGTGTTCAATACTTTTTTGGATAAGGGAGAACCCCCCATTGATGAGGGTTGTAGACATTCTTCAGGGTATGCTTATGTATAGACCATCTCTTAGTCCTTTGTTTGTTAGGATCTTAAGAGCCCAGGGAGTTTGACATGAAACGATAGTTACTGTCATAACCCAATTTTTGAATAAATAATACAAAATGAATGGATAAAAATATGTTTGAGAATGGAGTTAAGACAACACAAAATTTAAAGTTTGAGGATGCAATTATTAAATTTGAGAGTTAATTGGTCAATAATTGAAGAATTAATAAGTTGGATTAAAAATTTGAATTAGTTTAATCAATAAATCAAGTGCTTAATTAAAGAATTGATAAGTTTGAGGATTTAGTTAAGTTTTGATTTAATTGATTAAAAAGATTAGGGGTTTGATTAAAGAAATACCAGATTTGTGGGTTGATTAGAAGCAAAATTTCAAGAAATTAAGAGACAGAGGACCATAATGAAATTGCTAGTTTACTTTAGGAATTTTGACTGATTTTTCAGGGATGATTTTGAAAGAATTAAAAATTAAAGATTTAATTAAGGGCCAAATTGAACAATCCGGAAATTAAGGACTGTAAACAGTGTTATAATTTAGAGTTTCAATTGAAATTAATCCAAATGGAAAAATTGAAAGGAATTTTTTAATTAATTGAGATCCAACGGTTAAAATTCCAAAGATCAGGGGTCAAAATAAAAATGTCCAATTGCTGCCGAAACGTCGCCGTTGCTGGTGGAACAGCCGTGTTTGTTTTCTTCATCCCGATTCAACAGGGGACCTGAAAATCTGCAACAAATCCGATCCAATCGTGAACCATGTCTCTTGCCCACGACCTTGTTCGCGGGTTGAATAACAGTCCTGCAAAGGCAGGATTAGTTGAAGGGCAAGCTGTAGGATCTCTCTATAAAAGGGATGGCAAAAAACCCAGAGGGGGAGAAAAAACCAGGGAGAGAAATAATACACAGAGAGAAGGAGAGGAAAGGAAACCATCATACACAGATAATTGTCCCCGCCATTGCCTTCATCTCTGCAGACACCCATGCACAAAAGAAAACACCCAAAACAAACTCACAGCAGGTCGGCATCATCTTCTTAGTTTTAAAAGCTGCTGAGAAAACAAAAGGAAAACACAGATAAGTGAGCATAGAAGGAAGACAAAGGGAAGCAATAGGCGAGAATCATCATCATCGCTGCAAGCATCTTCGATCTCCAGAAGCAGGTACGCCCGTTTCTTCATTCACCTTTGCATCTTCATTTCAAATTGAATTGTTACAAGAACATTGTGCGAAGGTAATTTAATTACCTTCACACAGTGTTCATGCACGCGTGAAGTGACTTCACGCGTGCTTTTAGTTTTTTTGCCCAGTCGGATCACTAGATTAGGCCAGTGACCGGGCCGGGCTGGCTGGGCCATATGGGCTGAGCTGAGCCCAGCCCAAAAATATAAATAAAAAAAATTGTGTATGTAAAAAATATAAATATGAATTTATTGTTTTTTTATTCATTGACGCCAGAGTCAGAATAAAAATACCGATTCAAATTTATTTCATTGTATTTTATTTAGTTATATAAAAATAAAAAATGTGCATGCAAAAAAAAATAATATAAGATAAAATAAAATAAATTTATTGGTTTATTCACTAACGTTAGAGTCGGGAATAAAAATACTAATGTAAATTTATTTTATTTTGTTTTATTGTATTTTGCTTTTATTTAGCTACATAAAAATAAAAATAATGTGTATGCGTAAAAATAAATTGATTTTTATTTGTTTATTCACTAACGCCAGAGTCAGGAATAAAAAGAAATAATGATTTAAATTTATTCATTTTGATACCTACGTAATACTTACCAACGCCAGAGTTGAAATTATCTGTAGTTGAATATTCAGTGGCGCGAGAGTCAGGAATATTACACGCAAACCATCATAGTATAAACCAACAAAAATGTTAGCAATCAATGACAAAGATCAGCAATGCAGCCTACCTTAGGCAGAATGTTTATGGGGTGATAATATCTTTCCTTTTACGTAACCAGTCTCGTACCATAGAATACTAGGTGGCGACTCCTTAAACAAGAATATTCCCCCATCAAAGAATAGGATGCCATAAATCCATTCTTCCTAAAAATACTAATTTTTAAGGCCGCCGCGATGTCCGGTGCGACAGTTACAATAACTGGTTTCCATCTCAAAGTAGTTAGGGGGAGCACGTTTAGAGTATCGACTCTGCATATGGGTATCGCGATGGCACTAGTGAGCCCTTGAGAGACTTTCAGGAATGTCATTTTGCCTACTGTCCTCTAGGTAGTGTAATCATCTATAGGGGCCTAGTACAACCGATGGTCGTGAAGCTAGGGTGTTGTGTGTTGCTGAAGGTGTCAAGACTTGTTGGGGTGGAAATGTTTGGTTTTACCATTGAGTTACCAACATGGCCTGAGTGAGGAGTTGCATATGACTGGTGAGTTGTTGAAGGTCTATTTGGGTAGAAGTGTCCGGGATAAAAGATAATTTTTTCTCGTGTTCTGGCTTATGTGTGTCTTAGTTGTGTGTTATATAATGGTCTAGAAATGTCAAAAACAAGTTTTAGAAACTGATGACTTTTTTAATCAGTTTCCTATAGCTGGCACCACTGATGATGTTCTAAAATCCTAGATGCTTAGGAATAAGGTTGATGTGTCAGTTAATCTCTTAGTTCAAGCAATTTGATCCATTCTCCCTATTCAAGGTGTTTGGTGGCTTGATATGGAAAGCCCAGGTGGTTGGTAGCTGGTGGTGCATGGTAAGCTAAGGTGGATGATAGCTGATACTTGTAAAAGCTCTTATTTGATTGATGCGGAGACACTTAAATGCTCAAGTCAGTAACTTTATATATAGAAAAAATACAATGATATTTTAGAGATAAGTTTTGAAAACATTTATACTGAAAATGTTAAGAGTAAAGAGATTGTAAACTTTAACTTTGAAGGACTTATGATGTATTTATATCTCATGAGTCTTGTCTTTTTGTGTAGAGGAGGAGCTAAAGTGTAATTTCACCCTTATGATATTTTGAGTTATATTCTACTCAAAATAATATGTATTAGATCAATATAAAATATTGAGGGACCTGCATGCGGTCCTTAAAAAATCTCAATAAAGTGTTGGATTTGGACAAGGTTCTTGAGCCTATTAAAGATGAAAAATGGGTCCAGACATGCTACCTAAACCTAAACATGTTGGGCACGGGTATAGTAGCTTGAACCCATGTGAGAGTTGAGATGCAAGCCTAGCACGACTAGCATAGGCTCAGGCTACCATGCACCTTGGTAGTAGTTAGGCTTGGGCAACCATACCCGAGCTTATAAATATTGTTTTTGGCTTTTTTTACATTTTCAAGCATTTTGAGGGGTTTTTTGGGCTTGTTAAATTTGAGTTTATCAAGTAGAGAGTGATTTTATGTTATTTTCTACATTTAAGAGTTCATGCATTAATATTATTGAAACCCAATTTTTTACCTCTCTTTTTGTACATGTTTAAAAAATTAGAAAAAAGATCCAAAAAATGTGTCTTTTAAGTAATTTTAATCATTTCATTATTTTCTTCATATTTATTTATTTTTTTATGAGAGAAAAATCTTAAAAATCATAAAAATGCAAAAATACAATAAAAAATATAATTGAGGTTGAAAATTGTACAAATGATTAAGTATTACAAGCAAAAATTGAGTTAGAAAATTTTTGGGTCATAATTGAGATTTGAATCGAAGAGAAAATTGAGAAAATAGCTTAATTTGATTTGGCTAAGAGTGAAAGAAATTCGAAGTTTAAGGATGATTTTGAAACAAATAACCAAATTAGAAATCAATGAAGAGCTTAATTGAAGAAGAAAATTAGATTTCGGAGTTAGATTGATCAAAATTGCATAATTTTAGGAACTAAAGATGAATTTGCAACAAGTTGTTAAATCTAAGGCTCTAAATTGATTCAATTAGCGATACAATTGAAAAAAAAAAGGATTTAGGATAAATCCAGTGGAAATTGTAAGAATTTGAAAAACAATGACTAAACTAAAAAGAGACTAACATAGAAAGATTTGATTTCGGGATTAAATCGAGAGAGAGTTCAAGATTTAAAGCCCTAATTTAATGAAATTGAAAAATTCAAAAGTCAAGGATTGTAATGAAGAGGAAGAAACATCTTAAGGACTAATTAATCTCTTTATATAACTTCATTTCGGTTCTATTTGTTTCAATCCAGTTAATTCAATCCAATTTATTCCAATTAAGTCCACTTAAACTAATTTAATTCAATTTAGTCTAAAATTAATTCCAGATATTTAAACCAGAGATTGCAATCTATTATTTATAGCCATATTCTTAAGCAATTAAACCAAAGATCCCAACATTTAAGTCTGTATTTCAATCTTTTAATTACAGCTCCTCAATCCTAGATTTTCAGCCTCATCAAATCTCCATCAAACCAAATTCTTAAATTTCTGCCTAAATCTTCATTCAATCCCATTAGATTAAGCCCAAAAGGTACTCACAAATTTTTTTAGCATTTGAGGTAACAATTCAAAAAGGGTAGGACACAACCTAGACAACAGCTAAGGGGATTGAATGAAGATTTGATCAACCCAACAGTGAGACAACCTCTTATGGATCAAAAACACAACATTTGATCAACCCATACTACCTGTTCCTCAAACATAAAACAACATCCACCCTTATCCCACCATCAATAAAAATACCCAAGATTCTCAACTCTGTTTCAGCCACCACCGAATCAACCACCACTCTCAACCACTCACCCTCGACCACTACTCTTCAATCTGTCTTCTCCAGCCGACAACCAACATTCCACCAATAGACACCATTTTCACTCAACTTGAGACTAACATTATTACCTTTAAGCACTAGCCTTCTTTCCAGTCTTATGATCAGCAACCAACAACTAAATCATAGCCTAAACTAACCTCCATACCCTCAGCCACTTAAAGCCCTTGGAAAACCCTTAATTCAAAGAAAATCAACTCTAAATCAATCTAATAATAGAGAAACAATACCACCGTCAACCACCATACAAACAAATTAATGATAACCTCTTTACCTTATTATCACTGTCATCCACCTTCGACCACCAACAACAGTATAGGAGCAGCAACGACAACACTTCTAGGTGACTCAGTAATGACAATCTCTCTCTATGCCAAATTAGCTATCATGAGCCACCATCTTGTGATCAGCAATAACCAACATACCATATACCTCTCCAACCTTTCCTCTTATCCACAACCACCCAAGCAAACACCATCTCAATTACCACTTAAAGAAACCATGAGACATGAAATATTGGAACAAAAAAAATCAAAGAAAGATAATTTCTATTACTTTGTGTTTTCTTATTCATTTTGCAGGTATTGGTGTATAATGAGCATGTGCGCTTTATCTAAAAGAATTAGGTAGTCCATACATGGATTACATGCACTCCACGTGGCCTACTCATAATTCTTTAACATTGTTTGGTGTTTTTCCAAATTTCAAACCCTAGATAATTTTTTTTTTTTAGATTTGTGTGTTTAAATTTAATGTATATTGATATTTTTGTTTTATTATTATTGTGAAAGTTCAAACCTTTTTTTGTTTTGTTGGTAGTGATATCCTTATAAAGAAAATGAAATAAAACAAAAAATAATAATAATAAAATGATTCATTTATCATTCTGTAATATTTTACAACATAATAATTTAGCCTAGGTCAACATGATCCTATTAAAGACTATAGATAATAATGATGACTTTCAGGTTTGTTTTGCAATTCACCAAAATGAATAGGCCAAAGCCCAATTCAAGTTTTAATATTTTTACGGGTCAACGTTCACTTAAAAAAACAAGACAACTTAATTGACACATCTCCCTTTTATAGGGAGTGATGTCAAAATCTTAGGTAAGATAGGTCTCCTTTTTATGGGAATAATGATATTTGTTTTAGAACCAAAATAACAAGTCTCTTTTTAAAAGAGATCGATGTCAATATTTTTGTAATTAGATCATTGAGTCTTCTATCTTTAGAGACTGATGTCAACATTTTTCTCATAAAATGATTAAAAAAATTAAAAAAAACTAAAAACTATTATGATAATTAATGGCAATCAAAAAGACAAATTTAGGAGAAAACACATAGTAAAGATAACCTTTCGTAAGAAAGAATGTAAAGATCTCTTATTTGTCCCCGGTATGGGGTGTGATTCAGGTCAGGGTTTCTTTTTGAAAGAAAGATTCCAATCAACCTCAAAATGAGATTGTAAGGGATATATATTTTAAGAATTGTGAAATGAATAAACAAATATGGCATTTTCTCATTTCAAGCAAATTCATAATCAATAAATTTTGACCTCATTCAATGTAATAATTTGAACTTACAAAGAACCATTATTCGCGAGTCCATAACTACTGAATCCATTACATGTCATTATGTAAACTTGGATCCATGATGTGTGGTTTAATTTTATATGTGATCTTAAAATTGTTCAGTCACCTTATCTTGTTTGTCAAGTTATTTTAACAAACGTTCAATCATTTCTACAAAGAAAACACTTTTACTCTTTCATGATTGATTAGTCTTAATTTCACATGCTGGAGTTTGATCAAAATATCATAATCAATAATAAAATGCTAAATATCTCTTAATTTTAAAATAACAAAAAGAAAGAGAAAATGCATATTTCATTAAAAAGATGATTTAATCTCAAAACAAAGTGCAGAATAGAAAAATTCCATAAAAAAACATTGACAATGCAACACCTTAATGAGGTAAGGTTCTCTAGAAACATCCATGTTTTGTCATTGCTTATCAACCTTTGTTATGCTCATGATGATCCAATGACTATATAATAGATGACATTATCCTTTGCAAACTTAACTTGCCTCTTGCTAACCAACTTTCGGACTTGATACTTGAAATTCTTGTAACTATTCACATATCTTATTTGAATTATACCACCTAAGGAATAATGGTTCGGGGAAATTATTCTTGAGGGCATGCATGGCAATTATAATGTTGTGTCCAACTATGCTCCTTCATTGGCAATAAAAGTGGGTTGAAATTGGAAGCATCCATTAAGTAAACTCTTCCTTAATCGTAACATATCAATGCTTCTGGTTTGAAGTTGAAAAATATGACGTCAAGAAAATATTTTCCCATCAGCACAATGTCAGCATTGCAGAAGGCCAAAGGACTTACATAAGGTTCTTTCCTTATTAAAACCCCTATGTTTATTGAATGTCTTTTGTTCCATTGTCTTCCATTGTAACTCTTCATAATCCATACTTCCATGAATCGCTCTCCCTATCAATACAGGTCATGGCAAGTTTTTCTTTGTATTTGACAAGCTCAATATCTTTACATCATTTCCCTCAGAGATTGGTGGAGAAAGTGGAAACAAGCAATAACTCTCCCTTTTCACATCAAATGCAAATATATTTCTCTTCTAAGTAAGCCAATAACATGAACCATTTATGGATACTTTTTTTATACGTAAAAGGAACTCTTCTTGTGGTAAATTTACTTCATTTAACAGCTTCCATCTCCAAGTCTTTATGTCAAACAACTTGAATCTAACGCAGTGGTATATATAGAATTATTTATCATATGGGCAAAACTTAGGATTGGAGAATCTCACAATCTTGTAATGTAAAGGCTTTGATATTTCAACCATCATGCCAAATTTTATAGTATCATATCATGTATTTGGATTCAGAATCTTCTGTCATTATTTGGTAGTAAGGTTGCCCACATAATAGCATGGTCCATAGTATGCATGGCAAAGTAACACTTCTTAATTTGTTGATGCCACAATCTCCATATGGTTTGGAAGGAAATCAAATGATATTTCAGGATAGGGTTTCAGAGTGTCAATTGAAACAAAGGAAACATGATATTCAATTTTGATCATGCTTTATATAAAAAAAAA
>Ga0325411_1002185_pt1 | contig 22014 bp, 15 predicted proteins | sample PopdelMetagenome_13_FD_206181 | JGI IMG/M metagenome (GOLD analysis project Ga0325411, IMG submission 206181) | Populus deltoides microbial communities from Bellville, Georgia, United States - Xylem-PdIQD-R4 | ecosystem: Host-associated > Plants > Phyllosphere > Stem > Wood/Secondary xylem... | reverse complement strand
GTAATTGTTAATGTTGAATTTACCTTAGTATTAGTAATTGAATATTTTGGAATAATTGTTAATTTTACTCTATTATTGCATGATTTATGTTTAATTTTTTCCATTAATTTTAATTGTTAGTCTACAACTTTTTTTATTTATTGAATATATTTTATTGTTGTATTCGCATAATTATTATTAGTTAATTTGTTGAATATTTATTGTTAATGTTGAATTTACCATAGAATTAGTAATTAAATATGTTGGAATAATTATTAATTTTACTCTATTATTGCATGATTTATGTTTAATTTTTTCCATTTATTTTGATTGTTATTCTAGAGTTTTTTTTTAATTTATTGTTTTGTTGTATTGGCATAATTATTGAATAATTTGTTGAATTGTAATTCTTAAAGTTTAATTTACCTTAGGATTAGTAATTGAATATGTTGGAATAATTAGTATAGATTGGGTCAATTGGTTGTGGCTTTTGTTAATATGTGCAGGTTTGTGGATTTGGGTAGTATCCAATACAGGGGAGGTGCTGTCGATTTTTTTTTTAACATTTGAATTTAATTATATAATTATTTGTATAAAATTATGTAGATGCGTAGAATGAAATCCAGAGCTGGTCGCTCATGTACGGTCGCAGCTAGTTCGTCTAGCAGCGATGATGATATTTCCTTAAGTGCCTCTCAAGAAGAGGCACTTACACCACCTGCGCTGTCAACCGATGCTGCCTTTTCCAGCGCTACTTCACAGTGCAGAGGCAGGGTGCCTTCGCAGCGGAATCAATTTTCCTGCAAGTACGAGGCACAGTGGAAGGACGACCTTTCAATGTAAGTTTGTTCAGGTTTTATTTTATTTTTTTAAATTACAACATAATTTATGAAGTAATCACTATTTATTTCATTTCATTTCTTTTTAGGTTCACAAACATTGAGGCCACCTGAGTAATATCATCGGCGTTTAAATCGTTGATGGAGATTCTATTGTTTCAATGGAGTCAGATATCCAAGCATCCTGAATGGATGCCTCAAATCAATGCATGGTTTGACAGATTTCAGGTTGGTGTTAATTTATAATTTTCATCTTATTTCTAATAAATTATTAATATAATTGTAAATAAATTATTATTTTCATTTAAACTTGTTTATTTATACACAACACAAATTCTGCTGGGACAGTGAGCATAACACTGTTGTGAGGAGGGTGTGGGAAAATCACGCGGCAACTAGGTAAGATCGAAAACAATACAAGATTTTTTTAAAAAAAAATTTATGTTTCGAAATGTAATTTTTGGTTGCATGAAGTAGGTTGCGTGATTTTTGGTATGAAGCACAAAAAAGAGCAAAAAAAACCGCGAGGGATAGGGGTTTCCAAGGCTGGAACGATGTTGCGGTTTAGAGGGATTTCAAACCGATATACATCCTGGAAGATATATGGCCGCACTATCTTGAGCACGTGACGTCTGAGCGGTTCACACGATGCTCACAGTCCGGTGCTGGCAACCGGAATCGGCCAATTCATGGCTCGGTGACAACACACACTGGCGGCTCGGTTCCGTTTGCTGCACATGCAAAACGGATGGTAAGATTAATTTAAATGAAATATATCGTTAAATTGTTGTTGTTAATATATCTTTTTTCATTATAGACTGGGTCTCTTGGACGTGAGCCGAGCCCGATAGAGCTGTTTGTGGAGACGCACGTGCGAAGTCAAGACCGCCAGAAGGGGGCGCAACAGTTCGTTGATAACCGTGCTCAACATTTCGTGGTATGTTTGTTCAACCATTTTATGTTGTAAGTTATTTTGTTTATTGAATTGAATATGATGATTACTTCTTTTATTTTCAGGAGACCTATAATAATCGGTTGAGGGAGAGATACCGGGACGATATTTTGACCCATCCAGAATTCGATCCGGATTTGTGGATGGAGGTTGGATCATCAGATGGACCCGATAAAAATCAGGTTTACGGGCTCTCTAACACTACGACCGACAACTTGCAGTCGGCCCGTAGTGTTTCAACTGTTGGGAGCTCCCAATCAATATCGAGCTCCCAATCTAAAGAGTTCGTGGCCTTGCAGCAACACACGGCTCAGCTCACCGAAAAATATGACCACCTATCAGTGGAGTACGCGCAACTCAAAGCGTCTCATGCAGAACAAAGAGCGGAGTCTGCATAACAAAAGGCAGCTTATGAATAGCTTTGCGAAATGGTCATGAACATGGCAACACATAGTGGAACATGTGCGCCTGATCCTTTTTGGCCGTATAAGCACCAGCCTCCTCCTCCATGATCTCCTCCAGCTCCACCTTTATATTAATTTGTAATAAACATTATTTACCTTTAAAATTTCATTTAATATTTTTTTTGAAACACATTCAGTTTGTAATGAATATTATTTAACTTTGATTTTTTGTTTTTGATGTTTAATATAAATTTTATTTGCATAATTGGTTTTTATTGCCATTAATTTAAATAATTTTATATTATATATTCTAAATAATTTTTTAAAAATAAATTTAGAAAAAACTATTACAAAGGGTTTTACCGACAAAATGAATCCGTCGGTATTTGACAGTAGCATTCACCGACGCCTTTACAGACGGATATATTCGGTTGGTATTTCAACCACTCATAGACAGCTTTACCGATGGACTTAATCCGTCGGCATTTGACAGTAGCTGCCACACTTATCGACGAATTTACAGACGGATATATTCGGTCGGTATTTCATACACTCACCGACAGATTTAACGACGGTTTGTAGCCGTCGGTAAATCACGATATCACCGACGGAATAAAAATCCGTTGGTAGATTTCAAGCGGGAATCTTTTTTTTGGCGTGCAAATTCCGTCTGTAAAACCATCGACAAATGATTTTTTTGTTTTTCCGACCGATATAGAGACGGAATGAGGAATCACTGATGAAAGGAAAGCCGACATACGTAATCCGTCGGTGATTTATTTACCGACGAACTTCTAATCACACACCGACAAAATATGTACGTCGGTAAAAGTGTGAAATCTTGTAGTGTTATAATTAACACCATTACAGTGCCCACATGACACTAAATTGAAAAGGGGATTTAAATATATACAATGATGATCATAAATGTTCTAACCACTGTCATTAATCAAATAATCATATGCATATGTTTAATTCCTTCACTAATCAAAAAATTAATCATATGCATATGTTTAATTGCCCCTCTATTATTCAGAGGCATTACTAATAACTTCACATCGTTTTTTCGTTATTATTCACTCTTAACTAGATGACTTACTCTTTTTTACTCCACGTGACCTTTGATTTAGACATACAACTCCATTAAAAATATTGCTTTGAATCTCTCTGCTTCACTGACAAAATTCAACCTTTGATTTAGACATACAACTACACTAACAATTAATATTGCTTTGAATCTATACTTCACCGACAAAATTCAACTCGAGGACACTATTCAAGCTTTTGTCACAACTTTTGTTTTTTTAGCTGCAACATCTCTTTTTGCTTGGCAGATCCTATCACGTTCATATGCTAACATCTATTTTTTTACAGGTTTATAAATATGATAATATGCTGGGCTTGGGTGTGATAATCTAAGCTTACGAGTATATTGGTGTACATGCCCATCACTAGTTAAGCGTATATGCACTGAATAGACGCCCAATACACTGCACAGTGCCCATGGGAGCATGAGCATGGGATACTTGCTTCAGCTTATGTTGCTAATGCGTGGGCTTGAAATCCTTACCCGAACTCATATTTCTTGGGATTTTTTAAAATTATTTCTTAGAAGGTTTTTTGGATCTATATTAAAGGAATTTTTGCAACCATTTTATTTGGATTTATCAATATGCAACTTATATATATATAAAAAAGTCAACCATATGTATTGTGTATAATAAAATGCAACGCAAAACCATTTTGATTTTATTTTGTTAACTATGAAATTAACTCGTATTAATCTTAGTCATCTTTGATAAGCATACCTTAAACTCTATTTTTAGTGGCACTACCCTCCACAATCTAAATTTTGAGTACAAAGGGACATTAGAAATATTAAACTCAATATCTCATGAATATGAGGTTTTATATTTTATTAATTTTCCCTCATGCGATGTCGCATGATAATTTCAAAATCAGTTTTTATTTAGTGCTATATATTGCAGTTAAAATATATATTTGTAAAAAAAACAAACAATTAAAATTCTTAAAAATAAATATCTTTTATTAGGAGAATTAATCTTTTTTATTAATTTAATTTTTACTCATTGTTATAAAAACATATCTTTTTTATTTGTAACATTTTGTTTTGAATAAAAATAATAAAGGCTATTATAAAAATTAATAAAAATTTCAATCATTTGAATTAAGGAGAGAAAAACGCATATCTTCAATAACAACTTCATTTCCTTGTTCATTTATTATTATTTTGTTTTGAAAAAAATATGTTTTTTATGATAATTATTGCTCTTTAAAAAGAAACGTATCATGATTTAAAAAGCAAGTTCAATAAGAAAAAAAGAAGAAGAAAAATTCATAACTCGATCATTGACTAAAATCCCTTTAAAAATATTTAATTTTGGTATTTTGAGATGAGAGTTTTTATATGTGCTGATAAAAAATAAATCTAATTTAAAATCAAAATTTTGGAGGTCAAGAAGGTTTTTTTAAATTTTTCTTAAACATTAAATACTAACAAAAATAAAAAATAATTAACTTGGAACTGTCCCAAGTTTTTTTGGGGCCCTAAAAATTAAATAATTTGTCTACCTGATCTTAGTATATATGATTCTTAAAATGTTTACATGGTTGAAATGCATAACACCTAACCAAGCTTAAAAAATTAATGTTAATTAAATAATACAAAGATTTTGATAACTATACTGACCTTCTTAGGGATTTCATAATTTTGTTTTGAGATAATTTTGATTTAAATCTGTATTTTCTAGAAAATTAAAATTATTTTCCAACTTCAATATATTTGAAGATTATTTGTGAAAGTAACATTTATAAAAGAAATTTAGTGAAAAACATAAAAATATATATTCTACAGAAACACATTCAGTTCTTTTTTTCTTTTTCTTTTCACTGTTAAAAGAAACAAAGTTGCTTTTATAAGGGAAAATCAAGGAAAGATAACACAACCATCATCCAATAACATATACCGTTGAAAATTAGAGTTTAGAAAGAAGATACAAACCAAGCTCTGCTTCAAAGCCCCTCCTATACAGCATCTTTATTAGCATCCAAAAACATTATTATTCTAGCTAAAATTGAAAATGTAAATCCAATCTCATAAGAGTAAAATGAAAATGAAATCATGACCAAGGTTTTCAACACAAGAAAAATCAAGAAAGATGACAAGCAATGAATGATTTTAGATGCAAATAGTACTAATATTATTCAAATGATTGATTTTCCATCACATCAAGTGCGCGCATGAATGCAACTATTTGCATAAATAACAACAGGCACAATATTGATGCCCAAGAAACCCTAGGATATATCTGAAAAGCGACGAAAAATAACGGGGCAGCCAAGTTGACATGGTCGGTTGGCTGGATGACATTGTGGGTCAGCTTAATAAATCTGCAGGGAGCTACGTTATCTCTTATATATAGCAAAGTTTTTGTACGATTGGCTCGTATAAATTGTGCTGGGCAAAGTATAAATTTGTTTAGGGTTCCACATGCAGTGTGAACCAATCAGCTACCCAGAAGAGAATAACAAGTGCAGTTCTGACTTGAGAAAATAATGTGCAGTTTTGTAAATTCTAGGGCGATTTCCAGAGGAATTAATACTGTTTTTTTTTAATTAACGTCAGAATATATATAGACATTCACGAATACATCATCTGTTTCAGGGTATGGATTAGTATTTTAATTTTGAAATCAACAATAAAATAAATGTACGTAATATATTATATATCAGAATATAGATTCGATATGTGTGTGTTGTAATTTTGAAACCAATTACAAAATTAATAAACTTAATATGCATTTTTTTTCTTTGCAATCAGAAAACAAATTTAATTACGTGTGTGTGAATAATTATAAACAGATGCATGCATGTGAAATCTATAATCTACTCTCCAAATCTTATCAAACTTCAATTATTCTTTGCAGTAGATTTTTTAAGTATTCATCATAATATTTTCTATCATCTATCATTGTCATGTCCTTATATTGGTAGATGGAGAGAGGATTAGAGTGGTTGGAATTATCTCTTCGTGATAGATTTTTTTCTAACAGGTAATCAAGTTTTTTTTTTCTTAGTTTCAGTCCAGTGTTTTCGGTATTGTTTTTTCGGTGTTGATGGCTGGAAAAGTAGGAGTTTCGGGTGCCTGAGTTCTTGGCACAATGGTGCTTAGGCGTTAGAGCAGTGATTGATTTGTTACTAATTATACAAGTTGATCCGAGGCCAGGGGAACAAAAGAAACTAGAAGGCTTGAAATAAATAGGATTCGTGCAATATTTGGTAGGACCTTAATTTCTCTTATTGTTCAGTGTATATATATGGGGTCGTAGCAAGCGCGTCCGTCGATAGTGAGAAGAGAAGTCGTATGATGGAATATGCAATATCTACCGCAGGACTAGCGATCATTATACGCATATTGTAAACAGAGTTGCTTTATTGGTCTTTTCTGCATAAAAACTTGGTGGTTTCATTGATTAATTGCAACCTGCTAGAATAAAAGGAAAGGGGCGAGGGATCGAGGTGGCTTTTTTTTTTTATGGCAAAATTATAATATTTAATCACCTGATTCGGCTGATTTTAGTTGAATGCATAGGTTAGGTGGGGTTGCAGTGTTGGGTGTTGTTAGCTGTTTTCTCGAAGGTGTTTCTTTTCCCTGCATGATTAATCTACGAAGTTACCTTCCTTTGAATTTTGTTTTTTCCATGTGTTGCATTCAATTTTTCTTTTTTCTTTCTCTTTTTCCAATACACGAGAATGAGATTGAATTCATTTTATTGTTGTTTAAGGAACACAATGTGTGCAGATGTTAAAGAACTTCTGATGTTCCTTCACAACAACTGGTAAGTGATTTCTTTGATTTTCTGGACATTTTACTCTTTTTGAGTGTCCTGGGTCCATTTTGCATAAATAGGCCAACTGTTAATCTTTTTGCACTCTCTTTGTGCGTGTCCGGGAACAGATATATACCCATGCTGAACCTCGCTGATGGAAATGGGTAAAATTTGTTTGCGACTGAAGAGGATGAGAAAACATTCCATCTTTTGTCTGTATATAATTGGACAAGCTCATTATGAACTTCAATTTTTAAACAATACAAGTCAGGTTACTGTTAATCAAATATTGCTATGGATGTTTATGTTCTCTGCATCCCAGGGAAAGTGAAGGCTTATTTCAGCATGGTAACTATCACAGAGAAGCTTAGGATTTACGTGTTGTGGTTCAACATTTTTAGGGTGAGAAACAAGGTTGTTAAAATCACGAGTTAAAATTTTATGAGTTAATATATGCTTAACGTGCGAAATGATTTTAAAAACTCGAAAATAATTGAAATCAGGTTAAAATCAGGTGAAATTGGTAAAATCACATAAAATCATAATTTTAAAACTGTTTTTACAATTTTATCAAGAATTATATATTTCAGGTTACAGCGCTTCAGCTCACACCAGCATAACCTTGGTTGTACTTTAAAATTATACTTATAGCATGGCTTAACCAAAAAAAGTTGTAAAGACTATACTTAAAGTTGTAAAGAGTCTAAAAACTATACTTATAGCATTATAGCATGACGTCACTCATATTAATGGTATTTGGTAATTTGTATAGTTTTTGTTTGTGTTTGTAGATTTTAAAAAAATATATTTTTATATCATTTTAATATATTAATATAAAAAAATATTTTAAAAAGTATCATCCATTATAATTTTACAAGGAATAATTCATATTATTCTTATACTATAACAATTAATTAATCAAGTTCTTTTATTAATCAATTTAAATGATGTTTACGGGCTCAATTGTACATATAAATAATAATTTTTTAAAAAATTTATTTTTGATATAAACATATTAAAATGATCTAAAATCATAAAAAATAATTAAAAAAATAAAACAATCTATAATTTTTTTAAAAAATATTTTTAAAATACAAAAATAACTTTTTACGATTTCATGATCCAAATTTATTTTATATTTTTCATGCCATATTAAAAATATATTTTTAACAACCTTTATCACAACTTTTGTTTTTTTAGCTGCAACATCTCTTTTTGCTTGGCAGATCCTATCACGTTCATATGCTAACATCTAATATTTTTGTATAAGTTTATAAATATTTTTGTATATATTTTTTTCATTCAATTCATTTTCTTTTGCGTCAGCTTAATTATAAATATTATTTACAATCTACACTTGCAAATAACATCGAACATACTTTCATAAATAATACACTTAAAGAACATATATAATACACTAATAAAACACCATATTTGTATTAATATACAATAATATTCAATATTGGTTGTGAAGCACGGACTCCAAAACTAATATACTCACACGTATGCATGTCAATCTTTGTTATCGTCTAACAATTTAATATTACTTTAATAGATGTTGAAACACGAAAACGTTTATTTTTTTAATAAATAAAATACATGCAATAGCTAGATAGAAGCCATGTGTTTAATCAATTAATCTAGCCATTGCATGTATTTTATTTATTAAAAAAATAACCGTTTTCGTGTTTCGACATCTATTAAAGTAGTAATATTAAATTGTGATTAAACACATGGCTTCCAAACGTGTGTTCTTTATGCTTTTTTAATATTTAACACTTTGTACACTCGAGGAAAGCAAAACTAACTTTATTACAATCAATGTATAAAACTACATATATATGGAATGGACACACTGCATGCGATCTTATACTATAACTAGTTATTAAACCTCCTGTTGTTTCAGGTCATTGAGTAGCTCATATTACAAGTAAATTAAAACCTAAAACACAATGTCTTTTTACTCTTTTTTTTTTTTCTATCCATGTAGCCTACTGTAGCAACAATAATCATGGTTTATTATATATAAACAGAAGTACTGTTCAAGAAACAAAGTTTTTTTACCATTAATTTTTTTTCCAATTTCATCATCTTACATGACCATTTTATGTGTTGACATCTACTTCTTTTTATATACTTTGATGTACACTCAATGTCTTAAAAAATTTATTTTGTTGGTTTATTCACTGACGCCAGGAATAAAAATACTGATTTAATTCGTTTTTTTTTTTTATTTAGCTACATAAAAAATAAAAAAAATATGTGATTGCGTAATAAAATAAATTTATTTTATTTGTTTATTCACTAGCGTTAGAGTCGGGAATAAAAAAATTGATCTAAATTTATTTTATAGCTACGTAATATTTACTAATGCCAGAGTTGGAATTATCCGTAGTTGAATATTTACTGGCGCTAGAGTCAAGAATATTATAAGCAAACTATCATGGAATAAACTAATAAACATTTAGCAATTTAAAACAAAAACAGCAATGCAGCCTGCCTCAGGCAGGATGTTTAAGGGGTGATAATATCTTTCCTTTTACGTAATCAGTCCCGAACCATAGAATCTCTGTTGACCAGTTAGGGTTCCTAGTGACCATCATACTAGGTGGCGAATCCTTAAATAATACATTTTTCTTAAAAGAATAAGATGCTAGAAATCTGTTCTTTTTCCATAATCAAGATTATTTTTAGAACCACCGCGATATCGGGTGTGACAACCTTTAATTTTTTTATTAATATTTTGATGTCATGTATATGTTTTCAATAAAATAAATATGATTGTGTAATTTCTTCTTCTTTTTCTTCTTCCTATTACTATTACTATTATGCAAAATATTGATATTTTCATGAAAAAATGGTTTTAATATCTATGTTAATTTCATATTCATGCAACATGTCTTTTGTAATAATCAATATAATTTACCATGTGTGATGAGTCCTTAAATCCAAAATATCTAGGAATAAGACTGATGTGTTGGATAATTAACTGATTTTTTAGTTCAAGCAATTTGATTCATTATCCATAGTTAAAGTATTTAGTGACTTGATATGAAAAGTCCAGAGAGTTAGTAAGTGGAAGTAGGTGATATCTAGTAAAACAGATAATTAGTAACTGTAGTAATAACAAGTGGGTAAGTCAGGTGACTGGTAGCTGATACTTGTAAAAGATGGAGATATGATAACTCTCCGATAGTAAAGTCAATAATTTTATTGAGAAAGAAGATGCAGTGATATTTTAGAGAGATAAACTCTGAAAATATGTATGCTAAAAATATTGAGAAAGAAGAAATTAAGAACCTTTGACTTAAAGAATTCATGATATATTTATCCCATGAATCTTGTTCTTTTATAGAGAGGAGAGGATGAAATGTAATTTTATTTTTATGATATTTTAAATTGTATTCTACTCAAAATAATACATATTGTACCAGTGTAAAATATATACCAAGGGACTCGCATGGGGTCTAAAAAACTTTTACAGCGAGTGTTGGGTTCGGGCAAGGTGCCTGAGCCCATTAGAAATGAAAAATGGGTTCATGCGTGTTGTATAAAACCAAACATGCTAGGCTTAGGTATGACAATCTGAGCTCACGAGCGTGTCGGTGTGCATGCCCATCACTAGTTGGGCGTATATGCACTGGGTGGACGCCTAGTGCACTGCACAGTGCATATGGGAGCATGGGCTCGGGATACTTGCTTGAGCCCATGTTCCTGGTATGTGGGCTCGGGATCCTCACCCGAGCTCATGTTTCTTGGGTGTTTTTTTTTCTTTTTTAGAGGGTTTTTTGGATCGACATTAAAGGAATTTTTGGGTCCATTTTATTTGGATTTATCAATATGCAACATTTATAAAAGAAATTTAGTTAAAAACATAAAAATATAAGTTTTACAGAAACACATTCAGTTCATCTTTCCTTTTTCTTTTCACTGTTAAAGGAAACAATGTTGATTTCATAACGGAAAATTAAGGAAAGGTAACACAACCACCGCCTAACAATATATACCGTTGAAAATTAAAGTTTAGAAAGAAGATACAAACCAAGCTCTGCTTCAAGGCCCCTCCTATATAGCATCTTCATTAGCGTCCAAAGACATTATTGGCCTAGCTAAAATTGGAAGTGTCGATCCTATCTGATAAGAGTAAAATGAAAAGGAGATCCTGACCAAGGTTTTCAACACAAGAAAAATCAAGAAAGATGACAAGCAATGAATGATTTTAGATGCAAATGGCCTTAATATTATTCAAATGATTGATCTTCCATCACATCAAGTGTGTGCATGAATGCAACTATTTGCATAAATAACAACAAGCACAATATTGATACTTTCTTGAGCCCATGTTCCTGGTACGTGGGCTCGAGATCCTCACCCGAGCTCATGTTTCTTGGGTGTTTTTTTTTATTTTTTTTCTTTTTTAGAGGGTTTTTTGGATCTATATTAAAGGAATTTTTTGGTCTATTTTATTTGGATTTATCAATACGCAACATTTATAAAAGAAATTTAGTTAAAAACATAAAAATATAAATTCTACAGTAACACATTCATTTTATTTTTCCTTTTTCTTTTCACTGTTAAAGGAAACAAGGTTGCTTTCATAAGGGAAAATTAAGGAAAGGTAGCACAACCACCGCCCAACAATATATACCGTTGAAAATTAAAGTTTAGAAAGAAGATACAAACCAAGCTATGCTTCAAGGCCCCTCCTATATAGCATCTTCATTAGCGTCTAAAGACATTATTGGCCTAGCTAAAATTGGAAGTGCTGATCCTATCTGATAAGAGTAAAATGAAAAGGAGATCCTGACCAAGGTTTTCAACACAAGAAAAATCAAGAAAGATGACAAGCAATGAATGATTTTAGATGCCAATGGCCTTAATATTATTCAAATGATTAATCTTCCATCACATCAAGTGTGCACATGAATGCAACTATTTGCATAAATAACAACAAGCACAATATTGATACTTTCTTGAGCCCATGTTTCTGGTACGTGGGCTCGAGATCCTCACCCGAGCTCATGTTTCTTGGGTCTTTTTTCAAATTATTTTTCTTTTTTAGAGGATTTTTTGGATCTATATTAAAGGAATTTTTGGGTCCATTTTATTTGGATTTATCAATATGCAACATTTATAAAAGAAATTTAGTTAAAAACATAAAAATATAAATTTTACAGAAACACATTGAGTTCATCTTTCCTTTTTCTTTTCCCTGTTAAAGGAAACAATGTTGATTTCATAACGGAAAATTAAGGAAAGGTAACACAATTACCGCCTAACAATATATACCGTTGAAAATTAAAGTTTAGAAAGAAGATACAAACCAAGCTATGCTTCAAGGCCCCTCCTATATAGCATCTTCATTAGCGTCCAAAGACATTATTGGCCTAGCTAAAATTGGAAGTGCCGATCCTATCCGATAAGAGAATGAAAATGAGATCATGACCAAGGTTTTCAACACAAGAAAAATCAAGAAAGATGACAAGCAATGAATGATTTTAGATGCAAATGGCCCTAATATTATTTAAATGATTGATCTTCCATCAGATCAAGTGTATGAAAGCAACTATTTGCATAAATAACAACAGGCACAATATTGATGCCCAAGAAACCCTAGGATATATCTGAAAAGCGACGAAAAATAACGGGGCAGCCAAGTTGACATGGTCGGTTGGCTGGATGACATTGTGGGTCAGCTTAATAAATCTGCAGGGAGCTACGTTATCTCTTATATATAGCAAAGTTTTTGTACGATTGGCTCGTATAAATTGTGCTGGGCAAAGTATAAATTTGTTTAGGGTTCCACATGCAGTGTGAACCAATCAGCTACCCAGAAGAGAATAACAAGTGCAGTTCTGACTTGAGAAAATAATGTGCAGTTTTGTAAATTCTAGGGCGATTTCCAGAGGAATTAATACTGTTTTTTTTTAATTAACGTCAGAATATATATAGACATTCACGAATACATCATCTGTTTCAGGGTATGGATTAGTATTTTAATTTTGAAATCAACAATAAAATAAATGTACGTAATATATTATATATCAGAATATAGATTCGATATGTGGGTGTTGTAATTTTGAAACCAATTACAAAATTAATAAACTTAATAGCATTTTTTTTCTTTGCAATCAGAAAACAAATTTAATTACATGTGTGTGTGAATAATTATAAACAGATGCATGCATGTGAAATCTATAATCTACTCTCCAAATCTTATCAAATTAACTTCAATTATTCTTTGCAGTAGATTTTTTAAGTATTCAACATAATATTTTCTATCATCTATCAATGCCATGTCCTTATATTGGTAGATAACGGACTAAAATCATCAGATTTGACAATTAATTCTAAACAAACTGAATTTTATTCTAAAATAGGAAATTAAAAACTGACAATAGATCGAGAAGCAAAAATCTTTTATTGAAATATGTTTAAGGAAAATTACCATAACCACCCTGTAATTATATCATTTCTTTTTTTTTTTCTCTCTATTCTTTTAAAAATTACAGTACTTCAGATATTGAGTTAGCACAAATTTTTAAATTGAACTGAAAAATTAAATTACTTTTATATATAATACATCAGAAACACAAACAAATAATGTATTGAAAATTCTCTCTTTTTAAGGCATAATTCCTCTCTCTTCGGACATCATTTTCTCTCTCTTTAAAGATTTTTTTGAAACCTAACCAAATCAAAGTAAAAACCTAAGTGGTAGAGAGGGAAAGACGGTTACTGCATGTTAAGGCGGGTTTTGATGGAGAGAGGATTAGAGTGGTTGGAATTATCTCTTTGTAATAGATTTTTTTCTAACAGGTAATCAAGTTTTTTTTTTTTTCTTAGTTTCAGTCCAGTGTTTTGGGTATTGTTCTTTTGGTGTTGATGGCGGAAAAGTAAGAGTTTTGGGTGGCTGAGTTATTTATATTAAAGAATAATATAAATTATATTTTGAGATTTTATTTAAAAGTTTAAGTTTTTTGGTTGAATTGGTTCTTTGATATGGTATCAGAACTTTAATGATTAAGTGGTCTCGAGTTCGAATCTCACCATCCTTATTTATTTGATAAAAATTAAGCACAAGGTAATGTAGGTCTGTGCAAGTTTCATGTCCAAAAAACTTTCACTTAAGAAAGTATGTTAAAGAATAATATAAATTATATTTTATAACTTCACCTAAAAACTTAAATTTTTAGATTAAGGATTAATCAGTGTGTGTGGGGGGGGGGGGGCGCGGAGGTGTGTTAAGGGCTGGGGTGGGCTGTAGCCCAGGTCAAGATTTTATTAATATTTTTTGATTAGTTTTATGTAAAAAATAATTTGTAATTCTTGAATGAAATATCAAAAAATTCTGAAAATTTGCGTGAAGCCTTCTAATATGATATTTTAGCTTGAGTTAAAATTTCAGAATTTTTTGAGAAATTCATAAATTTGATGAAAAATCATAATTTAACCAATTTTACGTACATTATTGGGCGTAATTTTCAATCCGACCATCAGATTGAGCTAAACTTTTATGAGGAATCTTAAAATATATTGAATAAAATCTGGTTAAAATTTTAGGATGAACGGATTTTGGTAATACTAACAAAAAAAATCATCAAATAAAAGCAAAACGACTCATTCAGAGTAAAATGGTTATTTGCTTTTAAAAAATAAAACAAATAAGATCTTCCTTTCTTTTATATATTGCCAACTAGGCAGAAGTAAAATAGAAAAAAAAAAGGTTAGAGAGAAATAGAAAAAAGTAAGGGAAAAACATAAAAAAATCTAAAAAAAATAAAAAAATGAAAGAATAACTTTGTAAACTTACAAAGTCCAACTTATAAAACACTAATCTAAGAAAGAATCAAGTGAAGGAAGGAGGAATTGAGAGAGGAAAAAAAATTTAATCACTTTATTTTTCAATTAACATGAGATTGTTATTTTATTCTGATTGAAAGGTTGTTACAATATCGATTTATATTCGATTATAGATGATTTATATTTCACAAAACATCGAAAGATGTAACTTTAATAATGAGTTTATTTTTACTTTCACTTTAATTTTATGTTCTTTTAATTTTTTTTAATATTTTAAATAGTATATTTGAATTAAAATTTTGTTGTTAACTTTAAAAATTTATGTACATAAATTAATAATTAATCTTAAAAAATATTTATATTTTTATATAATAGTTGAGGTCAGGAAAAATTCTTGGCTTCGTCTTTGTATATGGGGTCGTACCAAGCACGTCGATAGTGAGAAGAGAAGTCGTATGATGGAATATGCAACATCTACCGCAGGACTAGCGATCATTATACGCATAGTGTAAACAGAGTTGCTTTATTGGTCTTTTCTGCATAAAAACTTGGTTTCATTGAATAATTGCAACCTGCTAGAATAAAAGGAAAGGCGCGAGGGATCGAGGTGGCTTTTTTTTTTTTTATGGTAAAATTATAATATTTAATATAAAGATTGTTTAGTTATTAAATGAAATTAATATAATGATAATTATTTGATATTTTTTGTTGATATTTTTATTTGCACACTAGAGCAAGTATGTAAAATAATTCTTTCTATATATAATAATACTAGAAAGCAAAATGACAATCTAAATAAAAACACTTCAATAACCCAATAACAATTCAATCATTACAAAATCAAATGTATCAATTTAGTTATTTCATGATACACGTGTCAACCAATCAACCCGAAAAATACCAGACAATCATATACGTACTATATAATAATAAGAAAATAGTTACCTTCATGATCAACTAATTCATTCAAGCAAAAATTGTGAAGTAAGAAAGAGTAAAGGGGTTTATTATCAAAATCAAGAAGATCGGGGATTGAGCTGTTACTCTGGGAAGAATAAAACCCTAAATTCCTTTATTTTTTCTTTTATCTCCCTTCAATTTATTTCTTTTTCTTTCTTTTTTCTGATTGGTTTGATGCTTTTATATACTCTTGCATTCTTTATCTCGTGTTTAAAATAGCATTCCGTGTGTTTATAAACTTGCTGCCAAGTATATATATTAGCCTTGCTCTTCGTTAAACTTGCATCCAAGCTCCTTTTGTTTATACGATCTGTAAGAGCTAGCAATGGAAGGGTTCCCCATCTCCTACAATTTCACTTGTCTTGTTTTGCTTCTGACATGGAGCTTGATCGTTTATCTCTACTACTCTTTCTGGTGGAGGCCCGAGCTAAGGCTTAGAAAGCAAGGAATCAGAGGTCCCCCGCCTAATTTTCTACTGGGAAACATTCCAGAAATTAAGCAAGCTATAGTTCAGAATAGAAGTGAAAGTACTCCAAGCATGGAAAGCGACAGTTTTTCAGGTTTCCCAAGTTTCAAGCAGTGGTGCAAGAAATATGGTATTTTCTTGCATAATTATACAATTCTTTTGCTGTATCGCATTTCTTTTCATCTGGTGTGCATGGGTGCGCCCTTTTATCATAAAATTATTTAGGGATATTAATTATTTCAACATTATGGTGTGGTTAATTACTTTTCAAAAAATGACAGGTAACACGTACATGTTTAAACTTGGGACGTTGCACTTCTTGTATGCCACTAATCCGTTCATGGTGAAGGAAATAAAACTCTTTAGATCGTTGGACCTGGGAAAACCTGCTTATCTACAGAAGGACAGGGGAGTTCTGTTAGGCAAAGGCGTTATTACATCAAATGGACCGGCTTGGTCTCACCAGAGAAAGATTTTAAACCCCCAGCTCTATGTGGACAAGGTCGGCTTAAATTGAATTTACAGCTTAATTAATTCTCAGTTTATGATGTGGGGACCTTATGTTATGCAGGATACTTTGAACATAATTGTTGAATCTGGTAGCACTGTGATTAAATCATGGGAAAGAATATTAATGGAATCCAAGGATGGATTAGATGCAGATATCATGGTGGATAGCCACATGAGAAGCTTCACCTCCTGCATAATCTCAAAGCTTGTGTTCGGGCATGATCATTGTAGAGGAATGAACGTAACTGCAAGGTGTCACACTCTTTTTAAGGCAATGGGAACATCAACGACAATTGGGATTCCATTCTTGAGGCAAGTCCTCTCCTCTCCTCGATCTCCTTGTATATACATATATGTAATTAAGCAATGGTGGGTTGTCAATTGCACTCATTTTTTTGTCCTTGAATCAGATATCTTCCTACTAAAGCAAATAGAAATGCTTGGAGATTGGCAAAGGAGATCCATTGGATGATTTTGGACATAGCCAAGAACCGCTGTGGATCTAGCACAACTAAGGACATATTGCAAGTGATCTTGGAAGGTTCCGAAAATGGTAGGCCTGGTCCATCAAGTGCTCATGAGTTCATAGTTGATAACTGCAAGGATATGTTGCTCGCTGCCTCTGAGGGGACTGCTATTTCTGCAATGTGGGGTTTAATGCTATTAGCTTCAAATCCTGAATGGCAAGCTCGTGCCCGGTCCGAAGTTAAGCAAGTCTGTGGTGGTCATCTCCCGAATTTCAATATGCTTGGCAAGATGAAAGTGGTAGGTAGCTGATTGGTCCATTAAAAAGCACATATAACTAGTCATTTTAACTTCAATATACCCTTAATTAACTGCAGTTAAAGATGGTGATATTAGAGGTGCTCAGGCTTTACCCGCCAGTGGCGTTGGTATCAAGGCGAGCCCTGCAAGATGTGAAGCTTTGTAATATGCAGGTTCCAAAAGGTGTAAACATTTGGATATGGGCACCAGCATTGCACCGCGACCCTGACCTTTGGGGGCCTGACGCGGACAAGTTCAATCCTGAAAGGTTCATCGACGGAGTTTCAGGTGCATGCAAGTCTTCACATGCCTATATACCTTTCGGAGTTGGGGCTCGGCTGTGTCCCGGCAATAAATTAGGGATGATACAATTGAAAGTCTTGCTTGCTATGATCTTATCCAGTTTCAATCTTAGCATCTCCCCAAACTATCGTCACTCCCCTACCTTGGGTTTGCTTTTGGAGCCCGAGCACGGTGTTAATCTTGTCATTCAGAAGATATGAGTCCTGAGGGTGGACAGCTCAAGGATGCTTAGAATAAAATAGTAAATTAAAATGAATAAACTGGTGGCCTGAACTTGTAAAGCTTTGCCATCTAAGGCAAACAGACAAATAGCTAGAGATGAAAGCCACTTCTTCAATGTGTATCGTCCTTCAAAGTACAAGATGATAATATTATTATTAATAATAAGATAAAAATGAAAACTCGAGTAACCTAAATACAAGACAACAAAACTAGTGAAACCAAACGCCAATGCACTGGAGATCATGCACTGCAAACATCTTTTTTCTTGAAAGCAATTTGAGCAATTCTGCAAATCTCTAATGCAGTAACGGTAAAAACCCCTGAAAAAACAGGAAACTTGAACTAAACTGGCAGATTTTGCCTCTTTGTGTACTTGAGGATTCCCGCCCCCCCCCCCCCCCCTTTCTGATTTTCGTAGCCTGCCGTTTTCTTATCATAGGATGTGCAGGTGTCTGATCATCAATCCACTGGTTCCGCAGGATATATATTAAACACTCTTACGTGATGGATATGGGTGTCATGCTCTCTTAAATTAATACGCTTATAGCCGCTGACCGCATAATCCCGTTCAAGAACCCACATATAGTAGCCGGAACACCAGCCTTTCCCGTGATGGGAGGCTCTAAACACCAATGAAAACTTCCGAGGAAGTGAGCTAGCGTCTGAAATTGCACAGTGTTCAATATCAGGTATAGAACAAGCAGAAACAATAGAAAGGGATAGTCCCTTAACTCATCCAGGGAAGGGGGTGTTCTTGAGTACACAAGAAAACTAGAGGTGCGTTAAAACCGTTTTTCTTTTCAATTTTTAGTTTTCCTTTTCTTTTCTGGTTTTTCTTTTTCAATGAAAAAGTTTAAAAATATATTCAATATTTATTAAAAATGAATATAAATTTTACACCAGAAAAATAAGAAATATATCAAGATTACAACTATTTTTTTTTAAATCAAAACCATATTTTATAACAATCACCTTAATATTTTGTATTTGAAATAATCTAATTATATATTTTTTTCATTCAAATTAAGAACTACCATGAAAAATTATATTGTTAGCTCAAAAATATTTATATTATATCTATAATAAAAACTAAATTTATGACACTAACTAAATATTAAAATGTAAGAAACAATAATCTTTTATAATTTTTTTTAAAATGCTTGTATATAAAAAAAATATTGTCTGTCTTTTCTTTATTTAGAAAAAGTGAGAAACTTTGTAAAGAAAAATTATGAAAAACTTTTATAATATATTTTTCAAATTTAGTATATTTTCCAGTTTTTTGGATTAAAAAAATATGGCATATGAACAAAAAGTTCTAGTTTTTTCTTTTTTTCTGACTATAATTTTTTATAAAATTAAAGTATTATTATGTTTCTAAAAAAAAATTAAAATATTTAGAATTCATGTCTAAACATGTATATCATGGGTCTTACATAGATAGATACATGGGGCGCCCCTGTGTGCCGTACAAAATAGGAATTCCAAAAGAAATGGGAAAGAAAACAAAATCCTAATAATACAAAGCTATTGGGTTACGACTAGTTATAACTATATTATAATTAAAAACAAAAAAACTAAAATGCCAGCTCATTATCTTACAGTTTATTGTGAGTTTAGAATTGTGATTTTTTTATTATTATTCTTTTTATGTTATATTATTTGTTTTTGATCAGTACTGATCATATCTATTTGTGTTTTGTAAGATATGAAAGTTCTCATAAGATTTTAAAGTTTAATTATGGGTCTATTTAATAAGATATGGCTTTAGTTTGTAGGATTAAGATACGATTAAAATACTAAGAACCAAACTGAGAAAAAAAAAATACCATGATGGCCTATCTCAAATTCGCAAGATAAAGTTATATTTAGTCCTCATGTTTTTGGGTTTTTTTTTGGTATAAAATTCCATTTTATTTATGTTTCAGTCTCCTGAGAGATAAAATTAAAGGTGTTAGAAAATAAAAAAAGAGAAATAAATTCATTTCTCGTCCACATCACGACAAAAAAAAAATTGTTTTTATATGTTAAAGAGTTTTATTTTATGATAGGAGTTCCATTGAGTTTTTCCCTTTATTTTGCCGGGTAAAAAAAAGTAAATTGAGGTTGAGCAAGAAAAATCTTTCAATTTTATTTGTATTTTTGGATCAATTTAGATCCTATTTGAAAGTAGTTTTTTTAAAAGTAATTTCCTTGAAAATAGGTTTCTGAAAAGTAAATTATTTGTTGATATTTGGTAATATCATAGAAAAGAAGTTGGAAAATATTTTTTAGTATTTAACTATGTTATGGAAAATAAGTTGGAAAATAAATTGTTAATATTTTTTTCAAGTTTATTAAAATCTAATTTCATAAATCATTTCAAATAAAACAAATAACAATCAAAAGAATAAGGACCAAATCTGATAGATAAAAAAAATTCAATTATGAAAATGTTAAGAGAAAAGCAAATAACAATCATAAAAATGAGAACTAAAATTGATATAAAAATCAAATTAAATCAAATTCTAAGGAATGAAATAGAAAAAAAAAGATTCAAAACAAAATATATAACAATTAAAAGTTTGAGGATCAAATTTGATATAATCCGCAAATAACATGACATTTCTAAATTTTTCATAGCTTTTGAAAAGTGTTTTCCACCCAAAATAATAAGAAAATATTTTCCTGAAAACCAAGTCAAATTTTGTTTTAACTGGAAAGTGTTTTTTGTTGACCAACTTTCTAATAACAAACAAACATAGAAAAGTTTTAAGAAATATTTTTTTAAAAAATCACTTTTCATTAAACAAACAGAGTTTTAGAGGTGTTTTGGATTGAGAAATTAATTTATTGAGATTATAAAAGTATTTTCTAAATATTTTTAAGTTTAAATAAGTTTAAATATATTTTTTTAAATTAAAAAACCTCATTTTATTTTTTTTTATTATCTATTTGATGGTCAAGATTTGAAAAAGCAACTACGCATTATTTCTTAAAAAAAAAAAAAAGATAATAAGAGCCAAACGACGTCCGCCCCTTGAACCAAAAATATAGGAAGACTTAAATAAGTTAAAATAAAATAAAATAAGAAGCCCTTATATTTTAGCCGTCTCAAGGCGTGCTGACAATTTTTCACCTTAACTTTTTTAATTTAAATTTAAATTAATTAAAATAGATTGGTTAAAAATATGTTTGGGATGCACGGGCTGGCAGATATTTAGTTTTATTTGAAATTAATTAAAATGTTTTTTGGATTTTATTTAATAAAATATTTTTCAATTTTTACTTGTTTTTTAAAAAGAGTATTAAATAAAATGTATTATTTTAATTCATCAATAATATTTTTTTATACAAATAAAATTTATTTTTTAAAATAAAAAATATTTATTTTTAAATTATATTATTAATATGTTCGGCTTTGCGTAATAATTTTTATAGGGTGAATTTATTCAATTAGTTTGCTTATCTTTGAAGTTATTTATTTTTTAAAATATAGATTTATCTTTTATTTATTTAAATAAATAAGTACAAAAACAAATACATATCTCATTTTATCTTATACAATATCTTAATCTTACTTTGCTTGTATAAACTTTTTAATTTAAATTTTAAACTTTTTTATATAAAAAAAACATATTAAAACAACTTGCAATCCAGTATTTTTTTTAAAAAATAAAAAATTATAACCAGCGAATAGCAGTTAAATGGTTAGTAACTAACTAAACAATAGAGGAAAGGCCAGTAATCACATTTCTTACATGTGATGGAATGTTTTAGCAATTGATTGTATTTCTATATCCCAAACCCCTTGTAATTTTCAATCTAAACTCTTGGCTGTGGAATATTGATCGGATGGCTTAGAAGCACGTTCACACCAACCAAACCCAAACAATACATCAAGTTCTAAGGTGCATAAAAGCAATGAAGTAATAAAATTACAAATAAATTAATGGAAATTTATCTTTATACTGCATCACCT
>Ga0325411_1002184_pt1 | contig 22019 bp, 8 predicted proteins | sample PopdelMetagenome_13_FD_206181 | JGI IMG/M metagenome (GOLD analysis project Ga0325411, IMG submission 206181) | Populus deltoides microbial communities from Bellville, Georgia, United States - Xylem-PdIQD-R4 | ecosystem: Host-associated > Plants > Phyllosphere > Stem > Wood/Secondary xylem... | reverse complement strand
AAAAACTAAAAAAAATCAGAGTTTTACTGTGTGAGACCATGTTTATCCTTTCACAAATCACTATTTGTAGCACAGTTTTCTGTGTGACTTTTTGCTCTTGGTTTTTTTATTTTTATTTTGGTTTTTTGGCCATCCAATTTTAGTTTCTTTCAAATTGATCCTAAAAAATTTCTTGGTTTTTGTCCTATATTTTTTTCATTCCTTTTGGATTACCTTTTATCACGTTCTTTGAGACTTTGAAGTTGTTTCCATGTTGAATGACATGTTGATTTCAGATGGGAGAATTTTGAATCATTAGATAAAATAAAATTAAAAGAACTTGGACCAACATTAATATTTGGTGAAAAAATCTTTTTCCATGTTTACTGTTATAAGGTGTGTAAATCTACAGTTTAATCCCTTAATTTTAATTTTTTTAAGTAGGGTCACATATGATTGTTGAATGTTCATTTAGATCCTAAAATTTATTTGTTTTACATTTCGATTCTTGAAACTTGATAGAGAAAAGAGAAGTTCGTTGAAAAATCTTAAGGAGAGAGAAAGATTTTGGATGATCGGATTCTAGCTACCAATAACTTTAATTTTGGTGTTTATAAATTTTCATCTTCAATAATATATATATATATATATAAAATAGATCGAAGCTCAATTTTTTTATTCCATTTGATTTAATTTTGTATTTTTAGGCCGATTATAATGTATTTCATTGTTAGTTTTTAAAATTTTGATAGTAAATCTATGTATAATTTCTCTTCATGTTAGTTTTGTTATATCTTTTTAATACATTCATTTCAAAATCATCAATTCATTATTTATTTATTTTTTATTAAAACTTGCAATAAACAACATAGCTAAAGATAAAATATAATTTTAAAAATACATTAGTAAAAAAATTAAAAAATTTAAAGAGAATTTAGTCTTAACAACTTTTTTTACAATTTATTAATTCATTTAATTTTCACTGCACTCATTAACTTTTCAATTCTCAATTAGAATTTTTCATGATACAAAAAAAATACATTTACAATACTAACATATTTTTTATGTGAAAAATAACTTGAAATCTCACCCCAATCGAGTGAGATATTAAAAAGAATCAACATAGAAAGAAAAAAAAGGCATAAAAGACTTCAAAGAAATACATAAAGACATATTATAGTTTGCAGGATGTGTTAATTAGATTATATACAATTCGAGTGATAGATCCATAATTTTCAATTAATATGTGATGAAGAAATAATTCTTAATGTATTTTGAAAAATACTAAATAATAAAAGATAATACAAAATAAATAATTGATAAATGTCTTCATAATTATATACAATGGCTTCACATATTTAAAAATGTTGCATGCTAATTTAGTTATTAATGTAATATTTTAGAATAAAATAATATATAAATAAATTAATAAATATTAAATTTTAAAATGTCTTTAAATAGACAACCATATTTAACATTTGAATCAAAATAAATTATGTTAATAAAACCTATATCAACAAAAGCTAGTTGGGCAAAACAGTAAAGATATATACAAGCTTATTTGCATAGTTCACTCGAACAATTTAATAGTATTTTTGTCCAACTTAAAAAAATCAAATGCCTTCATGTTGGGGGTATTTAGATTTTCTCACAGAATCTATTAATTATTAAAGGATTAATCAGGGGTGTATATGTCTTTTTCAATTTTTAAACACAATAAAATGATAAAAAAATAATTGAAAGCAAAAACAATAAAACTACCCTCAATAAGCTTTTTTCTTTTTTGTCTTTTCAAAATAGGGAAATTTAGTATAAACATAGAAAATGATAAAAAAAAAAAGGAAGTAAAATGCATAGAGAAACGATCAAAATTCCTTTGAAATCTAAAAAAATAAAATTGACCTCAAAGAGGCTTTTTATATTTTTACAATGATTTTTTTCGCTATTATCATGTTATCTGAGAGGCAATTTGATTCTTGACCAAATATAAAAAAATGTGATTGGTATATGCACAACACGAATCAATATATGGGAGACACTCGTGCCCTTCAAGCGACGCGTGTGGCGCCTCCCTAAGTCCAAAGCCCACCTCTGTCACGTCAATGGAAGCACTGCTAGGTCCACTTTATTTAGGGACGACGCATGTTGGTGGTGGGTGCGTGATTTGTCGCCGGTTGAGATTTTTTTTCTTTCTCTTCCCTAAAACATAATAGACTTGTCCACTTTTTTATTGGTATTTCAACTTCAGTTCTTATTCTTTCGATTTCTAATTTTTCTTCTTTGTCTTTTTGTAAAAGTTTTATTTATTTTCAATTTCATCCTTCAATCCCAATTTGACATTTCTTATTTTTTTCAATTTGATCCTTATTCTTTTGATTTCTAATTTTTTTCTTGGTTTTTTTTTTTTGTAAAAGTTTTATTTATTTTTAATTTCATCCTTTAGTCCAAATTTATGGTATATTATTTTTACCAATTTGATCCTCATTGTTTTTTATTTTTTTTCCTTTTATGAAAGTTATTTTTATTTTTAATTTCACCCTTCAATGAAAAATTTGTTTTTATTTTTTTACATCAATTTTGATCCTTATTTTTTTATTGTTTTTTTTTTGTCTTTTTGCTAAATTGATTTTTCTCTTCAATCTCACTTTTCAATCAAATATAAAACTTCTTTTGTATTTCAATTTTCATCCTCGTTCTTTTAATTGCTATTTTTTTTGTTTTTAATCCTTTTTATAATTGAAATTATTTTTTCAATTTCATCCTTCAACATTTGATTGAGAATTGAGTTACATTATTTTTTCAGATAATATGCTTCAGGTCTACAGACCTAGATTCCATATTTGAAAAGTTAATACGATTTGATATTTTTTTAAAAAAAATAGGCTTTGTGATTTTTCTTATTTTTTTATACCGGGTTAGTCTGATTTCATGATCTAGGCTATGAGTTTAAGTCTGATTTCATGATCTAAGTTATGAGTTTAATGGGATAACTAGGGTTGGTTCGACCTAAATTATCTGGGTTATAGGTTTCTCATGCTAACTTGGGATGATCAAGACTGATTTCTTTGGTTTTTATTTTACCCCATATTATCCTTTTGTGTTTAATGAGTTTAGAATTGAGCTCATCATTTGTCCTCCTTTGAAAATAATTTTTTCCCTAGGTTATTGTGATCATTTTTTAAAAAAATTTGTTTGTCTAGTGTTATTGCCTATTTTTTCTATCATTTAATTAAAATAAAACCTACTTATTTGACCTAGTTGGGTCCATGACCCAAGTTGTGATTTTTTTTTCTTTTTTAGAACGTGTTTGCGGTATCTGAACATTATTTTTATGCAAAAGAAAAAAATTAGTCTAGCCCTGGGACATATTACGGGTCCACACCTGGTAACAATACAAAAAGGAAATTGTATGAACAAAAGAAATTGCGATTCTAAAATGGAAAAATATTAAAAAGCTTTTTTATTTTGAGCGTGACAACACTTTACATACATCTTTTTTTAATTATTACATTATCAACATCTTTCAATCCCGCATATACAATAAGATTAACAATATGTGCACAACATGTTACATGCTTGAAATCATTTGACAAGATATTAGTTACCTAAACACTTAAGAGTCAATTTATTTGAATTTGCATTGTCTAATGTAACCGTTAAAATCTTATCAATTCCCCATTCTAACAAATAGCTCTTAATTGTTTAGCCAATTGTTTCACCTTTATGATTAGAAACTTGACAAAAGTTTAGAATTTTTTTTAATTCAAGTGTCAATCAATATTAATTTAATGGGCAGTCAAACACATATAATTAATATTTTAGATTGATGTTCAGGTATCAGTTGTTAAACATGCTTGTTAACCATTTACATAAATTTTCAAACAATCTCTTCAAATCATCAAACAAGAAGGACTATCAAATCTAAGTTGCATTAACTGACAAAATAATTTAAACCCTTGATTCTCAATAAAATTAAAAGACAACTCATAAATTTTTGCTAGGGCTTTCCTTAATTACAATCCAAATTAAGAGAAAATAAAAGAGAAAACTGCAAGATTAACTTAGATTCTACATATTAGAGTTTGGTGGATTGGGTCTTCGATCATAAAAGGGAACGAGAAAAAGGGGGAGCAGGGGGCGATGGGTGACAGGGATGTTAGGAGGTGTAACTGCTGTCAAAATAGAACAAATTACAATTAATAGATTTAAAGTATCCAATTTGTTGTATAAAACGAGGAGAACGAGAGGGAGAGATGGCAGATAAGGTAATGTATTGATCTCTTAAGTTTCAAAAGGGAAGAGAATGAGGGAGATAAATGACAGAAAGGGCTGAGGGGAAAGTCTGGATGCTGTTAATGGGAAAAGGGGAAATGTTATAGGGTTAGGTTAGTTTCAATTTATACCTTTTTTTAAAGTTGATTTACATTTAGTCTGGTCTGGTTTGATTTATACGGTTTTAGTTTCTAAAATCAAAATTGAATTGGACTGAGTGATTTTTCTAGTTTTTAAATTTGTTTTTCTAGTTTTTTTTTCTCTTGGTTCAGTGTTTTCAATTTATTTTTTGATTTTTGTGGTTTTTTTGAACATTCCTAACAAGGACAACAATTAGATAATCATTTTGTTTATAACTTTTGTTTCTTTTTTTCTTCTACCTTTAACAGTTGTGAATTCTTTTATTTACTTAAAAAAAAAATCTTCTAAGAAAATGACTATGCACCTAGCCTCAAAACACTATTTGTTATAATAGTATAATGATGGATTTGCCCTGCAATTATAAAACTATGATTCGATTGTAATTTTCAATTTTTTCAGGGGCGTGATAGTTATTTTACCTTTTTGGCTCAGTAAAATGACATAGCTACCCCTAAAATAAAAACAAAAAACAAAATTGATATCCAATGGATTTTTAGTGTTTTCAGATTTTTTTAGCACAGGAAAATTATTTAATTACCTTTAAGGAAAAATCTACTAAACTATCTTTCAGAGGCTTTTTCGTCTTTTTATCATGATTGTTTTGGTTAATATCAATTTAATTTAGGGACATTTTTGCAGTTGACTAGATATTAAATATTATAAAAAAACATGTTAATGTGTGCAGCACACACTAGTAAGTGACCGGCTGCCCTTCAGGCGTTGCATGCGAGGCCTTCTAGTTACTAAATACCGTCTTTCACGGCGGTGTTTGAATCGTCTTGGCATCCCCTCCATGACAAGGCAGTGCATGTGGCTAATGAACCTCTGATTTGGCGCTGATGATCTTTTCTTTTCTTTTTTTCTTCTTTTTTTTCCTCTTTTATTTCTATCCCTTTCAAAACTTCAAAGTTGTCCTTCAATTTGTTATTCCTTCAGATTTGGTCTCTATTTTTTTTATGACCATTGTTTTATTTGGAATAATTTATAAAATTATGATTCTTTTTCAATTTCATCGCTATTTAATTTTTTTCATCTTTCAAATTTAGTCCTCATTCTTTTGATTACTATTTGTTTTATTTGAGATAATTTTTTAAATTAATTTTTTTTACAATTTCATCCTCCTTAAGTTTTTTTTCCTATCAAATTTTATTCTATTTGTACTTTTTTTTCTTTCTATATAACTTTTCACTAATTTAAGAAATGACCTAGCTTAGCTCAGTTCTTTTTATTTGTCGTACTTTGTTAATTTATTTTGAAAAAAATTTTAAATTTATTTTTTTACTTCATCCTTCAACATTAGATTGGTTGAAAATTATTTTTTTTTTCAGTTCCATCCTTCAAGGTTGGAATTTTTTGATATTGAGATTCATGATTTGTTTCAATTTCCTTTATATTCTTTTATCATTATCCCACCATTTATACTGTAAGTTTGGCAAAATAACTTAGGTTGGTTTGGAGTTTTTTTAGGATCATTTTTTTCAATTTAATATTTGTTACATTATGTTCTTTAGCATTGGGTTGTTTTAGAAGTGAGCATCATAATCTTTTCTAGTCTGTCTTTTATTGAGTTATCTCATTCACATGATCCAGGTCATAGAGCTTGGTTGGCTTGCTTGGTTTACTAGTTTTTTTTTCATTGATTTTTTTTCAATTCCATCCCTCCGTATATGATTTGTTTGGAAATAGAATTTGGTTTTTTTTATTTGGTTTTTGTTAATTTATCATGATTTCGTTACTTAACTTATATATTTGGCATGCTCATTTAGATTAGCTGAGATTGGTTTTTTCTTCTTTTTTCAATTTCTTTTTCTTTTTTTTATTTGTCTAGCTGGAATCCTAGCTTCATCATCTTTTTCACTACGGTGACCGTTTTTTTTTTTTTGCAAATCCTAATGATTCTTTTTTTTTTTAAATGGTACATTAGCTGTCATTATTTTTTTTATTATTATTATCTTATTAGATTATACCTTCTTTTTTTTTCGCTCAATCAGAGTCGGGTTTTTTTTTCTCTTTAAAACACTCTTGCATTGTACAAGCACCCTTTATTTTTATAACCAATAAAAAAAAATTCTTACCCGTGACACAACGTCAACCCACAAATCTAGTTATTCACTATTAAAGGAACTATTTCTTTTTTCCTACATATAAGTATTATCTTAAAGCGATAGGAGCGATAGTTCCTGATCCTAAACTACGGAATTTGGAGAACAAATTAGATGTTGTGTCTGCGCGATGTTGTGGGTTTGTAACATGTTTATATATTGTTATAGGTTTATAGAAAAAATTATAAAAAATAAAAATATATATAGAAAAAAATTGTTGCAACTCACAATATTTTTAAAGAAAAAAATTACAAAGTTAAATTCTCAACGAGCCTAATATTAAAAAATAAAATCGACAAAGATAATTTTGAAAAAAAATCATAACAAAAAAAACAAAAGGAAAAAAAATTATATATGGAAATACTGTAGCAATCTATAGTGTTTCATAAGGAAATCTACAATTTTAATTCTCAATCAGCTCAATATTAAAAATAATAAAATTGATAAAGATAATTTTTGAAAAAAAATCATAACAAAAAAAAATTCACCTAGGAGAACACTGTAGCAATCCACAGTATTTTAAAGAAAAAAACTACGAAACTAAATTCTCAACCAGCTCAATATGAAAAAAATATAATCGACAAGAACAATTCTAAAAAAAAAGAAAAGAAAAAAATTGAAAAAAATAGAAGATAATTTTGGAAAAAAAATAAAAAAAAATAAAAACAAATGGAAAAAAAACATGTAGGGAAAGTTAAAGCTAAATTCTCAACTAGCTCAATATTAAAAAAAAATCGACAAAGATAATTTAAAAAAAATCAACAAAGATAATTTAAAAAAAAACATGTGGGGAAACACTATAGCAAAACAAAACCATGTAGAGAAACATTGTAGCAATCTACAGTGTTTTAAAAAAAAAACTACGAAGCAAAATTCTCAACCAGTTCAATATGAAAAAAAATAAAATCGACAAAGACCATTCTGAAAAAAAAAGAAAGAAAAAAATTAATAAAAAGAAAGAAAAAAAACTCATGTAGAGAAACATTGTAGCAATTCATAATGTTTTAATGAAAAAAAACTACAAAACTAAATTCTCAACCAATTCAATATTAAAAAAAAATTAATAAAAACACAAAAACAAAAAAAAAATAAATAAAAACAATCTTGAGAAAAAAAAAAGATCGTGGAACCACCATGACAATCGAAAACAATATTGAAATTGATTTTGGTAGAAACCATGATATATTACAAAAAATGAATGTGCATGTTCTTTTGTACATGTTGCTCCCTCTTATTTCAAAACTTTAAAAATTGTCAAGAGTTAACAACAAACAAGCTATGGCCTCTTACAAGTTAGAAGTAAAACTATCAAAACAAGAGAGGGAAACATAAACCAAGGAATAAATCGAAAGAAGTGAACTATATGGTCATTCCATATAATAATTTCAATCGATATGGTTTTTATTGAAATGGAAGGGGTGATTAAGATTTCTATTTACTGGTCAAGAGGCATCCACTCCAGTTCTACTTGTAGTTCCCCAGATTCAACATTCTGGAGTTTCAATGAGATCTCCTGTTTCACCTTCCCGTCAACAATGTTTATGATGCTATCATCTATGAGGGCGTTGTCGTTTGATTTCAGCCATTTTCCAATCTGCATATTTCCAAACATTTCTGGATCCCCAAATGCCATTGCTGATGTGATCAATGGCTGGATGTCAATCTCTGCTTCCCCCATTATGTCATCGGCAGAAAATGTGTCATGATCAAAAACGCTCTGCAATGCATAACAAACAAAAGGTAAGGCAAATAGTTGCCATGAGCAAATTAGAAAAACCAAGAATTTGTTCATTGACGGATAAAGGTGAAAGGATTCATTTAATGAGATGTAGCAAAATAGTTTTAGTAATAGCAAATTTATAGCAAAAAAAAAATAATAATACAAAAGTATTTGCCTGATTACTCAAGATAACTATGGATGTAGTTGTGGTTTATAAAGACAACACAAGTATTATGTCCCCCATAGTTTTAAAACCCAAACTGACCCAGCAGGGTGACTCAAGGCCAACGTCTTTTTGTTATCCATATGCGATTTCACTTCAATACAACAGCACAACCACTATTGGACTCTACAACAGCCTTAGCCGCTACATTCTGTTTTTAATCCTAATCACTAATTTCTTCCCCTCTTCAATCTTCGCTTCAATTCAAGCTTCTTCTTCCTAATCAACATGAAGATTTCTAGACTTCAGTTCAAAACCCGTCGCCGGGTCACTCCTATGAAAGAATCAAAAGATAAAAAGATTTATAAGAGAGAAAAAAAATTACTTGCGTGGTAAAACTCTAGATGTTGATGGCTGTGTGGATGGTTATCTCCAGACATTGATGGTTGTGGCATGGTTGGGGCTATTGCGTTTTGGGTGGAGAGAGAGGAAGGGGAAGAAGGCTGTGATGTTATGAGTGGCTGGTGACGGCGTGTTTTATGGAGGCAGATGGTGATTTGATGGGAGAAAGGCAAATCGACAGGAAGGTGGATGGGTGGCATGGCTGATTGAGGGTGGTGGAGAGGAGATGGTTTGTGGCAGAGTTCTCTTTTCCATTTTTTTTTTTTTTTTTTTTTTGCATTTGATATGTTGCAGCCTCCAAATTTTTTACAGGTCAGGAGCTAAATTCTAAAGCGTTCCCCTCTCCTATTTTGATTTTTTCAATTTAAATTTCCAATAAAACTAACAGATGGCAATTTGATCAACTGCAACCTGCACTGCCCCTTATCTAAATTTTATTAGGTCAACTCGAGTTGACTCTCCTTACCTTCCAGGACTTAAACTAGGTCAACTCCTGGATCGGGTTTTAAAATAATGCTATATTCAATAACTTGCTTATGTATTCAAAATGAATACACGAACACAACCCTTATAAATACTACATATGGGGGGTCAAATAGACCACAATGGGTTAAAAAGTAAAATAACTAGGAAAATAGTGAATTTCCATCTCCAAGTTTTTTATAAAAAAAAAAAACAGCTAAAGAGCTTTACTCTTGTAGCTTTGGATCCATAACTGGATGAAAAGAAAATTCGAATGCAACATCATAAAAATTATAAACAAACTTACCAACTTTATGGGCCCAAAATCCTGTGGAACAGATAGCATGAGTTCTTCATTCCAGACTGGATTCAAGTTGCTCTTCATCACGGTGGTTTGAGCAGTCTATTAACACAAATCACATTTTATCATTAGTTACTAGCATCAAAATCAAAGCAGCCCCTTCACTTTCTTAATTATAATATAATATTCTACCAATCAAAATTGATCCGTCAGAATGAAGATGTATACAAAACATTTATTTGTCACTTCAATTAAAAAAAAAATAATTATGAAACTGCAGTCAAGATTTTACAAAGGTCTACGGGTTGGCCAATAAATTGAATGGTATATTGGTATCAACCATTTATCAAATGGTTGTGATTAATATTATCCTTGGTAAAAATAGACAAAAAAGAATCTCTATTTGGCATGGCACCAAAGATCCGCACCTGATTTTACAAATAGAAATTATTATATGAACTTGTCTCAATGAAGAATTTGGAGAAATAAAAGTGGAAAAAAATAAAAATAAAGATACAAATTTCACTAACCTGTTTCCCAAGAGCAACGATCACATAGGGATCACTTGACATCATATCTCTAATAGCTAAATTTGTACCTTTTATAACTTTAACCTTCAATATTCCCATAAACTCTACTATGCCATCCTGTAACAATTTCTCAATGTTATCCAAGTATGAAAGAGAGTATGGAAAAAAAAAAGGTAAGCCAAAAATTTACCAAATTCTGTGAGACACTCGGAATTTGAAAACTATCAAAAAGGTTTGTGGATACACTTGACTTGAGAGAAGAGGAGGAAGTCTTCCCCGATGTGATCCGTAAACTGGGTTTCAAAAATTCTTGAAGCTCATACTTTGACCTGTGAGAAACAGAATAAGATATGTAAACACTATTAACATCCAATCTACGAACATCAGTAACTTTCTAATGATAACACCATGCTTGATCTAATCTACAAAAAAAGTGACTTAATCTTTCCATATAAGTTTTATACTAGTATGAAAAAAGAAAAGTTAAAAAAAAAATGACTGGTTAACAGGGTGAGTGTTTTAAGGCAAATCATTTCTAACCTGATGAACCTCGTACGCTCCTCATTACTGGAATTTGGCCCTGGCTTTGAAACTCCTTCAGGTAAAAAGGCCTCATAAATTGAATTAGCAGACAAGTTTCCTCCAACTTCAATCATGGCATCGATTTCATCATCAGACCATTCATCCAATGTCACGGATAAAACCTGAACAATCCAAATTAATCATGTTCTAAACAAAAGAATCACCTGTTTGAACATGGTAAGATCAGCTATAAGCAAACATACAAACATCAATTGGAATTCATACTTTAAAAAGCAGGCACATACATACATGAATGTTTTGTGTGGAAAAAAAGACACATAAAAAGTCAATCTTATTTCATTTTGTAAACTCAAAATGTGACTAACAATAACAAAACAATAAAAGAAACTTAAAAGGTCAAATATTTACACAACGACTAATTCATAAGCTTTTGTGACTAATTCAGATTAAACAAAGTGGTTGCTGTCAGAGCCAATGAAACAAAGAAGTCCAACATAAACAAGAGACTAATTAAATATAATAAAGAATATAATTAGGGATCTTATTTTTTCTTCTAGATCGAAACATGCTCCCGGAATCAAACATGGACCATATTCTGGATAATTCAACCATTCATTTTGTGCTCCTATAATCCAATTGATCTTTCTATTTTCCTTGGAAAATAACTTAAAATTATAAATCACCAAAGATTGCAATTATGCAAGCCACATGTACTTATTGCAAAAAAAACCATACATGTCATATTTGTTGCATCTTATGATATTTACAAATTACATTAATAAAACATGATAATAATTAAATCCATGGTTTTCTCTATTAATTTTTTCTTGTTTATTCTTTATGATCTTTAAGTTGTTTTAAGAAGAATAAAATCCTCAATCCCATTCCATCAGGAGTGGGTCTTAAGTGAAGCAAGGGATCATTCACCTAGGTTCAGTTTGCTTGTAAAGAAATTTCTCAAATTGTGAGACAAATGCGACAAAATAGTGTTCTTAAAAACTTTTGACAAGGAATGGAGAAAGGCTACAATGGGATTAGTATTTGATTGTTATGAAATTTTGATTTTCTATGATTATTCTAGTCTTTTAGTACAATTTAGTAGGTTTTCCTGTCCTTATCAGGACTTTGACTATCAAATATTGGTTTTACACTTTTATTATTTGTTTTGATGTCTATATATAAGCAACCTAGAAAGGAATTCAAGTTATGTATGGTGCTTTGATTCTTCAATAAACTGATTTTCTTGGGAAATTGATCCGTGCTATTTTTTGTTTTCCTCAATTGGTTCTACAATAATTCCAACCTACCCTCATATCTAATATCTAACAAATTATGTTAATCTAAGAGGGATCAGTTGTAATTTTTCCTATCCTCTAAGATAGGAGCATTCTCTCTTTCTCATTTATGTGAGATCTATCCTTTCAGTTTCCAAGTTTGATTTTCTTTGTTCTTCACTTACAGTCACTAAATTCTAAATAGTTCTTTGTACTTTTTGTTATTCATAATTATCTTTTATTTCCTCTGTTTTGGATTTTTTGTCTCTACTTGTTTCACATTGTTTTCTTCATTATCCTCAGTTTATCTTCACTTCTATATCATTGTTTCCAATTCTAGATTCTAATCTAGGGTTATAAATTATACTGCGTTATGGAGGTTGATGTTAATATCATGCTCTCGATCAATGAAATGAATCAGATACAGCATATAAAGATGGAATGTTGAGTGTATCACGTGTATTATCATGAGTTAACTTCTCCTATACTGAGCCATAGTATGCTCTATTGTGTGTTGAATTATAATCTAATGAAATTTCTAACCATTTTCTCAAAAAAAATAAGGTTCTTCGCTTGATATATTCAATCAAGTGCCTAGTAGAACAACCCTACAAGAAGGTCTAGGATAAAAGGATTATGTAGTTTCATTTCAAAACTGAAGCAAGTTCTCGTGTCTATTACCATATACAAGTAAATAATGTCACTCAAAGTGCAACACCTAAACATTTGGATTATACTTCCCTACAACAATTGGTTCCTAACATTGAGAAAATAAAATTAGAGGCAATATGGAATAGTTACCTTCGAGATATGTGTACCAAGACTTCTGTGCACACCGCAGCATTTTAAGCATATGAAAACCCCAATATTTGCTGATCTGGAGGAAAGAGAGTTACCAGATTTCTTAAAAGCACGGGGTCAAAAAAATAAAATAACCAACCTCAACATGACTTCAATTTAAACATATGCACAAAATATAACTTTTCAGATTGCTAATAAGAAGTGTGCATTTAAGCTCTGTTAATATGCATATTCACAGCCACAAGGCATTAACATTATTCAACTTACGCCCATTTTGGATCCGGAGCACCACAATCAGCGCAAAAGCGATTATCACTTTGGAGCAATAGATCTTTTAATCTTCTTTTACCTTTGCAAAAAAACAACAAAATGTAGTGATTAAATATATAGAATAGATAAGAAGATCTTTATAACACGATCAAATAAATTGATGCTGAAAATGGGAAAGGTGGGAAGAATAGATGGAATGGGAGGTATTACAGTCATTAAAAAATGATAAAAGGTTGGCTACTTATTTGCAGAAGATACAACAAAAGGCATCAAATCATACATACTTATTGATCCAGCAAAAAGCAAAGTGTCCAAGTTCCAACAGAAAACAAAGAAAATGCATGGTGTAATTGATTTATCTTATTTCATTAACAAAAGCAGGGAGAATGGTGAAAAAGATAAAGGAATAGAAGCATTGTGAACAATCTGGGAGTACTTTCATTCCTCCTCTAATCATTCCTCACATCTAACAACAGTTTGGTGTTACTTTCACATCATACACTAAAGATTTTCAACCAGTAGCATGATTGCACATTTGTTACAAGCTAAAGAAACACCAACATGATTTTCATTCTATGAAGCAATGTAGTTTGTAGAGTAAATGCAACTTGGTCAGTCTCAATAAAAATGAATGTCAAGTAGAGATACCCATGAGAAATCTACGCAGTACATTTCAGTTAACCAATAGATAGGGCAGTCCAATATTGTTCAAGCAATCGTCAAGTTTCTTCAACATAGCAAAATGATGAAACTCTTAATCATCAGTTACTATACAAGTTTCTAGAAAGGGATTTATCAGAAAGAAAATCCATCATAGTACTTCAGTTCTGCTATCTTACCAAAATAAAGCCAATACTCCATATCATGTCTAAACATATCACAAGTCAAACTGATTTGCGTTAGGAGTGAATAAAATTCTAAATTTCAGATTCAAAAGCAAAGATTTTCAGTATCCATGGTCAGACTACATTCTTAAAGTTGAGCATTTTACAATTAAGCAATGTTGCTTCATATAATGATACTCAAAACAACACCAACTAATATAGGGTTCATGGTATGATTGGTCACTTTGACATCCATTGATTTTCCACAAAGAATTATTTAAGTTCCCTATGTCTGAGAAAGTTCCATTTTTTTCCTTGGTAGAGAATCTAAACCAACAAGGAATGACGGAACAATCCACTTTCACATGATGATAAACCTCTATGCAAAAGCTTAGCAAGGGAAAAATCCCTAAATTTGTTCCTTCCATCTTCTTCATAAACAATTCAGGGCTGCTGCAGAAACCTTTAACATTAAAAAACATTCAAATTACAATAGTAAACCTGTTGACTATTCTTATGCTTTATTGCTACTTCACCAGCATACCTGAGGCAACCTGCTGAAGCTCTGACAAATGGCTCATTGCTTTGCTAATAACAAAAAATCATTCAACAAAATCCTGTCTCCACCAAGTTATCTGCACAAAATGACCAAAAAGAAAGGAACCCAGTTCAGTAACAATAATAGAAAACTAAAATATTTGGTAAAAAAAAGTACAAATTCCTTTTACCTTTTCCCAATTTTTAGAAAACATAAAGCCATCCCAGGATTTGTGCTTGGCAACTAGCAAAAGCAACTGTATAGCCAAGGCATAGAGAAGAGGGGGGAAATCAAAAACTAAAGTAGATGCTGTCCAAACCAGAACTATTGACCCACCACAAATACCATATAATAAAATACAAAGATGGTCAAAGTGTCCAACAGAATAATTACGGCAAATTTTCCAAAGACCCCTCGTGACACAACAAGTGTCCAAAACAAATAGATAATAGAGACACACCTAGCAGCCTTGACAACTAAAAAATTAGAGCAGCTTTTCTGGTAGAAGTAGAAAAGGGGGAGAAGAAAACCAGTTGGGTGCGCTTCCACAAAGAGGTCCTAAGGTGTGGCTGGTGCGCCACTGAAAAGAAAATAAGCAAGTTTAGGTTCTTGGTGCAGATGGATGCTAAGGACAAAGAGGAAAGATATACTTGTATCGTTTGTGGAGGCTCCTTTGCAAAGTTCCCATGACACCTATGAATAAAACAAATGCAAGGCTTGACATTACAGAACCTAGATATCGCAACTCAAAAACAGAGTAGAAGGGGGGTCAAAAAAATTCAAAGCTCTTGGGTAAAACTCAGTTAGTAGGTTCATCTGTTTTGATTGAATTTGTGAGCATCCAACAGTAGCCATTTGAAGACCAACTAGTTATCCAGTGAACTAGTTATCCAATGAACTGTAAGCAGAGTGGTTTTGACCTCCATGATGAAGCATGTAGAATGCCCTCTAGCAGTGCTACAAGCCCACGAACCTGAGCAGGCATCAACATGTATTATGCCAGAGCAGCTTCAGCTACTCACAAAATGCTAGGCCACTAACACTTTCTAATGCTGTATCTCCAACAATCACCACCTCTTAGGTATTGTCACCAGTCGCCTGTTATATCCTCACAAAATGAAAAGCGATGTCTACCACTGTTTTCCCAGTTCTATGCTAGCATTGTTATTTGCTTGAATTATCTAAACATTCAATAACAGAGAAATGATAAAAGTTTAAGCTTTACATTGAATCGGATAAATAGCCTGTTTATGGTCAATAATTCAATACCATAAATAACAATATTTAAGCTATCAAATCTACTCGTCATTGAAAATATAATAGTATAATCCAAAAACTGACATGATTGGTCCCACTAAAAAAATGAAAAAACTAGATAGAATTCAACCTAAATTAGAATTCCAAAACCAAACCAACACTTAGAAACCACCGATCCCAATGTCTCAAAAACAAAAATTACAAATAATAATAACAGCATGACAGACCCAATGAACACTTCAAAAATTCAAAAAAGAATCATAATAACACCGAACATAAAAGTAGCTCAACGATCTGTTTGGATGCTGAGAAAACGCAGGAAAATAGGAAAAAGAAAAATATAACAGAGATGGAGATGGTGGTTTGCGAGATTCCACGATTTACTAGAGAAACAAACAGATGGTGAGTATAAGAAGATGAAGAAGAAGGTGTAACCTTGCGAAAAGGATAGCACCGTAGAGAATGTTTATGACTCGGAAAATCTCTGCAACTGCTCCTTGTACAGAATGTTTTTCTTTTTTTAATTCAAGTTTTAAGTAAAACTGGAATTGGAAATTGGAGTCAGGGAGAGAGAATTGGAATGATCTATATACAAATATATTGAATGACAGAAATCTGAAATTTGATTCAATTATTAATATTGGTGAGAGTAATAAGATTTAATTGTTTAAAACGCAATATAAGAGTTTTTTTTTTTTTTTAATCAAATGTAAGAATATAAGAGTTGAATGAGAGAGTTGTTGCGTCGTTTTTAGGGTGATTTTTATTTAAAAATAATATTTAAAAAACAATTATTTTTCATGTTAATAATTGAAAACAATTAAAATATAAAAAAATTAATTTTTAGCCAACGGTTTAGACCGAGTAATTAAGCACCACGTTAAAATGAACTTTACATAACTTGTCACCTAATAAGCACGTCAGAATCTTCCACGTGTTTGTATCCAGTACTTTGTTATCATAAGTTTTTCCAATAATGAGGGGGTATTTAATCTTTTCTAAGTTACGTTTTGGTTTGTATTTTAAAATACAACAATAAATATAGAAAATATAGAAAGTTATCCAGTTAAAAAAAATATAAATAGAAAAATAAAATATTAATTTATTTTTAAAATATTTTTCATGTGAATTTTTATATTATTAAACAAGAAAATATAATGAAATATTTTGTTTTTGTTTTTTTATTAATTAAATACTAACTTATAATATGTATTAGTATTTCTCAAATATATCTAAAAGTAATTTAGGATATAACTAATCAATTTACAAGGCTTTACGGGTTGGATAAAAAAAATCTAACATAAATAAATGAATGTGTAAGAATTGTTAATGTTGCACGTGTGCAACAATTGTTCTTCCGAGTCGGGATTTGATTTCCTTGATAATAGAGAAAAAAATAAGAAATTTTTGTTTGTTATTAGTAAAAAAAAAAAAATCACTACCTAGTATTTCGATAATTAAAAATTCTAACTAGTTTTAAGATCTAAATAAAGGGACTAGATGTGTATAGAGAAAAGATATTACTTTTACTACACATTACCTAATGTACGCTGCATTGTTTATTTGTCTGATATAAACTAAGATGTTGTTGTGTTTTTTAACTATTAGTATATCTAAGGTTTTTAAAAAAATCATTATCAATAAAGAGGTCGTTATCTTATCTAGTTAAAGCCTAGACACTCTAGAGTAAAAAAAAAAAATGTATTTTTTTAATATTAGAAATATATCTTCCGTATAAGTTTGTAATCATTGATATTGAGAGTAACAAAATAATTTTTTTTAGTATTTTTAAAATGTAAGCCAAGTTCTCATGATTTTAATAAATTGGTTACTAAATCCAAATATTAAATACGTGAGGATACTAAAAAGTGGGAAAATTAAAATTAATTACAAAATAATTTTTTAAAAATTAAAAATTTATTAAAAACTGGACGAAGACCGTGTTTAGTAAGATACAAATAAAATATTTTTATCAAGGCTATTTTAACCATGATGTCAATACAAAACAAATTATCATTCATTACCTCAAAACCAAAAAACACCAACTATCCACACAAATTTTATTAATTTCACTTACTTCGTTCGAATTTCATGTCAGTCCAAATAAATTAAAATAAATTCAAACATAACTCTTGCACCAATATAATGTTCAAAAAAGCAATATCAATCCAAAAAATAATCTCACAATTCAACACAAATAACCACATAATTTCAAACTAAAAAAAAACATCTAATCAAATTAATAGCATCCAAACAATTCAAATATTATACAAAATATTTTGTTCTAAAATTTCATAATTTTATAGCAATTTATCCAAAAAAGATTTGAGTTTATAAATCAACCTTTTAAGGCGTTTGAAATGCTCAGGTATATGATAAAAAGAAAGAGTAAATCTCTAATATGAGATAAATACTTACAAATATCATTTTGTTAGTGTATATATTTTATAGCTAATTAATTGGTTATATATGATATTGATTTTATTTATGTAAAAATATTTAATTTTTAATAAAGGTTTATTCACCTTTAATATTTATGAAATATTTGATTAATGAATCTAGAGTAAAGATAAAGTTCTTGGGACAAAAGTATTGTGCAAAAAAAATTATAAAGTTATTATAATTATGAGATTTCTATTGTATCAAAGTATTGTTCTTAAATATTTCTAGTTAATGCTCTATTAACATTGGACATTAATCCGAGCTGTTGATACAAACATATTATATTCTTTCTTATATGAAAAGAATCAATTGTTCTCATAAGTTAAGGTATAAAGAATACATAAAACTAATATGCAGGTGCTTGTCAGATGAAATGTATATTGAACGGACTAGCATGAAAATTACATACAGAGAGAGAGATTACTTGTATCCATAAAAAGACTCATATGATTATTGTGTAAAAGATCTTTAGACTTGAGATGATTAAGTTATCTTATATAGAGAATATTATGCTGATCTTACTACACATTATCCAAATCAAGGATCCCAAATAAGCAAATATTAGTAATAAAATAAATCATATAAAAGTATTTAAACAATCAAAATAAAAATTATCATCTTAATTTAATTTTTTTAAAAAAACTGAATTTTATCCAACCTACCCAAAATGAGGTGGAAGTAAGGAATGGGTTACATCAACCAACCAGACGGGGTGAACTCTATTCCACCTTCCATCCGTAATTATCCCTTTTCCTTTCCATTCCAAAAACAATAAGCATTAATGTCACTATCTCCCACCTTACCTCCCAATAATTTCGAAAAAGAAAACGATAAAACGATAAAAAGGGAAGCAAAGGGTTTGTTGGGCTGAGGTACTTGATGGATTTGAGTGATGGCTTTGATGAATGCAAACATTTATAAACTTAAAGCTTCTTTGTTTTTATATTTTAATAATATTTTTTTAAAAAAAATATTTTTTATTATTTTAAATTAATTTTTTAAAAAACAACATTCTCAAATATAAATAAATAGCCCTTTTATCCATTAATTAATTATCCCAAAAATACAAAAAAAGGAACGCATTTATCTGTAACCCAAGTTGGTACTTTAGGTTTCAAAGCGTATTCTTCAAAACGAGGGGGGGAAAGAGCGAACACATTTTTTTTGGGCGAGGAAGGGAGGTCAATGGTAAAACAAAACTAAAATGCTTGAAAAAGAGAAGCCACGGAGCCCATATGGGCCGGAACACCGGAGAGTCCTTGGATTCCAAACCAAGCCAGTGCCTTTATATAATCGTTATGAGTTTATGACAGATGCTGCCCTTTCAGCCACTACAAGCGACAGACTTCACCTCCACGGTTGACACTTGACACAGCAAAAGACAACTTGCGTTGAGAGGATACAAGAATCATTTATCAATACCAAACAAAAGGTTTCTAATTTGTTTTAATCCATTTGATTATTTAACAGCACAGATGAATGGTTTCAGCTAATCAAGTTCATGTGATGCTGACCAACAACAGAAAAATGCCACATTACCTAACAGGACCACACTGCTGCTGCTGTCTCGATGCTCATAAAGATGCAATATCAGTACACTTCAACATGCCATTGTTTTTTCTTCTTAAGCTGTGAGAGCTTTTCATCCCACTTCTCTCCTCTCTGTTCCGCAACTTTCTTCAGCGTATCTTGGATCCCAGGCATCATTCCCTTGAGTCCACAGAAATATATGTGGGCTCCATCATCCAAGCGTTTGAAGATCTCATCACTGTATTCCTCAATCTTATCCTGCACGTACATCTTGCCTCCACTCTTGTTCTTTTGTTCTCTACTGAGTGCCTTGTCATACCGGAAATGGTCCGGGTTATCCTGAAGATATTTGGCAAATTCCTCGTCATAGAGGAGACTGTCATTGTTGGCCACCCCAAGGAAAAGCCACGCAAGACCACCAAACTTGTATGTTGGGACAGCCTCCATAAACATGCGCCGGAGATAACCTCTAAATGGAGCGACACCAGTGCCAGTAGCAATCATTATGTGGGTGGCATTTGGGTCATCCTCAGGTAAAAGCATTATCTTGCCAGAAGGTCCTGCCAAAGATATTTTAGGACAGTTAATGGCTAATAAATCATCATGTGATGCAAGTTATATCCACTAGCCCATTCCAAGAAGCACCCGAGACAATCCTAACAACAATTCATGTGTTTTACCAGCAATTTGGAGACTAGGAGATTGTTTGGCATGAGTTATAGATTGCTCAAAGTCACGACAAAAAGAATTACTTTAAGCCAGATGCTTTTAAATTGAATGGTATATTTGATAGCAGTGTCATAATATTAGTTTAAAAGAAGACTTTGATTTAAATCTAAAAGTAGCTCATGAATCAATCAACCTTGAGTAAAAAGTCAACAATCAAAAGGTTTTTTTATTTTTTATTTTTGCTTAAAGCAAGATTTTGACTTAAAATCTAAAAATAATTTAGGAATTTCAGTTAAAATGATTATGATTTTGCTTTAGTCAAGTCAAAAAAACAACTTGAATCGTTTGTTTTCTAATAACAGTATATCAATAATTAAGCATCAGAACACAAAACCAGAGCATCCTTTGGTTAGCTAAAACTAAGGAAATAAACAAATAAATAAATGATACAACAAAAAATAACAAGTTTCTCAGTCTTTCCACCAAATTAGCAGGGCCATACCAGTGATCTGAACTTTGTCTCCAGGCTTTGAGTTGCAGAGGAAATTGCTGCACACACCACTCTTCGAAGGATCCTCCTTTCCAGTCTCAGGGTCATAATAGACAGCACGGCGGACACATAAACTAGCAGTCTTGCCATCAAAAGAATCTCCATACCTGGTAGATGCTATTGAATAAAGACGTACATTGTGGGGGGCCCCTGGTTTCTTCGGGTTTTCACCCTATGATGCAAAGAGACAAATTACATTAGTTAAATAGAAGCATTATTACCAAAGTATTACAAAAAAAGATGAACAAAATGTTGACTTTAATGCAAAATCTAGAGTCCCACTCTTCAATTAGACTGGATCGAGTAGATCAGGATCTGCTAGATTTCAACTATATCAACTTAGAACTAAAGGTTAACAGCATGCTCAGACTAAAATGACTGGGATGACAATGCTTACTAGAACAGCATATGCATGCTCTAGCACTTCAATGCAATCTTCAACATGCCCAATCCCCACCCAAAACCATCACCACCACCAAAAAGACAGGCAGAAGTCACCAATTTAATGCAAACTATATACATAATGATAGCAGGCCTAGTCGATTGATAAATAACATGACTTACAGGGGGTATTACGCCATAACTCTGTCCTTCCCAGTAGGGAACATTACCACCATGATCAATCACTACATGGCAAGTCTCTCCAGGAGCGTTTGGGCCGACAATCCTCTCTACAGAGACAATTGTTGCTGTGTAAGGTTCCTTGGGCTTGTATGTATTCAATGGGGGTTCCTTGGCATCTTCAAGTCCTAAAGGTGAAACTGCAACCTTAGATCTACTGGCTTGTTGCACAGACATGCATACCGACAATCGTTTTTTCAACCCAGTATTCCTTGATTTCAAATCCAAAGATGAGGCAGGGTGCCATGATTTATCACCAAAGCTTATATTTTGAATCTGCAACAAAATCATGGGCAACTTCCTTGAGATCTAATAAGCATGCACACACACTCATTTACATTTACATGAATGCAAAGCACATGGATGGCAGACACATGTACACACATACACAAACACATAATGAAAATTGGAGCACATTGAAACGCTTAAACAGGGATAACTGTCCAAATCAGATTAGTGCCTCATCATGTAGAGATTACTTATTGGATACAAAGAAAATTGGCTCAATCACCAGTACAAGATCTATTAAATTAGGATATAATTTTAACCAGTCATATAGCTTAGCAGCTTGCATGTGCAAAAACATATGGAATGACCGGCAACTTCACTTAATGGAAGACTGTGGTAA
>Ga0325411_1002182_pt1 | contig 22026 bp, 13 predicted proteins | sample PopdelMetagenome_13_FD_206181 | JGI IMG/M metagenome (GOLD analysis project Ga0325411, IMG submission 206181) | Populus deltoides microbial communities from Bellville, Georgia, United States - Xylem-PdIQD-R4 | ecosystem: Host-associated > Plants > Phyllosphere > Stem > Wood/Secondary xylem... | reverse complement strand
TTTTCACAGAAACCAAACAAAATGTTTTGTTTGGTTTCTGTGAAAAAAACACAGTAAACCCGATTCTGTGAAAAAAGCATAGAATGGGAAAAATGGGTTTGGGTTTGCTGGGTATGGGTTGCTGTGTTTGGTTTCTGTTAAAAATGCAGGGGTTTTGGTTTTCTGTGTATGGGTTGCCTGGCGAAGAGGTGGATCTGCAGGGAAGGAAACGGGGCTGAAGGGCACCTTTGGCTTAACGAAATAATGGGTTTTTTTTTTGCGTTTGTTGTGCTAGTAACAGTGGCGAAACGAAGGAATGGTTTGGTTTTCTGTGTATGGGCTCTGTTTGGTTTCTGGCAAAAATTCTAGGTTTGTTGTGGTTGATTTTTCCCAGGGGTTTGGGTTTGTTGTATGGGTTGCCTTCCCACGGGTTTGGATTTACACAGAGCATGAGAGCATGGGTTGCAGTAAAATTAACAAGATAAACAAGGAAAAAAACACAGCAAATATATCACAAGACATGCCATTATAACAACATAAAAATAAAAAAAGATGAAAAACATATAAGATAATAAATAGACATTTGAGGAAAAAAAAATTACCTGGAAGAAAGCTGTGAGAGATGCTTCCAATTGATCTGGGTAAATTATTTGCGAGAGAAAAATAGTTTAAGGATTTGTATTTTAGGAGAGTGCATGTTTTGTTAAAGAGAAATGAAAGTGTTTTCCTTAGAATAAAGAAAGGAAAACACTTTCCTGGCATAAAGCCTTTTGTTTTTCTTTGACCAGAATTGAGTTTCCTTTGACCAATTTTTTTTATGTTCACCAAACATGGGAAAGTGGGGAAAATAGTTTCTAGGAATTAATTCATTTTCCTGGAAACAAACAAGGCATAAATAGAAAAAAGATTTAATATTAATGAAATAAATTAAAAAAAAAAGATTAATTAAAAAGGAAAAAGCAAAGAGAAAAAAACCTACAGGAAGAAACAAATTAATGAAAAAAAAGAAAAAAAATCTGAATTAACTCGGTTAACCCGTTAAACCTGGGACCCATGTCATGAAAGTCTGATAATTAAACAGAAAAATTTAATATTAAGAAACTAAATTAAAAAGATAATTAAAAAAGACAAAAAAGATAAAAAAAAAAGAAACTAAAGGCATCAACTTTTTCACTGTGAACTGCACTGTGTAGTTCACATTAAAAGGCTTAAAAAGGAAAATAGAGAAAGAAAAAAAACAAAGGCATACACAATGGGATAATTTTTTTTTCTTGGATAAAAAATATAAAAAAAGACTAAGATCTAAGAGTGTTAGGTCTTTTTGCAAAGATATGTTCAAGAGTCTTTGATCTAGCTGCAACGCTTGATCTAAGAGTAATATTTATAATATTATTAATAATATTAAACTTACATGACTCAAGTTTAATTGAGTCTGGTTGCAACACCGGACCCAAGATCCTTGGATGTGCGTCTGGCTGCAAGGTCGTGTCATAAAAGTATGATAATTAAATAGATTAATTAAAAAGAAAAAAAAAAAGAAAAAACCCAATAGGAAGAAAAAAAAACTAATGAAGAAAAAAAAATTAAATTAACTGGGTTAATCTTTCAAACCAGGTTAACCCGTCAAACTTGGGATTCGCGTCATGAAAGTCTAATAACTAAATAGAAAAAAAAATATTGATGGGTTAACCCGTCAAGCCCGAGATATATGTCATGAAAGTTTGATAATTAAATAAAAAAATTTAACATTAATAAACTAAATTAAATGAAAAAAATTAATGAAAAAGAAAAAAAGAAAAAAAAATTCCAGGTTAACTCGTCAAATTAGGTTAACCCGTCAAGCCTAGGATCCGTGTCATGAAAGTCTGATAACTAAATAAAAAAATTAACATTAACAAACTAAATTAAACAAAAAAATTATTTAAAAGAAAAAAACACAAAAAAAGCTCAGCGTTTCACTATAGACTGCATAGTGAAACTCTGAGCGGTTTTAGAGTGTTTTTGGCAGTGTGGTAGCGGTTGCTTTTCAAATAGCTTTTCATGCCGAAATACATGCCAATGATGTTTTTTCATTTTTTAAAAATTATTTTTGACATCAGCACATCAAAACGATCCAAAAAGTACAAACCGCACTTAATTTTAGCAAAAAAAAAATTTAAAATTTGATGAAACGCAATTACAAACACAATACCAAACGGTCTCTTAGTATATGTTCTAATGTCAACTTTCACCTTGGCTTTTTTTTTTTCTTTCAACTCTAACCCCTCTATACTCCTCCCTCTTTTCAGATTTTCTCTTTCTATTTTTTTAAAGCTTTGCAGGTATAGCTAACAAAAATAAAAATAAAATTTATAAATTATAAGTCTTTATCTGTGTAAAAAAATTTCTGTCAGAATGCCAAGTCTGTCAGAATAAACACAACTATATATAATTCCATACAATTTTGCTACCTACGGATTACTCATTTCAATGTTGACAACTATCCAACTATAGATATTCAATCTACAAGTGGCTTATTTTATACCATATTGCATGTGGCAAAGGCCAAAAAAGCAAAGACGACTTTTGCTCGTAGAAATGGATATATTATATATAATTCTAAAAGTTGTAGCTTCAATAATCCGAGTCTGAATTTATTTTTTAAAAATTATTAATTTAAATTTTATAAATTTTAGAATTACTGTAAATTTATATAATTATTAATTCTAGAATTTTAGAGATAAGCGTGTAAGTTGATCAGAAAACCAATTATTTAAAAAAATAGATATATATGAAACACCCGATGCAAAGTGCTGCGTTCAATTTTATTTTCTCCCATTTAGGATTTTTGTCTAATAAGCACGCTCCAAATGCCATCATTTAGTGTTTGTTCGGTGATACAGTAATTAATTTCTGTGGTTGTAACTAAAAAAATAAATAAATTATAATTTAAAAACTATCCTGTGCTTTGATTAATCAAATGATTTTAGTAGAAAAACATGTATGATAAATAAGCATGCGATTGGGTAGTGTGAAACCATTAAATTACAAACAAGCATGCGAAAAAGCAATCTCTTCTGTTTTCATACTTTAAATTAGAGATAAGTTCATTATTTTCTTAGCTGTAGATTGCCACCTTCCACATGGGCGGCAGGTTACTAATTCTGAACAACAGACCGTGTGTCTCTTGGCTTTCCGCGAGCAGTGATTTTCTAACTATATCCAAAAGCCAAGCCCTGTGGACTGCAATTCAATGTTCAAATTTGATGGCAAAAAGTAATTTAAATGAACCGGCAATAATTCAGATCTAGATGCCATCTTCATTACTTTAGATTCGTGTAAAGTCAAATCATGCCAAAACAATTAGAAGCTCAATCATGTCGACTAGCTTGACTTTCCTAACTGGAAGCCATAAAGCAGCTGCCCACCCCTTCTTAATTTGGTAGGAGCTCTTCATGTAATTTACTAAAACATATGCTATAAAACTCATGTCCAAAGTGTAACAAAACGATTGGTGTCCTGATGTTCAGTGGAACATTAAGGCACCTCTTTGGTGCATATGCAGCCCTTCTTTTTCTACAGATCATAGCCATCCACCATAGCTGCAGCGCTAGAAAAAACAGCAATTACTGCTCTCCTTCTTCCTGTGGCAACATCCATAATATCAGCTACCCTTTTCGATTAAACACCGATCCCAAAAGCTGCGGCCACAAAAGTTATGAGCTTGTTTGTGAAAACAATCGTCCAACTTTATACTTGAAGACGGTGAAATATTATGTTCAGGCGATCGAATACAGTAACTTCACGGTTCGACTTGTGGAAGCTGCTGTTCAGAAGGATGATTGCTTCTCCATCCCTCATCGATCTCTTATCGCATATGATAATTACATCAGCTACAGGAACTATCTTCCATATAACTTTGGGTTCGATAACCTTCGCACCGACTTTATGACCTTTAGATTAACTTTTATAACTTGCGAAAATCCTGTACTGAGTCCTCCAGACTATATAGTGGATGCTTCTTCTTGCAAAAATGGAAATTCTACTGCCTATAATTCTACGTTCAGCTCCCGCAATGCGGAAGGTTACTCCTATGTCATGGTTGCTGCCGACTTGCTGAAGGTACCGGACTTATGCCGTATAAATTTGATCTATTCTGCCCCTGGATCTGTTATGCCAGAAAACATGACCAATATTTCCTATAGAGATGTCCATGATATTTTGTTATATGGATTTGAGCTTTCATGGTACTCAGCTTGTTGTGATTCTGTCAATGAGATCCAGTACTGCAACTATGATAGTACATATTGTGATTCATACGGTGCGTTTTCTTCTCTCTATGTCTCTCTCAGATTACCTTAATTTGAATATAGATTTCATAACAGCACAAATCTCTCTATTTTATTCTTGATAAAAGAAGGTGTTTTATGCAAATCCATGACCATTCTCTTGTTGTTGTGACATTGCTTAAAGCTTTATCTTGTTCTGGGTTTATTATAAGTTAATTGGCCTAGATATCTTCCCATTGATCATACATATTTTCTTCTTGTTGTTAGCTCTTGGTGGCTTTGAACTATTTTTTTTTTTTTTCAAACTACTAGAGGTAGTATAATCAATCTTAACAGTATATTGTAACGACAAAAAAAGGGGAAAAAAACGAAAAGAAAGAAAACTGATTCTACTTAAAGTGTTAATGTTTGTGTCTTCAAGCTCTTGCTATATACATATTTCCTTCATATCTCAATTAAACACAACTTCGAATCTTCATTTCCTTCCTGGCTGCTGGAGTGTGGTACTGTTTTGGTTATCAATTTAGTTTTTCATTTCAGCTGGGCCAGAGATTTGTTCTTATCCTGTGGTTTTGCCTTTTCCATTGTTTGTTTCAGCTTTTTTTTTCATTTGCTTGACTGTTGCTTTCCTTGGCAGTCCTTTATATTTGTTACTTTCTCCATGTTGGCCTATCTGATCTTACGGTTCTTTATTTCAATCAATTAGGTATTCAATGACAACGCAAACCTTCAAAACTCAAGTAATTTGATGATTTCTTCTTTTATATGAACGCAGGCCTCAATGGTGCTCCTATCAGAGTGGCAATAGGTGACACAGCTTGTCTTTGTCTGCCAATAAATATTACCAATTATTGAGATCACTAGTTTCTTTAACAATTATTTGTTTTTTCTTGCAGACTTTCTGACTAATCGTATACTCAGTTATCTCAGTAAGAACCTGCCTTTTTCTTTACTCATTTTTAATTACATGAATTGGTTCTTCAAAGGCTGGACACTGACATGACCTTCTCTTTTCTTCGCAATGAAGTCTTTGGGCCGATAACCAAGTATTTTCCAAGCGGGACATGGATATTCTATTCAAGAAGAGGGGGTGAGTTAATTTAGAGTTCTTTTTTTTTTTTTTGTAATCTGGAATTGTTTCATTAATGATAGACAATATGCGCAGAAAAAGCATTTAAAAGCATTATATAGGAAATAAGTTATGATTAATTACTTTTTTTCTTTCTTCTTTCTTGTACATGATTGCCACTTGTAGGACAATCTCCTATAAGATTTCCCATATTGATTTTTCTCCTTTTCTATAAATCTTGTAGGACAATCGCATTTGGGATTCCGAATTTACAAAGGTAAATTACAATAACTATATGTAAATATTGAGATTATCGAGTTCATCTAAAAAACATTAATATGCTCTTTTGGTACAAATCTTTTTAATTATTTTTTTTGCACTGTCTTCATTTGGCAGAATACTATATGTATGTTGGGACCAAGACCATATCTTCAGATTTTCTCAGCATAATCATAGTTTTGCTCATTGCACTACTTATTTTCACTGGTAAGTACTTTCCTATGCTTCTTTGGATTCGTTGTGGAACATGAAATGGGTGCATTGTAAGATTAAAACATTAGATTAAAAGAAAAATGGAAAGCGCAAGAAAGTTGACTTTGGTTTCACGGAAAGAAGCCCTTCAACTTTTTAGTTTTTCTAATTGAGTCTAATTCTTTAATTTTACAATAGATATAAATATTAGCAACTTTAATGACTTAAAAAAATCCAAAGCTAAGATGGATAAAATCAAAAGTCACTAAGATGCTCTGTGCACCATCTTTTTTTTCTTGCATTTTCGTAAGAAGTTTTTACCTTTTGGTGCATTTATAAAAGTTGAAAAAAAGTTGAAAACTAGTTGAAAACTAGTACGGATTTAAGATTTGAAAAAAAGTTGATGCTTCCATCGATACATAGTAAACTAGTAAGGATTTATCACGTTTCATTTATAAACTAGTAAGGATCTATCAAATTAGCAATATTTCATTCTGTCATTGACTGTTCTTGTTGTTTCTCAACATAGTGATATTTCGTGTAATATTATTTCTTTTTGGGCTTTCATGCCTCGTGACCTATTTAATCTACACATGGCGAAGAAGGCACTTATCAATGTATGACATCATTGAAGAGTTCTTGCAGAGTAATGACAATCTCATGCCTGTAAGGTATTCTTACTCCGAGATTAAGAGGATAACAAATGACTTCAAGGAGAAGTTGGGTGAGGGGGGCTTTGGCTCAGTTTATAAAGGAAAGCTTCATAGTGGTCGTTTTGCAGCAGTAAAAATCTTGAGCAATTCGAAAGCTAATGGACAAGACTTTACCAATGAAGTTGACACCATCGGAAGAATTTACCATGTCAATGTGGTGCAGCTTATAGGCTTTACCGCCGAGGGATCAAAGCGTGGTCTTATATATGAGTTCATGCCTAATGGTTCTCTTGATAAGTATATTTTTCCTAAACGAGATAGCGTTACATTAAGTAAAGAGAAAATGTTTGACATTTCTCTTGGGATTGCTCGTGGCATTGATTATCTACATCAAGGTTGTGATATGCAAATCTTGCATTTTGATATAAAGCCTCACAATATTCTTCTCGACGAGAAGTTTGTTCCAAAGATTTCAGATTTTGATTTAACAAAATTATACCCAACAAATAATAGCATTGTGGCCCTCACTACGGCTAGAGGAACAATGGGATACATAGCTCCTGAATTGTTCTACAAAAATATCGGAGGCATGTCTTACAAAGCAGATGTTTATAGTTTTGGAATGTTGTTAATGGACATGATAGGAAGAAAGAAGAACTTGAGTGAATTGGTAGAGGATGCAAGCCAAATCTACTTTCCTTCGTGGGTTTATGAGCAGGTTTATGAAGGAAATGACCTAGAAGTACTAGGAGACACCACAGAGCAAGAAAAGAATATAACAAAGAAGATGATTATAGTGGCATCGTGGTGTATACAATTAAAACCCGAGGATCGTCCCTCAATGCATGAAGTTGTTAAAATGCTCGAAGCTGATGTTGAATCTCTGGAAATGTCTCCTAAACCTTTTCTCACCACCTCGCAACAAATGCCAAAACATGATGACATGGCCAATCAATCAGATCCGTCAAGTTATTGTATAAATTCCTCATATCAGTTTGGTCGTTAATAAATATGTAATTGTTTGTTCATAGATTTTGATAATGGATTAATTAAGCATCCGAGATGTATTTATTATATCAATCAAGCTCTTTATGCTTTTATTGAATCCATTTATTGAATCCAAGTAAGAGCCAGAGCATCACATGCCAACATTAAAACATGAATTTTGTAAACTTATATCATTAATCTTAGTACCTATATATTTATGAATGATTTAGTTTGATTTGCTCTCAAGTAAAACTAAACATCTTCTTATTCTTTTTTATATAGTTTGATTGATACAATATCTGAAATCAACTTTCATGACCAAGAAATATCTAACATTATCAAGATTTAATGCGAGACATAACCTATCGAGGCATCACTGTAGTGAAAACCATAGCAACCAATTAACAACATTATAAATAAAGGTAGAGTAATGTCTTAATTTCATGATTATCTATCAGAGTACGTCCACACAAAAAAACCTTTGTTTAAAAAATGAAAAAGAAGTCCATTCTTCATAAATTAAGTGGTCTCGAGCATGAGAGGGCCCTTATTCCATAAAATCATTTCCTATCGCCATAATGGTGATTACTTGTGGGTCGCCACCAGTAAGTATATTGTGTGGCTGAAGAAGCAGCATGTTTTATCCTCTTCATGTTCATCTTGTGTCCAAATGACTTCAATACAGATGTCTCAACAGCTAGTACATGAACACTAGACTAATGATATTCAAGGTTTTGTTTGCAGGGAAAAGTGCTACATTCAAGCACCAATAAGCAGTAATGTTGATTCATGAGGTATTCTGATCAAATGTAATGATGTCAATAACATCTTTTACTGGCCCATCTGTGGATTCACAATCACCCCATGAAGATGCATTGATGTCTACAAAATATTTTACAAGAACAGAATGAAAAGCTCATAAAATGTAGAAATGAATGTATTGATATGCCTTTAACATCTTATAGTAGCAGATCAAGGCAGCAAGGGCCTCACTCTATGATACCTTTAGGACTTGCACGCAACCTTAGTTACAAACTCCTCAATATTCTTATCATAGCTCCCACCTATATCTACTGCCGTTTGGGCTAATTTCTTCCATTTATCAGAATTGCCTCTTATCGCATTGCTTCTTTCACTTTCCAGGACTTTCCTTATGCACCTTTCTACCTCTTCTTTGGTGACAATCCCCTTTTCATTTACATTTACTCTAACTCCTACATGCCAAACATTAGTGATAGACTTAGCATTGGTTGGTTGATCAGTCCATTGTGGCATTGCCACCATTGGCACTCCTAAGCTCAATGCCTCGAGTGTTGAGTTCCACCCACAATGAGTCATGAAGCATCCAACTGATTTGTGAGCCAGAACTTGTAGTTGAGGACACCATTTTATGATGAGGCCTATGTCTGATGTCTCCTTTACAAAGTCCCTTGGAAGTTTACTCTCTTCTGACTCTCTTACTATCCATAGGAAGCACCTATTGCTTCGTTTAAGACCCCAGGCCAGCTCTGACATTTGCTCTTCTCCGACTGCAGCCAGGCTTCCAAATGAGACATACACAACTGACCCTGGTTCCTTCGATTCCAGCCACTTCATGCAAACATCTGAATTGGGCTTGAAAAGGTTTAAGCCATAATCTTTGTCATCTCCCAACCGCTTGTCCAAGAACATTGATGGAATCATTGGTCCTATTGGTTTGATTGGCCATTTATTGATTCTCATCCAGTTCACTACCTGGTATAGAAATAGTAAAATGTCAAGCAGTATTCAACATGCCATGAATGAACAAAAGACATGACTATATTATGAAGGACTAGGAGTTCACACTTCAACTTCAAGCTCATTAAAGCTGTTCCATATCAGCCATCTTGCTTCAAGAAAATTTGAGAACTGACCAAGGAGGAGTTCTTGTATAGCTGGATATGAACCTGCATCACTAACAAATGATGGTAGATCATTGAACTCCAAATTTTCCAATAAAGGCAAGGACATGACTGCCTGATCAGACTCTTCTACTGGAACTTGATAAATGTCTTCAAAATCTATGCCCAAGCAAATCATTGGGCAATACAGGTGCATTATTGTGAAGAGATTAGAATCAAAAGATATCTTCCATCGTGGGTGATAAATCACCTCATCAGTTATGTAATTTGCTTTATTTGGATTAACGAGCTTCAATTATTAATATTTTCTAACTCTAATTTCTTAGAAAAAATAAAATACAAATGCATTGTCCATAAGGTGACATAATTTAAATCATTTGGTGCTTCTCAACATAGCTACCAGTTCATTAATGTTAGTATCAGAAGTTCCACCTTCACTCGGAGCCTCGATAGCCAGCTCTTTCCATTTCTTGGAATTCATTTTCATTTCTCTGCCTCTATCTCCCTCCATCACTTCTTTTATGCAAATGACAATCTCTTCTCTTTTCACAATTCCATGCTCATCAACCTTAGCTCTGACTCCCACCTTCCAAGCATCTTCAACGAGTTTATAATTCATTTGCTAGCACTTTCACTTGGGGACTCAAATTCACTACCAATCCCTTATTCTCCACTTCTTCAACAAACCCTTCTGGGATCTTCCCTTTCTCAGAACCCATCACCACCCACAAGAGGTGAAAATTGCTCCTCTTTAAGCCCCACGCAATTTCCTCCATTTGCTTGCTGCTTAGAGTAGCACAGCTACCAAAAGACACATATACAACTGATGCAATGGGCTTAGTGCTGAGCCAATTGATAGAAAGAGATGTGTCTATTTCATAGAGACTAATACCGTAGTCATCCTCATCTTCAATACTCTTGTCCAAGTATGTTGATGGGATTGTTGGTCCAATTGTCAATAATGGACAAACTTTTGACATTGCATCCACTACCTGAAGGAACAACAAAATATTTGTGGAGATTTGGACCCTTAATTTACATAACATAAAAACACAAGTTCAAATTATTTATCTCTAAATATTCATATATAATTCTGTTACCTTTACTGTTAAGAGTTTCAAATTTTAATCATTTACAATTCACAATTATTTGATCTTGATATTAGGATTGGCCACCAATATGTAAAGAAGCCAACAATTATAATTTCTCCTTTTGACATGTGCTTAGAGATGCGACTTTATGGCATATAATGACCTATGTACTACCGTGTCTCACTGTATTCAAATGCCGGGTAGAAATTACCCTAAGCCTAAGCATCTACAAAACTTGGATTTTTTTTTATCTACCTTCACTGTTCATACGACCTATGAAGTTCCATAATTAAAAAGCTTCTCACTCTGTTTTTTTCAATACAATCTTTTTTTCATTGTTTTGCCTTTTTTTTCCATTCAATTTCATCTTTTTTAATCAAGTATAAAACTCAACAATACCCATGCAGACCGATGTGGATAGGTTTGAATACATTTCTAGAAAAAATTAAAAATCAAGGCAAACGAATAGATATAGAAAGCAAAAGAGTAGAGAAGACCTCATTATGATTCTAAGAAATATTGTTTGATTCTCAAATCCATCCCTATGAAATCAATTTTATTCATTTCATCCCAGACCTATTAGAAATTAGACGACGTATATTTGCCTCCTCCGGTAGCCAAAAGACACAGAAGAAAAGAGCACATTACAGTTCTTGAATGGAGGGACAAATTGTCTAAGATAGCTTTGGGATGGAATTGATGAAATTAATTGGTTTGGGATGGAGATTGAAAAAGAATGAGATTTTCCCAGAAACCGAAAAAGAAGTACAAATAGTTGTAAAGTCCAATATAATTATGCGGTACAAAAGTGCCTACCTCACACTCCAGCTTGTAGAAAGTGTTGATGAGGATCCAATCAACCTTGTCCAGATTAGCAAACTGACTCATGGTCTTCTTAACATTAGCAGGATATGAATCTGGCAGAACAACAAATGTTTGCAAGTCTTGAAACTCAAGCAGTAGGTCTAAGTGTGTCTTAAAAATCCTTTGCCACGCTGTAAACCAGAATATTTTTTTATTAGTAAAAAAAAATACTCGGATGACACGAGTGTATTTTAAAAAATCTAAAAAAAACTTAATTTTTAATTAAATAAATATTAAAAAATAAAATTGAATAAACATTAACTTAAAAGAAGAAAATGAAAAAAAACAAGTAAATCTAAGTCAACCTTTTAAACCTTTATTAACCTTTAAAATTCAGAACTCATGAAATTATATACCATAACCAAAAAGCTCAAACTCCAATCAATTCAATGTTAAATAATAAAATCAAATAAAAAAAATATTAATTTAATTTTTTTTTTAAAATATAAAAAAAATGACAATTAAAATAATAATAATTAAATTTGATAGGAAAAATGAGGATGGAATTTTAAAAAAGAAAAAAAACCATAAACACCACGAATAGTAATAAAAAGAATAGGGACATAATTTGAAAAATAAAAAAATTGAAAGGGGTGAAATTAAAAAAGAATTTTAATTTTATATATTATTAAAAATAAAAAAATAATTAAAAAAGTAAGAATTAAATCTAAAAAATTAATAAATTAAAAAATTATTCTAAAATATGTAAACGGTACACACAAAAATTTAGAAGAAAAGAGAAAACAAGGAGGAGATAGGATATCTTGATCTTCAGGATTATATCCTAGCATGATCTTTAAGATCGTAGGATATCCTAGCATTATTTGTTTCTTCATCACCACAAAAATCTTGCTCCGAGAAAAAGATCATCGCAACTTCACTCACTTATAATTCTAATTCAGTCCTGGAGCGTGCTACAACATCTTGTTTCTTAGTTGTACACGATATTTATTCAACATGTAAGTTGTGGTCTTGAATCCCCTGTAAGCGCTGTCACTTTGGCCATTTCCATGATTTCATCTGCAAATCTTGTGCAGATTCTATGTTTTGAGATATATTATAACAGAGAGACTGTCGATATATTATATCTTCCACAGATCTTAAATATATACTTGATGAGAAAGTGACATGCTCCTCAATCACTGTCACTAGTCAATAACATTAAGATATATTCCAGTTTTGATCATTTCTAGGGTAATAGGTTAAAAAAATACCCTAAAATTTGGATCAATATGAAATTAGAAATTTAGATAAAACATGGATGTGTCTGAATGAAGAAATTTAGGGCAGAGATGGCGTATACAGACAGAGTATGCCAAGAACCAGTAAGTTATTATTTGCTCCAGCAGGTTGTTTCTACTGGATATATTTTTCACCAGTAAGTTATCTTAGTGCTTGCTTGGACTTGCTCAACAAACGGATTAAAAAAATGAAGTTTCACCTATCTGTCATCAGAGTCTGTAAATGTTACAGATGATTTAAGTTCGTTTCCCAAATTTTTCAAGAACATGTTTGTCTTTGGTAGCTTATTGTCATAGCTGTGAACTCTGAAGAAAAATGATCTAAGAAACCAAAGTCCTGCAATGTAATTCCATTTTGTTCTCTTTTTTAGCTAATCTTTCTGGGTAGGTTCTCTGGTTTGAGGCTGGTGCTGAAGAAAGGGGAAGCCGACGCTGCTACTTTTTAGTTTCCTCTGCTTTTTGGATATTCCTGGGCTGGTTTCCTTTGGCTCAGTCTCCTTCTTGTGTCTGTCTGTCTCTCTCTCCGGTGCTGGAGATGGCTAAGACAATGGTCACACTTTCCTCTGGTTTTTTCACCAGTTTTTCCTCCCCGTTTGCGTCTTCGTCCTCCTGTGCTCCCTTCGTGTTCTAGGTTCTCTCCCCGTTTTTTCCCCCTGTTTAAGCTTTCTTGTACTGCTCGCTCTGCCTCTCTGTTTTCTCCTTCCCTCGGTTCTGCTTTTTTTCTCCTCTCGGTTCTGCTTTCTTTCTCTGGCTTTTAAAGCCAGAGAATGCCACCGTTACCCAGGTAATAAAGTGACTGTTATTGCAGGATTAATGGCGATGCATCGTTGGGCATCCGGTTTTTTCCGGTCGGGCGAAGAAGATGAACAGTGCTGATGGCCATTTGCGTTTTGGTCCTTGACGTTTTGAAAGTTTTGTAATCAAGCTCCCTGAATAAACTTTAACTGGACCCCTAGCTTTTATCACAATTTCCATAATTGTCCTTAGACTTCAATTTCTTGCAGTTTTAACCCGAATCAGCCCCAAACTTCAGTATTTCTTCAATTAAGCCCCTGGGTTCATAAATTAAACTAATTCCAAGTTCAATTAAGTCCAAAACTTATCAATTCTTCAATTAAGTTTTTAATTTGGTTAATAAAACTAATTCAAAGTTTAATTAAATCCCAAAACTTCTAATCATGATGTCCTTAACCCAAATTTTAATTTATTGTTCATTTTTTTTTTCATCATCAATTTTTATTATTATTTTTTAGAAAATAAAATAATAATAATAATTAAAATAAAAAGATTAAAAATTGGATTATTACAATACTAAAATATTAAAGCATCCCCATCCTTATCTTAATCTTCCTTCAAATATTACAACGAAACATCACAGCTCTGCTCTAACATGCAATTGGATCAGTATTGATAGGCTTTAATTAATTGATTGTGATTAGGCATTTGATTTTGCTGGCTGGCTACTCTTTAGAACTGTGTTTTAAACAGTTTCGAATAAAGTTTTATGATAAATTATTTTTTTTATATTTTCAGATGATTTTAATATGCTAATATTAAAAATAATTTTTTTAAAATTAAAAAAATATTATTTTAATTTATTTTCAAGCAAAAAATATTTAAAAAAACAACTATTATCACTCCTAAGCTGCATCCTCTAAGACCGTTCATTTCTCAAGGTATTGTTCATTAATATAGTTTAAAATTTTTTTCAAACTATTTTAATTTTAATAATATTTTTTAATTTACCCCACATTGTCATAACCTAATTTTTTACCCTTTTATTTTATTGTTATTATTACTATTATTTTATTTACTGAAAAATGATAATAAAAAAGATGAAAGAATAATGATCAAAAAACAAATAAAAAATGAATAATAAATTAAAATTTAGGTTAAGACCAACATGATTGGAAGTTTTAAAACTTAATTGAGCTTGAAATTAATTTAATTAATGAAACCAAGGACTTAATTGAAGAAATATCAAAGCTTGGGGTTTAATTGGGGTCCAAATTGCAAAACTTAAACTCCAAGGACTAGCTTGAAAATGGCGTGGAAATGCAAGGATCCAATTACATTTTAACCAGGGGCTTGATTGCAAAATTACAAGAATTTCAAGAACCAAACTGAAAGCAGCCTTTGAAAGTGGAAAACGGAGTCGTTTTGGGCAGGCGACTGTTCGCTCGTTTTCTTCCTCTGCAGTGGCTCCGCCATTAAACGCAGGGACATTTCTCCATTGAATGGAGCGCCCCACGCCATTACTGCCGGCTGTTGCAGCGCCGATCGATCTCTCAGCCCTATAAAAACCTGGGTAAAGGCAACCTCGCAGGGGGGACTGCAGAAAAGAAAAACTGGGGACTGCAGGAAAGAAAAACAAGGGACTGAAAGGGGAGGAACACGAAAGAAGAAAGCGAAAAAACCAGAGACAGGGGATCACAGAACCAGGAAAACAAAATAGGGGAGACAAAGGAGCCACTAACGGTAGAAAATAAAGAACGCAGGAGACAGAGAGAAACTGAAGAAAAACTGGGAAGAGGAACCAAGAGAAACCAGAGCAGACTTTCGTTCCCCTGTTTCTTCTCAAAGAAACAGAGGAGGCCACAGAAAAAGGCCACGAGCGTAGGACGAAAAAAGAGGCAGAAGACGCAGGACACCGAGAGAAAAACAGTGAGCATAAAAGGGAGGATACATGCAGAAGGGAAGAACATAAGCAAAGGAAAGCCACCGTGACCAGAACCATTGTTGTTGCTGCCTTCGGTGTTTCCAGAGCCAGGTAAGTAAGCTTCTCTTTCCCCACTTTTCATTTTAATTCACTTCCTACTGTACATTCTCACTTAATTCCTTGATCTACTAATGCACACGTGATTTAGTTCACGTGTGCTTCATGTTGCCCAGCCGGGTCACTGGCTTGGGCCAGTGACCGGGCTGGGCTGGCTGGTCCAGCCCAGCCCAGCCCACATGGGCTGAGCTGGACCCAGCCCCAAAAATAAAAAAAATATATATAAAAATAAAAAATAAAAAAATAAAAAAATAGAAATAGAAATTGCATGCATTAGAAATAAGAAAATAAATGTGTTTTATTGATTTTATTCACTAATGCCATAATAAAAAATAATATTTTTTTTAACTACGAATTTTTACCAACGCCAGAGTTAGAATTATTCGTAGTTGAGTAATTACCGACGCCAGAGTTTAGATTACTTGGAATGGAATATTCACTAACACCAGCGTTGAAAGTATCTGTAATTAAATATTCACTGACGCCAGAGTCAGGAATATTACCAGTGAATTGTCATAACACAAATAAACAAAATTTTTAGCAATTTAAGACAAGATTAGCAATGCAGCTTATCTCAGGTAAGGTGCGCTAGAGGTGCTAATACCTTCCCTAACCACAACTAGTCCCGTACCATAGAATCTCTGATGACCAGTTAGGGTTCCTAGTGACCATAATATTAGATGGCGACTTCTTAAATAAGAAATTTTTTCTTAAAAGAACCAAATGTCAGATATCTGTTTTTTTTTCACAATTCGAGAAAAATTTTAGAGTCGTCACGATGTCAGGTGCGACATACATTATGAAACAAATAAATTAAATTATCTTCTACTTCACAGGGAAGAAATATAGCTTGAATTGTACCTATTTTCGACCCCCATTTTTTTTTTCTTATTGGCCGGCTTGTTTTTTTTTTTTCTTTTATCGTCTTGGAAAGTTCGAAATGAAAATTCCCTTTTTTTCTCTTTTCGTTGGGGTTATCTGCAAGCAAAAAATATCTTAATGAATAAAATCTTCGCTATCGATATAAGATAGTGATCGGTCGACTAAATACCCATTAAGCATGTCAAATCAATATTATTGAATGTTTTCCCTAAAGAAATATAAGCAAAAACCTTCCATTTGAGCACTTATTTGTAAAATAATATTACAACCAAGGATCTAAATAGCTTTTTCCAAAAATGGAGGGAGCAAAAATAAAATGAGTGAGAGAATATTTATTTTTTTAGGCACGGGCTAATGTTAAATTTATCCTCGTATTTATGCTAATTATTTATTTTTATTGTTGTGCTTTTTATTTCGTCAATTACCTTTTTTGTTCTTCAAATTCGTTTTATTAACTTTTGTGGTCTCTAAATTTGTTCAATTATTTAAATAAATAGCTCGCTTGCATTAGCTCTCAATTCTAAGATGACTCTTTATTAAATTTATATTTATGTAGGGCTTTTATCACCAAATAAACTATATATCTTAGATTTATTTTTCTTAAGACAATTTATTTGGTCATTATTATCAATTAAACTTTACCTTCCTCATCAGAGAACGTAGATTCATCCAAAAAGTTTTTTCCCTTGCGATTCTCTGACTACCCATAGGAAGCAGCAGTCACTCCTATTTAATTAGGCCCCAAGCAATTTCTTCCATTTGCTCCCCTTCCAGTGCAGCCATGCTTCCAAATGACACATAAACCACTGAGCCAGTTTCCTTTAAATTCTTTAATGGAGGTCATCTCTTCTATTACATGCCTCATATTCTATTATTTTTATTTTTTATTTTTATCTCGAGCTTTCATTACTCTTCAAAACTTTATTACTTTTGATTCTATTTCTTACAAGCCGGGTTGCTTAAAAAGATGAGTTTGATTGGGACTAAATTTTAGATGGAAAGAGTGATAAAATCTCAAGGAACAAAGACGTTCAGATCAAAGAAATGCGAAAGGCAAATACAGTACTGAAACATCACAGCACTACTCTGACGTCATGCAATTGGATCAGTTCTTAGGCCTTGGAGTTTTAGGCTCCTTGGAGTGTCCAACTTTTCTACCCCCATGTTTTCTCCTATGTATGTATTGACTTGGAAAATTTAAAATGAAGACTCCCTAGCTACCGTCTTCTATTGACCTGAGAGTTTTTTATTAGGCCTTTGATTTCGTTGGCTGGCTACTCTTTGGAGTTTTAGGCTGCTCGTTTTTCTAGATATTGTCTTCTACTTATTGGCAGGACCCGGAAATTTGCGTGATGGGAACTTTACAAGAAAGATTGGTAGCTTAAATTGTACGGCTTCTCGACCCCCATTTTTTCTCTTTTTGGCCGGCTTGTTTTTTCTCTTATTGGCCGGCTTCTCGACCCCCATTTTTTCTCTTATTGGCCGGCTTGTTTTTTACTGTCTTCGAAAATAATTGTACGGTTTTCGTTGGTCTCTATTGGTTTGCATGCTTTTAGAAAATATTGAATAAAACTAAGAATGTAGCTTGAAGTGTCCAGCTAATAATTGTCTTCTATTGACTTGGAAAATTCAGAATGAAGAGTCCCTAGCTACCGTCTTCTATTGACTTGGTAATTAAGTAGACAGTGATCCTCGCATCTTTAATTATTTACGCATCAATTGAAAACAAAAAATTAGTGTGGATACAGGAAAATTGATCTAAATATATCATGACCGTCAACGTTTAGAAAAACAATAAAATTCAAATAGCAAGGATGCAATTCTGCCAGACGTATATATGGAGCCAAAAATCTTTTCAGTCAAATATTTCTCAAGTTAACATTGTTATAAATCATGCATGCATAATTCTTAATTACATTATTAAAATAGAAAAAGGTTAAAAAAAATTAGCTTAATTAGCAAGAAGCACTAATTTCTTCCCTATGGTTGAGGCCGCAAGTCTCACCATGTTAATTTTTTCTTAATTAGCATGACTTTTCAACTGAGAGCCATATAGCTGGCTTCCCCTTTGTTTGGTGGGAACTCTCCATGTAATTTCCTAATGCAATAATTCCTAATTTCCTAATGTAATTCCCTAATGCAATAATTCGACCTGTGGATGTTATGTTCAAAAGGATGACTGCTTCTCCATCACTCGTCATTCTTTTAGCGTACATGCTTATTAATGTTTGTATATATTCCATGTAGTTAATTACTTAGTTATATGTGATATTAATTTTTTATGTAAATATATTTTATATTAATAAAAGCTTATTTATTTTTAATATTCATCAAATATTTGATTAATAAATCTAGAGTAAAGATAAAGTTCTTGGGATAAAAATGCTTTGCAAAAAAAAATTACAAAATTGTTACAATTATGAGATTCATATTACATCAAATCATTGTTCCTAAATGTTTCTAGTCAATGTTTTATTAAGACCGAACATTAATTATAGTTGGTGAGACTAATACATATTATGTTATTTTCTTTATGAAAGGAAGTAGTTATCCTAAAAAACTTAGGTATGAGGGATATTTAGAATTAATATATAGGTACTTGTTATAGACATATACACTGAACTGACCCGCATGAAAATTTTATATGGTGATATCACTTGTGTCTATGAAAAGGCTCACGTGATGGTTGTGTAAGTTATTCTTAGACTTCAGATCATTAAGTTATCTTATATATAGAGTGTTATATTTTGATCATGCTACATGTTGTCCTAATCAAGGGTAACAAATAGGTATATATTGGGTATAACATGAATTATATGAAGATATTTGAGTAATCAAGAGAGAATTTATTACCCTAGGTTAATTAGAGAAGATGTTCCATATATTCTCAAATAATATTGATTTTAAATTCTTGCGCAAGGTCAAATGAGATCTGGAAAGAGTTTCAAATCTTATTTTTTTAACATAGTATAAAAATGAGACAACATTGCAATTACTACAGTGAAACATCATTTATTTTTATTATTTGTATAATATTTTTTCAAAAAAAGGTGTAAAGAAAAAAGAGGAAAAGTTACAAAAGAATAAAGATAAGAACAAAATAAATAGTATAAATAAGTCAAGTAAAGAGGGATAAATATTCCAAATGTAAAGAATAAAAAATAATAATTTTTGCAAAAAAATATAAAGAAAAAAAAGGAAAAACTAAAACAAATTACAAAACAATGAAGATATATATATAAAAAAAAGACAATTCAATCCCCCTAATAGCTTTGGGTCATGCTGTTGAGCAGGACTCAACCTAACAGCGTTGGGTCTGGCTGCCTAGCAGGACCCAACAGTGGTGGGTCCGGTTACCTAACCAGACTCAGCAGCTTTTGAAAGAAAACTTGGGCTTAGCTTTCCAGTAGGACCCAATAGCGTTAGGTCCGGTTGTCCAGCCAGACCTAACAGCTTTTGGATGAAAACTTGAATCCGGTTGTCCAGCCACACCCAATAGCTTCTTGGCTGTTAAAATCAATACTATTAGGTCTGGCTTGACAATCAAATTTAATGTTATTGAGTCTGAGATGGCTATCAAATCCAAGTTTTTCATGAAACAACACTACAATACTAGTGGATCCATCATGTGGTCTTAGAAGAAGGAAAACAGAGAAATGAGAGAAGAATGATTCTGTTATTTCTTGCGTAAGAGACTCTTACGTAATCCTCCTACCATTATATACTTCCCCGCATGCATCCTTAACACGATTTATTCTACTAACTCTAACCGTCTCTTAACAACTTCTAACACGTGTCCATGCATTTGCCAGCTACCCTAATTAATCGGCACTAACAGTGACCATATTGCTGTTCGTTATGGGCAATTGGGAAACCCACATTTGGTCCTATTTATATACCTTTTTTCTCAACCAAACCCTTCAACTCCATATTATTTGAGAAAAATAAAAATAAAACTAAAAACCCATTAATTCTCTGTGAATTATAAAGAAGTATAATTTCTGTAAGCAAACAATCATAATTTATCTTTGACATTTCAAGCAACATGCAGAACTTGTTATCAATCATGGGCCCTACAATTATTTTCATCAGTCTATTATTTGTCGTTGTTTTTCTTCAAGCTTGTGGAACGGGGTGTTCCTCCAAATTGTTGTTTAAGCTACTTTGCTTTTTTTTTCTGCATAGACTTGGGAAGTCATTTGTTCGAACAATTGATTTTCCGACAAGTCCCTTAATCTCATCATCCACTAGCACTTGTTTTTCTTCTTCGTAGATTCCCAATTATCCACTTCATCAATCTCTATCCCGTCAAAATGAATTTGGGCAAGAAAACAATATCATTCAATAAATTAGAAAGTGTAAATTGTAAAACCCAACCAATAAGATATGTCTTCATAATAGTTTTTTTTATTTTTTTTCTACTCATAGTTACGATGGCAATAATATTTCATTGCAAAATTTATTTTTAGATTTATTTAAATCCAAGATAATAATATTGGAAAGAGAAAATCATTTACTACTGATTATCGTCATCAATTCAAGGATTATAATCTCTTCTCATTTGTTTTTTGATTAGGCCCTAATAATATTAAGATATATTCCAGTTTTGATCATTTCTAGGGTAATAGGTTAAAAAAAAATACCCTAAAATTTGGATCAATATGAAATTAGAAATTTAGATAAAACATGGATGTGTTTGAATAAAGAAATTTAGGGCAAAAATGGCGTATACAGACAGAGTATGCCAAGAACCAGGGGGCGGGGAGGGGGGGCAAAAACATTATCAATGGCTTGAAAAAACAAGAAAAAATAAAATCATTAGTTTTGAGCTTCAGAAGACGATTTTAGCCCTTTTGTCATTTGAGATTTCATGCTTGTAATGTTTCTGTTTTCAATTGCACTGTGCACTCCTTTACTCTGACAGGTTTTGAAATGAACAGTCCAACTATTGATACAGGTCAATCCCCCTGTTTAAGCTTTCTTGTACTGCTCGCTCTGCCTCTCTGTTTTCTCCTTCCCGCGGTTCTGCTTTTTTTCTCCTCTCGGTTCTGCTTTCTTTCTCCGGCTTTATAGCCAGAGAATGCCACCGTTACCCAGGTAATAAAATGACTGTTATTGCAGGATTAATGGTGATGCATCGTTGGGCATCCGTTTTTTTCCGGTCGGGCAAAGAAGATGAACAGTGTTGATGGCCATTTGCGTTTTGGGCCTTGACATTTTAATAGTTTTGTAGTCAAGCTACCTGGATAAGCTTTAATTGGACCCCTGGATTGTATCACCATTTACAGAATGGTCCTTATACTTCAATTTCTTTCAGTTTTAACCCGAATCAGCCCTAAAGTTTAGTATTTCTTCAATTAAGCCCCTGATTTCATAAATTAAACTAATTCCAAGTTCAATTAAATCCAAAACTTATCAATTCTTCAATTAAGTTTTTAATTTGGTTAATAAAACTAATTCAAAGTTTAATTAAATCCCAAAACTTCTAATCATGTTGTCCTTAACCCAAATTTTAATTCATTCTTCATTTATTTCATCATTTTTTTTATTTGTTTTTTTCTTTTTTCATCATCATTTTTTTTTATTATCATTTTTCAGGAAATAAAATAATAATAATAATAATTAAAATAAAAAGATCTAAATTAAGTTATGAAAATACTAAAATATTAAAGCATCCCCATCCTTCTCTAAATCTTCCTTCAAATATTACAATGAAACATCATAGCTCTGATCTGACATGCAATTGAATCAGTATTGATAGGCTTTAATTGATGTTATTACGCCTTTGATTTTGCTGGCTGGCTACTCTTTGGAGTTTTTGCCGTTATTTGGAATTATGTTTTAAATAATCTTGAATAATGT
>Ga0325411_1002181_pt1 | contig 22038 bp, 18 predicted proteins | sample PopdelMetagenome_13_FD_206181 | JGI IMG/M metagenome (GOLD analysis project Ga0325411, IMG submission 206181) | Populus deltoides microbial communities from Bellville, Georgia, United States - Xylem-PdIQD-R4 | ecosystem: Host-associated > Plants > Phyllosphere > Stem > Wood/Secondary xylem... | reverse complement strand
CGAATTGGGCTTGTATAATGTTAAATGTCCATGACAGGTTGCATCTACCTTGGAAGGTCTGCAGGGATTGCGACAGCCATGCCCCAATTGACTTCCATCGTTATTTGCCAATAATGGCACTGTCTACATGAAATGAACTGAGAATCATCTTTTTCACATGGTGTTTAGAGATCATCCTCGATGGCGATTATGTACAGCAATTCTGAACTTGGTTTCGAATGCAGCATGTCCTCAGAACTTAGTTTCTTCCTATGCAAGCATGTCCTCGAATGCAATTGATTAATCTGGTGCTCGACCCGTCACTCGAGTCTTGTGTCCATTCGAATCCCAAGTTGAGTCTAATTAGTATGATTTGAGGTAATAAAAAATAATCAAATATATCAGCAAATGAAGAATAATCTGATGTACTGGGGAAATCTGAAATACAGTGTTGAACTTCATTAAGATCTCCTGGTTTTTTCACTGTAATCAACTCCATTGTTCTCCTACACTTCAAATTCATCAGCAAGTAGAAGCATTTTTCCAAGCAGATCATAGTAAGCTTTGAGCTGGATTCTCACGAAGACCAGCACCTTTCCTATAGAGGAATTCACACAGCTTGGATGGACTGGAAATTAGCATTCAGCACAATAATAGACCCACTGCATTGGCTCTCTTGTGGTCTCACAAGCATCACAGTACCAAGCAACAGAATCCAGATCTTCTTCTAGTGCATAAGCCAGAATTAGAGGATCATAGTGGCATTCATGCTTGATGGTAGATTCGAAGTTAGCACAACTGAAGTGCAGGTGGAAGTCGCATTCATTACAACCCAGAGCAAGGCCTTGGCGAAGATGAACACAAGCATTGCAAGGATATTACCAAATCTTACTCTAGTCTATTTACTACGATGGTAAGGGATTTCGAGCACGTTTGGGAACGCGGCTGCGGCTGCGTTCCCAAAAAATTTGAATTTTTTTTTTTGCTAAAATTTAATATAGTTTGTATGTTTTGGATCGTTTTGATGTGCTGATATCAAAAATGATTTTTAAAAAATGAAAAAACATCATTGGCATGTATTTTGACACGAAAAGTTATTTGAAAAGCACCCGCAACTATACTGTTGCCAAACACGCTCTTCTTGTGCAGTATACAATACCCAAAAAATGTTCATGACTGTCATGCTTGTAGTTTTTGGGGTCAGGACCTTCACTTTTGTGGAGACCACGAATCGAAGCACATGAAAAGTGTCAAATTTGCAGGAGTTACAATGGAATGAAATGGCAAAACAATTCAGATCACATGCCATGCATTTATAAGAATGTTCCTGTGCCATGAGTATGAGATAGTCTTCACAGTTATGAAGTGGATCTTGAATCTCTTGAGGGAAATCGACGCATGTTTTGTGAAGGAAGATGTCACGAGAAGTACGAGTATAGGTTAATCCCCCAACAGGTACTTGGCAAGCTCTACAGAAAACATGAATGTCCATCTCTTCATAGAAGAGGAGAAAGGGGAGCTGGTGGTTGAATAATCTGAACTCTGCCATGTTCGATTTTTCACTCCCCCTTTCTATTTTTCTGGCTCTCCCTCTTTCTAAATCAATTGGCATCTGCTCAAAATTTCCCCTTCCTATGTCTTGAGTCTTTGATGAACTAGCCTCGATATCCATCTCACTTTCATTTCGATTGGATTCTTCTCTGACAATCGAATAGATGGGGTTTTCAGAAAGGAGATCGGTATATAGAGGGCGTACCTCAGGGTTGGAACAACTCATATGAGCAACAAAGATGCAACCTTCACAATAGTAGGCCCAATCCCCCTTGTTCACTTTCTCCTCGCACAGCAGGAAACCGCTGTACAATTCATCCGAATCCCTGATATCCAATGGAGATGTTAGATAGAAGGGATGGTCACGGCCATGATGTTGAACCTCACGTGGCAATAATCCACACCTGACATGAAGGTAGATGCCAAGCTCCTCACATTTCAGAGCAGGGCCTTTGAAGTATCACCACAAGCATCGCACCGACAATCACTAGACTGAGTGGCAGTGAACATTAAATGCTGTATTTGGTGATCGCCTAATTAATTTGTTGCTGGATAGGCTCGTGGTTCTTCACAGATTGATCTGAGAAACCTGCGAAACTTGATTGATTGACTTCAGACTCTTTTCCTAGTCAATTCCCAGGTGGAGTCTGATAACTATGGATACACTAGGAGTGCACTAGGATCATGTCACTGATTGTGTTTGATAAATCCATTGAGTTGAATCAAGTGTTCTCGATTTGACAAACATGACTTGTCATGTTCTGTACCAGTAAAAAGGGCAAATGTTCATTTTAAAAATGGATTGCTGGAGTTGATTATCATGGAGCATTTTACGTATAAGAGGAGGATATTTCCATTAATGTCATAGCCTTGTGCGATTGGATAGCTGCAGACCCCGGATGGCAAAAACACATCCTAAGTAAACAAAACTGAGTATTACACAAATCTAGAAGCACATTGATAAGCAAATCGTTTTGATTTTTCAAAAACAAAGATAAATGCAAGCATTCTATGATGTTTCAACTACAAGAAATTTCAATCATTTTCCTGTTAGTATTGAGCACACATTTCTAAATGGTATAGAAAATTCTCAAATCCATCTTCTAATGCTTTCAGAATATGCTTCTGACGGCTTCATCTTAATTGGAATCTGCTCAACCAGACCTGTCACCTTCCCTATACAAGGATACACCCAACTGAGATGCACAGGAACTAAGCATTCAGCACAATAATAGACCCATTGATTTGGGTCTCTTTTAGTCTCACAAAGATCACAGTGCCATTCATCAGACTTCAAATCGTCTTCTAATGAATATTCAAGGGTTAGAGGATCATGGTGGCATTCATGCTTAATAGTATGAAACGCAGGTGAAAATCGCATTCGTCACATTCCAATGTAAGGCCTGCACAAGGATGGCAACAAGCATTACAAATGGGAATATCTTCAGTATTTATTCTGACCTATGGTGACCTCTCATAATAACCTTCGAGTTTAACAGATGCACGATATTCAATGGCCGAAAAATGTTCGTGACCCTCGTGCTTGTACTTTTTTGCATCAGGACCCTCATGTTTGTGAAGGCCGCTTATGGAACCACATCGCAAGTGGACCTCAAATTTGCGGGTACCGCAATGGTAGGAGAAGGCAAAATTATCTAGTTTACATGCAAAACAAATAGAATCATGTTGTTTTGACAGTAAGATGAGAAGGTTTTTATGGATTTCTTCAGGAAACTCAACGCAGATCTTGTGAAGGAACGAGTCGCAAGATGTGCAAGCATAGGTTACGCCCACAACAGGTCCATGGCAAGCTAGACAGGCAACGCAACAGCTCTTTTCCTCATCAAAGAGGAAGGGGTGGTCATGGTTGAAAAATCTGAACTCTATCATGTTTATTTCTTCACTCTCCCTCTATTCTTCTGGCTCTCTCGTTCAAAATCTTTTGCTATCATCAGGTCCATAGGTGAACGGACCATAACCGTGTTTTCTGATGTAGTTGCCGCGTCCCTCCTCTCGCTTCCCTTCATATCACATTTCTCATTGACAAGAGAATAAATGGGGTTTTCAGAGAGCAAATCAGTACAAGGAACTCGTACCTTAGAGTTGGCACAACTCACATGAGCAACAAAGTAGCGACCTTCACAATAGCAGACCCAATCCCGCTGTTTACTTTCTCCTCACACTGGAAAATCGCTAATAGTTCATCCGAATCTTTTACATCCATGGGTGATGCAAGTTTCTCAAGAAAGTACAAAGCTCTTATGACCCATAGCAAAGAGACCCGTAACAAAATCTGTCAGTTAAAATTACACGACTGGAGAGGAAATCAATACACTCCAACAGGCATTTTATACTCTCCCCTGCATTTTACAGATTAGTTTATCACAGCATACTAGCATGCTAAAAGATAATGTAATTGCAGTGAGGCGTTTCAAATATAATGGATCAATGAAACAAACATGATAATAATTTATAATCAATCTGAGCTGCGCAGATGAAGCAAAACAATCAAAATTTGTCAAGATGAATTGCTCTGATGCTGAACAACAATTTTCTCAAATTTACAAATCCTCTTTCACTACAGCACACTCATCCTACCCCTGGAAGAGAAGGAAAAACACAACTCCATGTATACTTAGGTTTCCAATGACAGTGTCACCCCTTCCTTTTTGTCATCGATGTGCGGCGTTCAGCTTCTCTCTCTGCTACCAAAACATGGAACTCTGGCCCAAGCATCTCATCTATTCCAAGATTCAGCGTGCTGCTCAAGTCAATAGTCTCCAGTATCACTTCTAAAGTTACATTAAAGCCCAAAATTGACAAGACACGGATAGCATTTGCTATCTGACATATGCTCCGCCTCGTCTCTAGTGGCATTTCTTTGGTTGTATTGGATTTGGTGAATTGTTGTTCCGTATTGTTTAGTTGATCCTCTACAATACAGTCCCTGGCCTCGACATGCTCACCAACCCAAATGAACCCATTACATCCTAGTATCAGGTCAACTCCATACTGTTCCAAATGATGGAAATGATGTTTTTGTCTTTTCACTAGATATGGTGGAATCGTGAGCAACTGACCCTTCTCAAGCTGTCATGCATAAAAATATCACTATGAACAAGAATGATAAAAATGGCATAAAATAAAACGAAAGACTACGCTGAATATTGACTTCAACTGAAGTACCAATCAGAGATAATACATAAGAACTATGTGCAGATCAATTATCAGTAGCATTTGTAACTACATTTTCAGAAGAAAAAAAAAGACAAGGCGGGCAATAACATTAGCATGTTAAATTAATACCCAAAAACTCCCAAAGTGCCAATTTTATTTTTTTCTCTTTTCCATTAATTTTCCTTATATCCTGTTAATATCATCCTACTTATAGATGGATATGCCAGATATCCTCATGGGGATTAAAAATATTATTAATATGAATTTTATCTTTAGGTTTGACATTGATATCATTTTCACTATCTTTTTCCTGCCTCAACCTTGTGGGGAGTTGTCCAGCTTAGTGGTCAATTTCTATGTGAAGAACTAGTTTAAGTGGACATTTTAAAGGACACAATTATAGTACCCTTCAATTTGTGATTCTTTGTAATAGAGTAATAGACAAAAACGGAAAAGTTTGCCAACCCATAAAAGCACAATAGAAAAGCACTTTGGATGTAAATCAAACCTTTCCATACTTCTGACTTCTTGCTTGCAATTGTATGCCACCATCATTCTGAAAATTACGCACCTCACCCTGAAAATGAGAAAAAAGATAGTTGCTTATAACATTTACCTATGCATTTGCTTTACTTTTTGGTAAAACATTGGTCGATCACGCAGGAAAATCAACAATGCATGACAACAGACTTACACACACAACATCATTCTCCTCAAAAATACTGCGCATGTTGAGTTCATCCAATGCAGTTCGCCGCCTCTAGCAATCAAAGATATTGAATGCGCGCACATCAGCAAAGCAAGAAAAAAAGCCCATTTCAGATCCTAAATATGAACAGATAGAACATATACTCCCAGCTTCTCAAACGCATTTCATCCAGAATTCCAAATAAAATATTTTAGGATCAAGACGTGTAGATATGGAAGGGCCATAGGATAGTGCAATAGAAAGCGGCTTGGGCATGTAACCAAGAGGTTGCAGGTTTAAGCCATTGTGCGTAAGTAGCCATTTCATGCAAAACAAAAGTGCTAAATGGTAGGACCATTCTTGAAATTTTATTTCCAGGGATCCCAAAAATGGGACATCACGTTACAAAACAAAGTTCTGTAGTACAATTCTCATAGAATACCTCTCCTCCTCATCAAAACTCAAGAAGCAGGAGTATACTGTGACAGAATCACATGAGACTATAAATCATTTTAAGCCTGCGGTCCTTCAAATTTTAAAGCAAGCTTTGACAAAATCAACGTAGGCAGTCTGTGAGGAATTTGCTAGTGTTTCAACACAAACCATTATCGCAATTGAACAAAAGATACGCAGAGGAAGCTGCGGTTCTTCTTTCAGTTTGCCAAATATTCAGGAAAAGCAAACCAATTTACACAACAACTCCTTTCCTCTCCATTTCAATCATCCAAAGATGTTATTATGATGAACCTTTCTCTTATGTTTCCAACATGGTCTTTAAATAACGAATGACTTCGTAAATCAAGATACAAAATCAGCACCAAAGATATGCATCTAAAAGAAGCATAATAAAGAGAGGGTTGATACCTGAAGCCCATCAGGTAAATTCATAGAAGAAAGCATCAAAACAGCATCTTGGCTGAAATTAATTTCCAATTTCCACCGCTTTTGCGCTACCTGGAAAACATTGATATATTCATGATAATTAAAAAAAAAATAAAACCCATAAGACCCATGAACGAATGAAAATCATTTTCAATCTTCCAAATTCCAATGATACCTCAACAACACGCCCCACTATGATATCTCCAATCTCTGGCTTGTACCTAACAGTCAATAATAAGTAATTAATTTTATTTTATTTTATTTTACCATTATAAAACAATGATGAATGGAAGTAATGTGATTATACCTGGCACGCAACGTGCGAACATACACTAATTTGTTAACACGCTCCACCACACCACAGAGCGTCGCCACCACTTCTCCGTCGCGCTCAGAGGTGCCATGACCCCTTCATTTAAACACAAGAAAGTTAGATACTTTAACAAAACATAAAATAAGAAGTTCAAGGAAAAAAAAGAGAGAGAGAAGCGCATACTTGAGGATGGTGTCTTCGTTGCTAACGGGGATGGTATCGGCGACAGTTACAGAAGCATTGAAGTTGGCTCTCAAATACAAAGATTCTAGCTGTTTCAGAGCTCTCTGCAACCTTATCTTCTGGGTTTGATTCAATGATATCTCTATCCCTCTCATTTCTCTGTCTCAACCCCACTAATCAATCGGATTTGGGGGCCACCGCAGCTTCTGTTTCCGGGAAACAGAGGGGCTTTGATAGGATGAAGAGAGAGTTGCGGCAAGGGTAGGGTGCTTCTCTCACTGTTTCTTTAGGAAAGGTTGGTTCTTTCGCGATATAACAGGAAGTGAAAGCAACGGCGCTGGTGCTGGTGCTGGCTAATTTCCTCTGAAGTTAAAGCAACACTCCGCCGGACGTTGTCAGGTTGGCCGCCGACTGCCGGGGAGAAGGGGAGAGGGTCTGAGAGCTAGCTTTGAAGAGGTGAGAGTAAAGGGGGCGGCGAGCTATAAAGACCAAGTTTTTGTAAATTTAGTTATTGGTAGTCCCTACTTTTGTATACAATTATGAATTGGCTCTTTATTTATGACAATTACATGTTAATCCCTCGACTCAAATAAATTAGGGGTTTCAATCATGAAGGATTAAGTTGTAATTGCATTAAAACCCTATGGACTAAAGAATAATATAGGAAAAACCTCAAAAAAGTCTCCAGTCTATAGAGATGGTTTCAATTAGGTCTCTAATTTCTCCTTTTTTCTTACCAGAATTAGGACTCTTACATATCTTTTGGATGCTCAATTAGACTATTTTGCTACTTCAAGTTAACAAAATAATTAAATATTCAATTTAAAACTCTACTTAGATTAGAGTTCGGGTAGTGGGTTTTAGGTTGAAATTGAACAAATTCATGCGTGGTCCCTCAAATGTTAATAATTAGTAATCAATCTCTTTTGAATTGAGATTGCAATTTATCAAATCAAATCTCATAGTTCAAAATCTAATTGATTGAGTCCTTGTATCCAGCCTTTGCTGTTATTCCCGTTAGATGAATGCTACTTGTACGCATGTACAGGTGGATTGAAAAATTCAATCATTGGTAAAATTAAAGGATTAGTTTGACCAAACGTAAAGTAGAGGACTTGATTTGGCAAACTTTCCATACTACAGGAATCGAATGTGATTTTACCCGACTAGAATAGTCTAAATCGACAATTAACAACCATTTGGTTTCCTAACGGACCAATCAGCTTGGAACACGTACACCCACATAACCCTTCATAAAAAACCCACTCAGTCATAGAGAGAGAGAGAGAAGCAGAGAAAGCGAAACAGTGAGAGCGAGAGAAGTTCAGTGCTTCAATGGCGTCAGGAGGAGGAGGAGGGAGTGTAGAGTGGCACTTGAGACCACCAAACCCTAAAAACCCAATCGTCTTCTTCGATGTTACAATCGGTACCATCCCTGCTGGTCGTATCAAAATGGAGCTCTTCGCTGATATTGCCCCTAAAACCGCCGAAAATTTCAGGTTTTTCCACTCTCCTGTCTCACTTCCTTGCATCAAAATTAAGTCTCGTTTTCATTTTTATTAAATTCTTGAATTATTTTTTTTTTAAATCTTGCAGGCAGTTTTGCACAGGCGAGTACAGGTAAAAAAAAATCACTCTCTTTTTTTATATAAGTTTTTAAATATTTTTTGGGTAATTGGAATAGTTAATCACATATCATGTAATTAATTTATTTGATTTTGAATAAAAAAAATTGGCAGAAAAGCTGGATTACCTGTTGGTTACAAAGTATGTCAATTTCATAGAGTGATTAAGGATTTTATGATTCAAGCTGGTGATTTTCTCAAGGTTTGTTTTTTCTTTTTTTTTCAGTTTTATATAATTATTTAATATTTTCTGTTTACTTGATTAGTTACTTACTAATGGAATTTTTTACTTGCAGGGTGATGGTAGTGGTTGTGTTTCTATTTATGGGCTTAAGTTTGAGGATGAAAATTTTGTGGCCAAACATACCGGCCCTGGTCTACTTTCAATGGTATCCATTTTTCTTGGTATATAAATGTGTCCCATCTTGTTCTTACTATTGGGTGATTTTTGCTTTTCTTGTTGTTATTAGAAGATAATGCATTTATATGGCTTGTATCATTTCTTCGATTCTCCTCTTAGATTTTTCTCTGCTAATCATCACAAATAATTTGACACTTTAATAACTTGTGAGATCCTGTGGTATATAACCAGTAAGTCTGTTTTGGAAACTTAGTTTTATTGACTTGAAATTTTGTCGTTAAGATAGATAAGATATGGGGTTCATTCTTTTTTGCGTTAGTAGTAGTTTTTTCTTAACTTCCTTTGGATAATTCTTGTGTATAGGAAGTGGAGTTTCTTAATGGGTATCTCGCTTAGCATATTTCTGTTTTACTGCTAAAAGAATAGATGGAATGGCTTGATTTAAATCTAATCGTAGGGGAAAAACTTAAGAGGGGATAGTACCCATGTGATTCGACTACTTGTTGCCAGCTTCATAAAAACTCACAAGATTAAAGTCCTTATTAGAGTTGTATATTGCTTAGAATCTATGAGGTCAATATGAGTGAAGGTGCAAGAGCCAAGAATACCTCTGAGATGTCTCAAATTTCGCTATGCATGCTTTTCATATTATGTTTATTTGGAGAACACCATGGGTAGAAATACTAACTTTGATGGGGTAACTTGAAGAATCATGACCAGATTTTTTGTTGTGACAAGGATTTCATCTTCATCAGTGTCCAGTCTCTAAATGACTTCAAATGAAAATCCTCAAATTCTCTGAACACAAGCTCCCAAAATATCTATGCAAGCCTTTGTAGATTTTTATCAACTATCATTACCATTTGAATTTGAAGATTGTGCTTTATCACTAAAAATGAAGGCCTCATTGTTCCATTTGCAGGCAAATAGTGGGCCAAATACCAATGGTTGTCAGGTACTCTCTTTCTCTTGGCTGTTAGATGTTCTGAAAGTATGAAATAAATTGGTGTATGTGAAGAAGTGTCAAGCCTTGAATGGACCCTTTTCTGGTATTTCAAGTTTTCCAGTTTGGTGGATTGGAAATTCTAGTAAGCATGGCGGTGAATAAATTAACTTCATATTGCTCCATTAAGCTACCTGCTTGTGCGTCATATCTTTAAATTTGCACTTAGTTGTTTCCCCCCTTAGCTGCCTACATTTACTCCCAGATATGATTACACTTGGAAAGCTAAGCATGCAGTTTCTGTGCTTTAATTCCCCCCATTTAGCTCCGCTAACTACTTCAGACATGTTTGGTTTACTCAAGAATTGGGAATGGAATGGGAATCCTCATATAAAATATCTCATTTCTTATGAAATCCTAATCTTTATTATTGACAAACCAATTGACAGAGCTCATGGAACAGAAATGCCCCCCATTCTATTCCTAATTTCAGGCAAATTAAACATGGCTTAGGATTTAGCAGCATTGCTCTGAATGAGAGTTCTTAAGAAGTTCCCTATACATTCTGCTGTTTTATCCCTAAGTTAACACACAGCACTCACGATTATATTGATTTGAACCTTCTTTCCTTGCAGTTTTTCATCACTTGTGCAAAATGCGACTGGCTTGACAATAAGCATGTTGTATTTGGGGTACGTCATCAGATTTTCATTTAACATTCTTTTTTGCTTCTCTTTGCCCTTGTAATTGATCAGTCGAAAACTTCAATATTCTACCAGCATCTGAGATTCCTGTGTGTCTTCCACCTCACTATGATTTCGTTTTCTGTCGTTATATAGAGGGTGCTTGGAGATGGTCTCTTGGTCATTCGAAAGATAGAGAATGTGGCAACAGGACCCAACAACCGACCAAAACTGCCATGTGTTATTGCAGAATGCGGAGAAATGTAGAGGTTGAGTTCAGGAGGAACATTTCTTTAGGACAATAGCATCATCTTAATTGACTACTGACCTTTGACCTACCTAATGGATGGGTTTTTGTATTCCTTCTCAAAATGGTGGCGGGGAGGGAAGAACTGACTCTCTGAATGCATTAACTACAAGTAAAATAATAATAAAAAAAAGGAGTAGTTTTCATGTTTTCTGCTTCAGTTTCTGAAGGGAGTGCTAGAATGGATAATTTTTGGGTTGGATAGGATAGATGTGGGATGCTTTAGATTTTTGTATTTTAGGCTATGGTTTTGATTGTAGTTTCTGAAAAAAACTTGTGATTGGATAAATCTCGAGCACAGATCTTTTTTATTTGGAAAGTGCATTTTAGTCCCTACATTTCCCCAATATTTCCACTTCCACTCCCATTTTTATAACATCTTCTCTTTCTTGTACGTACCTCATTTCCTAACTATTACTAAAATCTTAAAATGTCAACGAGAAAATAAACTCTTAAAAAATTATTAAATGATATAGTAACGTATATTTTTAGTTTTGAAAGTAATGTATATAGTTAAATCAAAAGTAATAATTAAAATAACGTTATTCCCTATTCATATTTTAAATGGACATCTCAAGTGTAATATGAATTTCCAACATTTTTGCATGCCTAAAGTTTTATATAATACCATTACTATTTTGAGATTGTAATACTATACACAAAATCCACTCCCCTTCGACTCAGTTTATTCATGGTATTGCCATGGGCGGCAGAATGTGATCGGTTCCTGTGCCTCTGGAAGTGTTTGGTGGAAGCTAGTTAGGGTTTTTCTGATCACTGATGGACTTCTTGTTAAGCTCCAAGGTCAGATTCGAGCGCCATGGCAGAGTCCTTTGATATACTTGCTATATTGACATCTTCAGATCTGAGGCTGCTAAACGCAATGAGATCATGGAATGGCTTGATGATCAGCCTGAAAATTCCCTTGATCTACAATATTGAATTATGAATTACGATGTCCCTTCATCCTAATACTGATTTTGTTTTTATTCCATGGTTAAGAGATATCATCAAATGTATATAATTTTTTTAAAAAAAAAAACACTTAAATATTTACTTCTGCCTCAACCACAAATTCTTTTTTTTTTTTTTTTTTGTTAATAAAACAATTGGATAGTTTTGCCCAGATCCCATTGAAAACTCTCTTGAACCTTGATTAAAAAAATTATAATTTATAATTTTTATTAAATTTATCATTAAAACTATCAGTGTCAAATACATGCTTAACGTCCTTTAAGATAGCATTTGGTACATGGTGCTGGATCCATATTAGGTATACACATGATGAAAATAATTTTTTGTCCAATATCCCGATTTCTATCCCTCCATCTTTAAAGAATAATCTTGTTATGTTCAATTCTGTTTACTCGCCACACAAACCCTAAATATTTTTAGATTACAAATATAAACATTGAACAAGCATAAACAATGGCCCATGAAAAACTTAATAAATTTCACTTGATTGTTTCGCGTGACAGGTTCAAGAGTATGCTGTCAAATTTTTAGAACTAAAGGTGAAGGATTGCAAGGGTCATGATGAAGTTTGCCGGGCTAGATTTGTTGCTGAAGTTGCATACATAACAAAATAAAAATTATGTTGTTAAGGCAAAATATACAGGCTTCAACGAAAGAAAGTAGGCTAACCAAGAAAAATAAATTAACTCAAAATGAAAGTGTCCCAACTTTCAAATTCATTTTGAAATTCTCAAGTACTGGGGATATCGAAAACAGGAGGAGGAGGATGAGACTATAAATAATTAACATTGATGCATACTGTACTTGAAAGATTCAAATTCTATGCTCTAAGATGATTAGTATGACAGAAAGAACAGTACCATGATACATCTGAAACGACAACAGGAGAGATGCAGAAAAGAAAAGGTATTTTGAACACTAGAAACATGAAGCCCTGCTGGATGTGGAATGTGGCTTTTAGGGTTTTCCTGCGCAACTTGTATTCAGATGCAATGCGTATTCACTCTTTAGGTCGCGCGAGCCAGAGGGAACTAAGAGCGCGTAAACGGGAAAAGTAATCGTGTATTGCAAGGAGAGCACGAGCAGACTGACGGGTGGTTAATATTCGGTGCATTTGTTGTAAGGTTTGCTGCCTCAAATTGTCAGCCTGGTTTTATAAAACCCCATTAAAAGAGAAGTGCTTTTGAGACATGATACTAGGAATATAGGGGCAAAGAACAGAAAGAAATGGCAAACCAGAAAGACTCGAAACTGTAGCTGATTTATGAACTCTTGACCATTATACAAATTTCAAGGTTTTATGGAATCTCAATGTTATAGATGACAAATATAAAAACAATTAGAAGCATACCTGGCGAATAAATCCCTCAAGGGTACCTAGCTTTCCCATGGCCATGGCCATCTGACCCATGTAATTTGCCACATTTCCAGATGGCCCTGAGGAGCCAAGAGATCCGCTGGACAAAGTCTCAGAGAGGGACTGCTGCAATGCCTCCATCCCTTGAGATAATGCATCTTCCGCCTGTTGGGAGGACTGCTGTAAGTTGCCAATGCCCACCAACTGCTGCTCTGTTAAAGGCTCCAATTGATTCATAAGAAGCTGCAACCATGATCACAAAATTTTATCATGTTCTCAAATGAAAAAAGAATATAGGAGGTATTGTGCTCTGAAAGGAGCAGAGGGCACCACCCTAAGAAACGAATTGTAAAAAATAAATCAATCCATCAAACTAACAAGAGAATGAAATCTGCAATACACATGGTATATGCCAGTCAACAGGTTTAACCAGGAGAAAGGCTGTGCGCTTTCCCTTTTAAAATGCACAAACCAGTGCAAACAAATGGTTTAAACTCAAACAATTATGTCTGCTTGCACAAAGTAGGCATACATGCACATGAAAAAGAAGCAGGTACAGTAAGAAAATTCCCTCCTTCGCTCTGCACAAAGGAAAGCCTTCCATACATCCAGGGTTAAATGATGCCACCCTCCAGCAGCCTTCATTCCCAACCTTGTCTTCGAAGATTAATTTCATGCTATATATGTGTGTGTGTGTGTGTGTGTGTGTGTGTGTTCACTCAAATAAACATGCCCGTGTACATGTCTGAATAATATAATGTTACTGAAACACTTTTTTCCACCAAACGAAATTACAATACAAACAAAACATTTACAAACAGCCTTGCTAGAGAAACACAAATGGTACAAATGAAATAACCAGCCTTAACAGCATGCTCGGAAGATAGGCAACAAGATACCAAAACTTGATGATAACATCCGTCAATATCTGAGAACAGAAAACTTCAATCTCAGAGCTGAGAACAAGGGAGGCCTATGTGAGCCTATAAGTTATAATAACTTGCAGTTCACCTTAGATCATCTATGATATAAAGTGTTGGTTCATCATTTCTTTTTCCAAATATCAAGTAGTTCATAACCTCATACAAATTTCCAAATCTTCTTTCTTTTCTTTTGTTTCCTGCACTTTTTTAATTCTAAATAGATTTGATGCCAAGAAGAAACCGAGTCATACTGATCTGGGCTTCAGATCAGAGTTTAACAAGTGAAATAGAAACGGGATGAATCGTATATCAGAACTTACTGTTAGGGATAAGTCAAAGAACCCCTCAACTAAGTGAAGCTCCATGAATGCTTTTACATTATATTTCTCTAACAGATTAAACGTTATGCTGTCAAGTACAGCATCCTGTGAACCAAAGAACTTTTTAACTACCAGCAAATGGATTTAGCAGTACAGTATGAGACTCATCTACAATCCCAAGCCCTCTCCCATGAAATTCCCAACTAATTTGTCTTTTTTATATACAAATTTGCAGTTTTACACCTTCACCCTGCTAGCTAGTGCATTGATAATATTGACTCTTTATTAATGAATTAAATGAAGAACAAAAAATACATGGTTCTTGTGATTCTTTTGTTCTGTGCAAGATTATGATACTGACTTTAATACTCTTGTAATGCCACCTGTCCTAGAACTGGACTAACCCTAGCAGGTGGAAAACATTGAAAGCACAATAAACTCACCTTGAGGAGCTCAGATGAACGGAAGCCACCAAGCCACAAAAAACACCTCTCTGCAGGTGTCTTCCACATGCCAGACAGCAAATGGAAAACATCAGCCTTGGCTGCATTGCTCTTCAGCTTGAAAACTTCATCATAGTGAGCCATTATACCATCAATGATAATACGAAGTTCTGCATCACCAGCATGGGAATTGACAGCTGATCTCAACTCATTAATTTGTCGATTTTGCTCCTCCAGCCATCGTGCATATTCTACATCAAATGCCATGGCCCCTGCAAAAAGATACAATTAACCATCTAATTTTCCAACATGCAAATGTGTGTGAGCTTAAACCCTAGAAATGAAAACAACCAATGAAATTTGAGGTCATTTCAATGTATAAATGTAGAGCTTGCAGCATGATCATTGGTTCAGTCAAGCAGCCATGACAATATGGAACTCATCCAACAATTCCAAGATATCAAACATCTAGTTGATTCCCAAAAATGCACACATTTCAAACATTGAATCTTGCATAGGGAAGAAACTTTGGCATTACCATTTCCACTCATTGAATGAGCTTGGTCTCCTGAGCTTGATATGAAGATTCCCTATTAGAGAGAAATTTATTGAAATGAGACACCTCAAAAAAGGATGCTTAATAAACAAACTGAGATCATTACACGATGCACAAAATAGGATTAGCCAAACCTAACCTGCTGTCGTGCCCGTTGGAGCTCCTGTTCCAGTTGACTGAGCTTCAAGCGGCTACTCTCCAGCTGCTGGACATATGCCTATGGAGACACAACAGAAGACGAAAGTAAGATTATTAGAAGAAATGTTACTAGGCACTTATGCAATGTGTAATAGACGAATCAGAAGATTGCATGAAAAAAAATCTTGAATGGTTGCATCATAAAAAGTCCATTCAAAGGATGCACTCCCCCCCTATATGCTGTAACAGGCTGTTGCCGAAAAGGTTCATCAGAAATGAAAACGAGTATAAGAAAAAGATGAAAAACATACTTTCTTTCTCAAACGGCTTTTTCTTGCAGCTTCTCTATTTTGAGCGAGCCTGCGAAGAGTCTGCGAAGTGTAATCAAACAATCGATCATCAACTACAACTAGATAGAGTAGCATGCAGTGAATGCAATTAACATATAATATTTTCACCTTCTGGTCCATTTTGTCCCTTGTTCTGTCACTGGAATCAGATGCCACGAGAGCGGTAGATTGACCTCTATCATACTGCACACATATGATTTTTAAGTGTTAGAGTGGAATTGATTTGGTAAGTTTTCTAATGAGCAGAATGAACAATGACATTGCCTTCATCAAGCAAAAGAATAAATGAATGTTGGGATCCAAAAGGAATGGTAAACTAGGATTCTTGATTACAGGTACTTGTTAAAAAAACAAAACAGAATAAAACTATTGAAAACAGGGTGGCACCTATGCAAATTTATAGTTTCACAGAACTGACTTCACACTATCATTTCACAGGAGTATAGGGCAAGAAAAAACAGCACCCTTTGGTTTTTATCGTCTGTGTCTGCATCCGTTGAGATATCAGTCCTCGGACTAGCATCAGCCATAATGGCCTCCCCACAGTTCTCTGTATTAACACTTGGTATAGAAACCCGGTTGGACTGTTGAACCTTTTCTAATGGCAACCTCCGATTCTCCCCCCAGTTTTCTGTATCAACAATTGGTGTAGAAACCTGGTTTGACTGTTGAACTTTTTCTAAGGGTAATCTATGAGACTCCACTTGAGAAGCAGATGACTTAATGTTAAATGAAGTAGTAGACTGTTTCTGCAAAGTCAGAGAACAGGAAAAAATAAGCGGAAGCAACTAAACAGGCAAAATATCATGTATCTGAGAAATTCACCTTCTCGAACGTGCCACTATGGAGGCAGTCAGAAGGGATTGCTTGAGTACTTTCTTTTGCTGAATTGAACACGGTACCTGTAGTGACACAGCAGGTTATCACTTTTAATTCTAGCTGGTTGAACTTTTCAAAAAATCTAATTGTTTTTTTCTTCTTACAACATATGCAGAGTTATTCATTTCAATGGATTACAAATTTTCTTTTTGTTTATTATAGACTTATTTTTTCATTGTGGCTCCCATGGGGATCGCTCATGGCATTTGAAATACTTGTCAAATGCCAACAACCATGGTAGAAAAAGTAGTAGCTCCATAATCGTTTTCTATACACTGGAATCAGTATTGTCTGGATTTATTTCTCCCACTCTCTTTCCATAAAAAACTATTGGACCTGATTTTTCTTGTGATGACTTTCAAAGCATTACTAAATTGACCACTCCTGGGAATTGTTGCAATTAGATCGATATGGCCCTAGGTTCTAAAATATATTGCACCCTAGCAGTGCTTTTACACAAAATAACCACCCTTAAAATTTTAAGGTTAGCAGGTCATTTTGCGATAAGTCAATATGAAGTACACTAGACACTTCAAATTAAGATCAAAGGATGGTGACGGTTGGTTAATGAAATTTACCCCCGTACAAAAACAGTAGATTATATTTTTCTTCAAAATAAAATGTTCCAATGAATTTCTTTCAGCGCGATTAAAAAAAATAATGAAAAATTTAGATCACCAAAAAGTTATGGCAGATAAAATTTAATTATATAATGTACTAGATGAAAGAGCATGACAAACCAGTTTTAGATTAGCCCATTACAACTTGGATTACTCAACACTTACCTGCACTCAGGTCAATAGCATCGTCTTCTAAGAACACCCCAAAATCAGTAACACGGTAAGGATGAACTGTGCTTCTCTCTACACTGATGAAATCCATAATTGTCAACAAATAAGTACCAAGAATTTGTTGAGTAATACAGTTTTACAGCCAAACAGCATCAAGCATGAAGTAATACCATCAGTTCAAACAAGGAAATATTTTGTTGCATTTTCCTCTTCAAACCAGTAAACGCGTACATCTAGACCAAAAATCTTACAATGACCTTCCAGATTTAACAATAGAGAGTATACTACAGTTACTGGACCCATAAAGGAGAGAGAAGTACAGGAAAGGGATAAGCGCAAACAGGTTTATCAATTGAACTACTTGAGAGCATTTCTATCTTCAAACCTAGAACTAAGGAAAAATGCAAAACAGCCTCCAGAAATAATGTAGTTTGTTTGATTTATATGACAAGGTACTTAACCCTTCCCAGCCCCACCTGCCCTTCTCTCTCGCAATCAAGTTCCTCTTTAACACTTGCAAGAACATTTAGCAAATTACTAAAGCAATTAAACTTAGAAGTTAGAATAGTGTGCAAGCTACATAACTTGGCAGAGTGATGGAGCATGAAAATCATCATTTGCAACTAATGCAAGAAAAGTTTTTATGAGAATAAACAAATTACATTGCATACTCGATATCTGGAAAGCACATTTTCAAAATCATTCGATCCCAATTTTTTGAAGCTAACAATCAAACAAAGAAACTCCTGGTTATTGCACCCTGGACTACCAATTTTTGACAATAAGTTCGCAATGTAGTACCAAACCACTAGAAATGATTTCTGATGTGAGTACAAGACACCCTAAACATGTTCAAGTTCTTGAACCTACTATTGGTTATATACATATTAGTAGACAAAAACACAAGAAGAGCAGGTTAGGCACAAAAAAAATCCAGTGTTGAAAGATGAATAATGAATGAAAAGTTAAATTGAAACCGTATACAAAAAGTGATAGAAGGACAACTGTACATTGCATTTGAGATTGGCAACTGAGGATCAAAGCTCGGCATCCCAACGGCCTTCTTCTCATCTTCTGCATCAGTTCTACTCCCCATAAATCGCCATCATTTTAACCTCTTTAGTCCCTTTCAAACAAATTGGCACCCCAAATCACAAACTAGAACAAAAGGCAAGATGTATCACTAACTTCTTTTAGTAAAAACAATCGAAGAGACAAAAAAAAAAAGATAATAAAAACTAAAAATATATTGAGGAACAAATATACAGAATAGGCCGAATTTTCCCTTTTAACAGAATGCAACATCTAACAATATTAGTGCATATACAGCAATAAATAACACAAAACTAACTTGAAAATCCGTTCTGCCAAACTCAGCAAACTCTACATTATCCGTCATCCAAAATAACAGAGTATGCCTCTAAAGCTCCAATATAATTCAGAGCTGTGCTACACATTACCATGAAATATTTAGTTAGCAGAATCTTGAGGATTGTTTGGCTAATGTTAATAGATTTTAGAACAAATCAGCATCAGGCTAACAACAAAGTGAAGAAAAAAGAAAAGGTGGTGCTCATGCTCACAGATACTCTTACCCGCATCAACCAAAGTTGGTTATCGCACTAGCTAAGTTTGTGAGACCAGGCAATAATTCCATACATCGAATTCAACAAGAACAAGCAAAAGAAAAAGGGAGAGGAGAAGCAAAACAAAGTCAAAGAAATCTAATCAGATAACTAATCAAATGTACATATATGGGTCATCCATTCACAAATCATACTATCCAACCTTGTCCATCATCTCACATGACACACAGAAGAGAAATCGAAGAGAATCACTTCAAAACCCTAACAACATAACTTTCAACCCAAAATTGAACTTTAGTATCTACCTAAGCTTGGCCACTCTGTAGCAATACCAGATGCCAATATCAACCCAATAGAACAGTAAGATCCCCAGATACAGAAGTTACTTAAAATTAAACTCATCTATTCAGCAAGCAGCACACAATTTGCACCAACTCAATATGCAGCAACAGTGGAGAAGAACATTACAAAACCCAGAATTCAACATCCACAAAATGCTCTAAAAAAGAGTAGGGAGCAATTCAACAATACCCTGAAGCCAAAACTTGATGTACAAGAGACATAAAACCGCTGATAATGAACAACTTGTAGAGATCAAAATTGTACCCTAAGATGTAAAGTTCCAAACTTTCACCAATCCCCGAGTCAAAATCAAGCTGACACACTGTAAAACCCCTAAATTCATCACCTTCAAATATCAAGGAGACTTTTAACACATTAAGCATAAATTTCACACCAAACTAAAAATACCCAGAGAACCAAAACCAACAAAACCCTCAGAAAACCTCCAATTCAAGCTTAAAAAAGAAACAACACAAATTCACCTACTTTACTATCAAGCAGCAAACTGTCACTTCATAAATAATAATTCTCTAGTCAAAATCACAGCAAAGTATGAACAGCAAAGCTTAAGAAGGTCAAAATTCCACCTACTTTGCTAACAAGAAGTAAACTTTCACTTCATAACATGATTTTTTTCTAGTCAAAACCACAAGAAAATTTGAACCAAACCAAATCCACCTGGGATTTTGTTGTTGCTGATAAAGCTTTCAACTTCGCGAAACTGTATGTATTGGATTATTAGATGTGAGAGAAGAGTGATGAGTGGATCACTCGAATCTCTAGACGTCTTCTTCTGCGATAAATCTTCCACTTTCCAAGGACTAAAGATTTTTTAATCACTTTAATAATGCTTTAGTGCTTTGACATCAATTGTTTTTTAGTGTTTATTAAATTTTTTTGCTGTTTACTGCGTCAGTACACTGTAACAATACAGCCAATCTTGCTCACTGATTAGTGACCAAAGCCTTGGATCCCTATCTGGTTAATGTTAAGACAACGTCAGTGCCAGCTAATCACACTAATTCTGCCACGTGTAAAATCCAGAGATTTTTGCAATAATTGGAAATGTTTCTGTCTTTGCCAATTAAGAATTTTGGCTGACACGGATTGGTAATGATGAAAATTAGTGATTTCTTAGTTTAATATTAATTAGATAAGTTAATGAAGTTGATTTAAAATTAATCAAAATAATATTATTTTAAAAATTAATTTAATTAAATCAGGTTTTAATTGAATTAATTACTTACAAGTTGATTCAAATTAATTTTTTTTTTAAATATAACTTATATTAGTAATAAAATTTTATGTTGATTTATTAAATTAATCAAATCAAACACTAGATTTAATAAATATTTTAAAAACTTGACTTGAAGTTTATAAACTTTAAAGTTTTTCTTTTACCTATCATGTTTTCTATATATTTTATTTAATTATATTAAGTACTTAAATAAATTTATCAACATAAAAATAAAGCTTTGATTTAGTTTATATTATTTGGTCTATAGTTGTTAAACTCTCAGGTTTGACCTGATTTAAGACTCGAGTTATTGGTTCCAATTTTTAATTTATAAGTTGCTAGTTAACTCTAATCTATTCAAAAATATATTATTTTGAAAAAAATATCTCAAAAACAAAGACTAAAACCATAATATCTTGAACAAAACAATAAAAAGAATTCTTAAATTAATATAATTAAATATCTAAACAACTTATAATTTAGTTAAACGAATCACCTAATTTAATCACCTAAATTTGATTAGATTAACATTTAAAATGATTCAAATCAGATTTATTATTTATCAACTCATAATACCATATCATGTTTAATAATATCCATACTTTATCAGCATCCAATTTTCTTTGAAGGGAAGACGAGTGTGTTTGGCAGTGTGGTAGCGGTTGCTTTTCAAATAGCTTTTCGTGTCGAAATACATGCCAATGATTTTTTTTATTTTTTAAAAATTATTTTTAATATCAGCACATCAAAACGATTTAAAAAGTACAAACCGCATTTAATTTTAGCAAAAAAAAATTTTTAATTTAGCGAATCACAGGTTAAAACGTACAGCCAAACAGTCTTTATATAGCGTGTCAAGGGAAATCTAAAATAAACATATTTGATCTGGGATTTTGGATAAGTCCACGGAGGCTTTCCATAATTGGCTAGTTACTTGTTGAGACAGAAACTTGTTGTTCACACCTGAAGAAAGAAGCTTGGATACTGAATTATACTTTCACTTTAATCCATCTCTCGTCTTCACCATCACTGGACCTAACCGCACCATGTTTTTATTGACATCGAACCGAGGCTGCATGCAGAGGTGGATACAAGGCTAGCATGTTTCTTACTCAATTCGTACTTTATTTTACTTTTTAAATCATTTGTCAACCTATCGTTTTCTCATGCATTTGCATTTTGTACCAGGGATATAAAAACCTGACTCGGGTTAATTCAGGGTGAATCTTGGATTATAGACCAAAAAAATTTACCCGATTGATCTAATTTAAGAAAATAACAATATAGCTTCAATAAAAAATCAATATTTTTTTTAATGAATATTATAGAATAATACAAATCATATTCTAAGATCTCACCTAACAACTTAAACTATTGGGTTGAGATGGTTTTTTGATATGATATCAGAGTTTTAATGACAAAACAGCTACAAGTTCGAATCTCACTATC
>Ga0325411_1002178_pt1 | contig 22045 bp, 14 predicted proteins | sample PopdelMetagenome_13_FD_206181 | JGI IMG/M metagenome (GOLD analysis project Ga0325411, IMG submission 206181) | Populus deltoides microbial communities from Bellville, Georgia, United States - Xylem-PdIQD-R4 | ecosystem: Host-associated > Plants > Phyllosphere > Stem > Wood/Secondary xylem... | reverse complement strand
AGAATGTTAGCAATACGATGAACTTAGATATAGGATACACTTAGATAAGGTCGTGTTATACCGTGGGTTTATATTTTTAAAAAAAATTAATGTTGTTATTATTATCATTGTTGGTATTATTATTATTATCATGATTGTTGATGTTGTTTCTCTTTTTACTATTGTTATCACATTTACTACTTCAACTATTGCTGTTAATTATCAATACTAATTAACAAAATAAAATCTCTTAGCAAATTTACCATGCAACAAGACTTAAATTACTATTTATTTTAATAATATCATTACAATTTTGTCCTTAAAAAAAAACCATTGAACTAGGTGTTGGGGGAAGAGTTATCTTTCACTATGACACAGTTATCTTTAACATATTGCATGGGGTTATAGATATGTCATTTCTTTTTCATTTCTTTTTTTGACATGATAAAATTACTATTTTGACCTTGAATAAAAAAATATGATGTCTTTTACTTAGGAATGTTTTAGTCCTTTTATTTTTTTTGAAATAGTACAATTACTTTGATGCTGTTATAGACAATATATATATATATATATATATATATATATATATAATTCTCTCATAAGAGTTTCTTGATCATTTTATATTGGTTTTGTTGTAGTTTTGGACGTTGCTTAAAAGTATTATTGTAATTGGCATATATTAAATATTATTTTAAAACAACTTATTGGCATGTGCTTTTAACAAAGCCGGAATTCCATTAAGGTGGTTTCGCCGAGGGGGAGAAGAATTCTAAATCAAATACGACTAGGATTGAGGAGGGCTAGCTTTCACGTGATTCAGGCTATAAGGGAATGCTTGTTAAACTCATACCAAGAAATTTTATATTAATAGAATTCTTCCATTAGAGCAAGTTCAGTCAGATCAAGCTATTTTGGTTTAGGGTAAGGGCTTCCATATCAAACAAAGCTCTATAAGGTACACAAAAAAATCAGTCTTAAATGTGTAAACAGCCCCTGCGTTATTCAAGCAACGCATGTGGGGTCGTCCAACTACCACACACCACGCCACCTTCTGAGGCAGCATTTCGAATATCTTGCTGCCTTTACACAATGGTGAGCGTGTGTACCAAAAGCGCCTCTAGTTTGGCGTTGATGACCATTTCTCTTTTTTTTCCTTCTTCTTCTCTCTCTCTCCTCCTAAGATTTTGTGCTCTCCCTTGCAAAATTTTAAAACAACCCCTTCAATTTCTTTTTCCTTCTCTGGTCCCTATCATTTTGATTATGATTTTTTTTTTATTTTAGAATAAGCTACAAAGTTATAAATGCTTTTCAATTTTACCCCATATTATTTTTTAATCTATCAAATTTATCATAACCTAATTTTGGATCCCTAAGAATTATTTTATAAAATATACTTTTTATTCAAAAATACAAAAAAATCAGAAATTAAAAATCAAAAAATATTTTCGAGACACGAGGAGATAAATTTTTGAGTTGCAACATGTCAAAAAGGTAGAAGAATACTCAGATTGTGATATTTTGACAAGACAAGTTGAAGAAAGACTTAACGGAAAGAAAGTTGAGGTTAAAATCCAAAATTAGAAGAATTATTAAGTTTAAGAACTTAATTAAACTTCGAACAGGTTTAATTGATTTAATTAAAGACTTGATTGAAATAAAAACTAAGTTTAAAGTCAATAAGGCAAAAATTGAAAGAATTAATTTAGTTTAAGAACTTAATTAAACTTCTAATGGGTTTTTTTATTTAATCAAAGACTTAATTAAAGAAAAATCAAATTTAAAGGTCTAATTCAAATCAATTCACAAAGATTGGAAGATTAGAAACACAATTAAAACTTTCAAAGGCTAATTTGTTTAATTATGGGCTTAATTAAAATAAATTTAAAACCAAGAACCACATTGTAAAAAATACTAAAATTTAAAGGTTCAATTGAAGAAGGCCAAGGATGAAATTGCAAGGAATCCAAAATATTATGATTGATTAGGAGCTCTATTGCAAAGTTCCAAAGGCTCAAAGACCAAATTGAAAAATACTGTAATTTTACTATTCATTGTCTTCTAAAAAACAAAAGAAAATGATGTCTAAGCATCCACATTTCAGCTTTAATTTCTCCATCACCTCTTCACCAAAATACACAAATCACATACCAACTTACATCTTGGTACTTATACTTCACTCTAAGCTAAAATTCCAGCTCTTATTGCACTAAAAACACTTATAGATTCTCTCTCAAAAACATTACTCAACACTGCTCTACTTGCAAAAATAACTTTATGTCCCCCCTTTGTCAAATTCAAAGCAGGACAAACTTTTGTTCTTAACTTCAATGAATGTTTGAGATTTATTCCTTAATATTAAAGGTCAAGATCCTATCAACCCATAAACCCTAGAACCTTCTTGTTTCTCCTATAAAAATCCCACAAAAACTTAACTTAAGATACCATCTCTCAAACTACCCTTCTTACCATTTCCTCTCATCAAACCACCACCTGTAGAAACTAGGAACTCCACCACCCAAGACAACACTGTGACCTTCTCTTGATAGCCACCACCACATACTTTCCATTTTAGGTGCTTCTCTATTTTTTTAATAGACCCCTTTTGACAAGCAACCCCTGTTTTCAACCAAAGCTTTCATACACCAACGTCCATCTTTCTTCTCCACTGTAAACAACCCATGAAGGCCGGTAGCTTTGCTCCTTAACCAGCCATCAACAACCCAACAAGTTAACCCTTTATTAACACAGATTAGTTGCACCAACAACACCAATAAATTTCATCTTAGACCCACGACCCTTTCACTCCTTACTTTCCTACGCAAGAATAACTCCTCTCACCAAGTTATTTGCATCGTGAGCAGTAGTTCCTCCGATGCCTAAAGTCACTATGAGTAGAAGCAAACTTCAGTAGATCTTCTATTGTCCAAGGCATGCAATATGAGTAGTGACAGGCCAACAACAAAGCAACATCATATATTACACATTAGAATTGAATGATTAAATTGAAAACAAATAAAAGTTTAGCAAAAAAGAAAAGGAAAAAAATCAAAAATCAAAATCAAAACCAAAAGGATTGAATTTGAATGACTAATAATAATGTGGACCATAACTCTTCGGGGTAGGAGCAAGAAATGAAGCAGGAAAGAAAAGTCAATCAACGACAAACCAACCACTGTAAGCCTACACGTGCCACCTAGAAAGGAAGAGGATATGATGAAGAATAACATGATATGGTGGAAGCACATTTAAAACCACCATGAGACGTCGCACTCGCTGCCCCAAAATAAGCAGCGTCTCTCACGTGTTGGCACGTGCACGACACGTACTAACAACTTTTCCAACAAAAAAATATTATTTAAATGATGAATGGTGTTACTACCCCTGATCAAACCAACAATTAACAAAACACTTGAGGTAAAAAATACCGTGTAACCCTGATTCCATGTGTTTTTTTTTTTGTTCCAAAGGCATGTGTGTAATTCCATTATACATAAAAAAAAAGTAAAAAGGAAAAATACCCCCACCCGACAGTGTAAGTTGTTTTTGGTTTTAAGGGATTTTTTGTTATTTAACTATTCATTAATACATGAAAAAACTAATAACACCCCCAAACAAATCAATAATGACATATTTGCCCCATGAAAAGATAAAAATGCCCCTAATTTAAAGATAGATAATTTTTTAGGAAAGATAAAAGGGTCATTACACTGTAGTGGCGAATAGGAAAATGTGAATGTGGCTACAATGAATTTGCCATCCATTTTAGTTGTTTTATTATGTGTGTTAGTTAGTCACGTTGTTCTTTTGCTTAGCTGATTAGAATACAAATATAAATATAAATATAAATATAAAAGAGTTTTTTAACAAAATTTTGGCCATTATACAATGAGTGCTCCTAGTACTGATGCATTCATTATAACAAAATATTGAATCAACCAACTAGTTTGAGCCTTATTCCCAACAAATGCCTGCCTAGTCCTTTTTTAATGAAGCTTGAAAAAACCTTTACTGAATTTGAGCTTCCTATTAGGTGATAGTTGTTTGGATGAAGGTGTTACCTGTAAAAAACTCTCAAATGCCAAAATCAGTTTAGGGTGTTTTATATAGCAATAATGTAAAGATAATAAGTTGAGAGAGTAAAATATATTTTTTCTTTGTCTTATCTTGAGAGAGTCATCCTCTTATTATTAAAACCTGACATTTTATAACCTGAAAACATTAAAAAAAATCTAGATAATATTTAGAAAAAATATTTTTGCTCTTCATGACAACCCTATTCCGCTTATTATCTCTCCACATAGAGTAGTAATAGGTTTGTAGCTTGTAATAATAAAAAGAGATTAAAAAAAGGGAGAAAAGGAGAAGAGAAAGAAGGGAAAGGGTAAAAAAACTCGATTGGGCTTTGACCCGACCGAGTGTTGAGTCTCGGTTGGGCCTTAGCTTAACTAAGTGTTGAATCTCGACCAAATCAAATGTGGGGGCTTGGTTCGGTATAGGCCCAACCAAGTTCCCCCTTTTATCTTATCATTATCAATTGCTCCCTGAAGTAAATTAGTAAATTTTTAACAGAGTATTGTTAAAAAATTACTTTATCATAATGTCATACATAATAGGAGAGAAACAAAGGATATATACAAGGAATAATGTGAACTTACAAGGAAGGCTAGTGATATTATGGTCAACATTTATAGGAATAAAGCCTGAGGACATGTTAGGAATCATAAGACATCTTTCACATGGGTATGTAAATGATAAGGTTGGAGAATCTTGGTCCACCTTTTAAATGTTTCACATGAGCATGCGAGAATCTCTAATGGTTATCAGTAGAATCACTATTATAAATAGTCATTACTTATTCTCTGCTTTAGCATCACATTCTTCTTTCATTGGAATTACTTATGGTGAACCTCTAGTGTGTAGAGACAAAGTTGAGGAACCCTACTCTTATTTTCTTGATTTTTTACTTTTGCTAGAGGAGATTTTGGAGCTGGTACTTTTGCCAGTGGGAGTGAGGGAGTTAATCTTTCTAATCACACTAGTAAGAGTAAAGGCACTAGATTTTCTCACAGGATACATTGGTCCTCCATACTTACTTCTAACCCACCTCAATCCCATGATCCTTATAGGAGCATTGTAGCTAATAATGCTATTACTCAACTAACACTTAACATGAAAGCGGGGTATAATGATAGGACTTCACTTCCATGTGAAAAAATAAGTAGAACACCATAAGCAACAACTAAAAATTTTGAGATCACATCACCTATGCACATGTTTAAGTTTGAGTATTTTTTTTTCTTTATCTAGTTTTGTTACATATATTTTTCTACTATAACCTATATATGGGTCACTTGCACCTAAATAGGCGGATGACTGTGTAACATTCTCAATTCCAGAATTGGACAAGACAATTAAAATTATTGAATTTTATGGAAATTTTATTTATTTATTTACACTGTAATGAAATTTCTACCGAAATTTTGGTAGAGTCTCCCATATACTGAGAGGTCCCAAGTTATCGACAATTCATCCTGTACATATCTCATATTCATTCCATCATCATCGCATATCCATGTTGCATTGCCACCACAATTATTATTAGTCACAATATTTATTGAAAATCCACGGATTCATTTCAAACTATAATTTACTACACAAACTAATAACAATAAACTTGATTAATAACATTAATATTGCAAGCATAAAATCCTGAACGTATCTAAGATTAATATAAGGGAATACTAACATCGTTTTAGTCATATAATTATTTTAAGAAAAATATAAAAACATCCATTTCATTCCAGGTTCATACAGAAGAAATAAAGATGCTAACCCTAAGTCATACAAAAGGAATTAAGAACATGAAATCCTTAATTCATACAAAAGAATTGGAAATGCTAATTTCCTAATTCATGCAACAAAATTAAACACTTAGGATACTACTCCTGACGGGAATGAGAAGGACGTGCAACATCAAAATAAGGGGATAATTATATTAAATAAATAAAATACAACCAAAAAAATGGAGAGTTACTACTACATGCATCTACACATACAAGTACCCACTTGATAGGGTATAATCTTCGTTGATCCGCAAAAGAAAAATAACATTTGACGCTTCCTTTACTACATCTCAAGTCTATCCTTCCACAACCTATATGTGGTTTTCTTTTCGATTATCACACAATAATTTTTGTCTGATTAATTCCTTTTCCTTATCTACCCCAAGTTCTGATATGGTCGTTGCCGACACTAATAACTCATATTAGTGTCATTAATCACCCTTACCCGAATCGACTAATCAATTCCTTAATAATGTCGGCACCATCTTAATCGGCCGATGTCATTGAACTATTTCCAACCCGAAATAGTCAATCAATTGCTCTCCATCACACTTGGAGATGTTTCCGGTAATGCCGATGCCAAGTTCTCTTGACACCATAAACTTCCTCCTTAGGACGTTCATCAAGATATTGTGGGTTTGCTGATACCAGCATTATTCGTCGATATCATTAACTATTCTTGATACGAATAGTTAATCAAGTTTAACATTCATTATATTTCCATCAAGGTCATGCTGATGTTAACAATATTTGTTAACATCATTAGTCACCCCTATTCGAGGTCAGCTAATCAAGTCCATAGGTGGTCGGTTTTTTTTTTATATATATATATATAATATAGACCCGTATCCGAACTCCAAATCCATGAGTCTATGACCGAAATTCAGATTTCAAATCCATTTCTGTTTCACCATATCTTTCCTTTCTTTAGTCATATTCACGAATATGATTTCTAGCATGAATTTAAGGACAAAGTTTATTATCATCCAAGAAGATTATAGGTGTGGGACACCTACCTGCGACCAATGCTCGATTGGCGTTCCCTTGTTGTTGTTGTTGTTGTACTCCCCATATGGTTCCTCCTGAATTCACAAGTACACTACATTAGTTCACGACTGGTTTCCATTTCGTAAATAGCAATGCAACAATAATAACATTTACTCTTTACATTTCATTGTTTTAAATCATTACACACATCATTAACTTCACTTTTCGAATGTGGTTTATCCCCTACCAGTGTTAAGGTTCGATGTTACAAGATTTTTAAAGGGAAAGAAAATGATTTTCTTCCCCTATCACGGCTAAATCGTCCCGTTTTATTAATTCTCGTCAAATCTGCCAGCAGGGGTGGCAGTTTGACCTTTCCTAATATATTTACCTATATCTAGAGCTCTAGAGCTCTAAATTGAGCAAGTTTAGATTCGTTGGAAAGCTAACATCTCATGCCATAATTTTCATAAGAGGTGTTTCCCAAATTTTATGGTTTTGAGGTCCGAAAAGTGATGAATCTGTCCAGAATTCATCAATGATTCCTAAGTGAGTTTTCTACTATAATTGATTCATGCGTAAACATATATAGCACACTATAATTCTTCTTCTTTCCCTTTATTTGGCTCTTGGCTGATCGTAGTCTAAGGGAACTAAGGATCCCCCCTTCTTTTTTTCTAGCTGATTTTTCTTACCACACTCACTCATTGTCCACATTCTACGCATGCCATAAGTGTTCATCAACCCTAAATTTCAGAATCCCTTTCCTCCTCATTTCCATCCTCACATGGTCGGCCACTTAAGTTTGGAGTCAATGATTTCTTTCTTTAACAATTTTGTGTGTTTCTTTCAAGTTTAGAGCATCTTATGTTAGTTTAACTAACCTCATTCCTATCAATTTCTGCATTTCCCTCATATTTTCCTTCAAGAACCCTAATTTATAAAATCTGAAATTTGTGTATAATTCCTACTTAATTGTTAACTTGTTTTATAAAATAAAGTCTAGTGTCCATACCTTTGGAAATTTCATAATTTCAGCTTATGTAAATTGAATATTTTGGCCTCTCTTCTCACGCTTGCAGCCGGCCCCTTGTCCCTCTTTTTCTTCAATTCTACACTTGTTTTATCCTTGTTAGAATCCTTGTTATTGGTTATCCTCTCTACTTGTTATTGTGCATAATTCCCCTTGTTTTCCCTCTCTTTTAAAGAAGAAAATCTGCACTCTTCCCTCTTTTTCTTTAGTTTCCAATCGGCCATGAAAGAGGAATGAATGGGGTATTTATAGCCCCCATTCTTCCTAATTATACATTGGCCCCTATTCTTTCCTTTTCTTTATAATTTGAGTCATATTCCTTACGTCTTCATATTTTCCTATTTAATTTCTTAATTATTATTTTTATTTATCATATGAAAAATAACATTTTAATTTTTTTTTCAGGATTTTACATTCTCCCTTCCTAATAAGAATTTCATCCTCGAAATTTAAATGACATACCTGTCTTGGGAAATAGGTGAGGGTATTTTTCTCTAATCTCTGTTTCCCTCTCCCATCTTCCTTCTTCTATCTGTGAATTCCTCCATAACACTCTTACTAAAGGTACCCTTTTATTTCCCAACACCTTGCTTCGATTCACGATTCTGACTAGCTTGGTCTCTGGAGTTAAATCCTCCTTTACTTCAATGGGAACAAGGGGTAGTACTTATTAAGGGTCCACCTTTGCTTTTCATAATAAGAACACATGAAACACATTGTGAGTTTTATCCAAATACGTAGGTAGTTGCAATCGACAAGCAATCGACCCGATCCTTTCAACAATTTCAAATGGGCCGATGTATCTCTGGGCAAGTTTCCCTTTCATTCCAAACCGAATGATGCCCTTCTACGATGCCACTTTTAAGAATGCTTTGTCCCCTACTTGGAACTCCAGAGGTCTCTTTCGATTGTCCGAATAACTTTTTTGTTTGTCTTTGGCTTCTTTCATTATGTGCCTGATTAATCTTACTTTGTCGATCGTCAATTGTACTATTTCGGGACCTAGAGCTCCCTCTCTCCAACTTCATCCCAACATATTGGGGTATGGCATTTCCTCCTGTAAAGGGCTTCATATGACGCCATACCAATAGAAGCTTGGTAGCTATTATTATATGTAAATTCTACCAATGGCAACAGATCCTCCCAACTTTCCCCAAACTCCAACACGCAAAACCTTAGGAGGTCTTCAAGTGTTTGGATATTCCTCTTTGACTGACCATCTGTCTAAGGATGGAATGATGTGCTCAGGTTCACCTTAGTCCCTAAAGCTTGTTGTAAGCTTGGCCATAATCTTGAGGTGAACTTTAGGTCCCGGTCCGACACAATTGATAGAAGCACTCCATGTAGCCTAATTACTTCTTTCACGTATAATTTGGCCAACTTGTCCACGGGATCCATCATTTTTGTGGGAAAGAACAAGGTCGACTTTGTTAGTCGATCAACCACCACCCATATAACATCATTACCCTTTTTGCTCCTTAGTAATTCGATTATAAAGTCCATGGTTATATTCTCCCATTTCTATTTTGGAATTGGCAGCGGTTGTAACTCTCCCACTAGCCTCTAATGCTCTATCTTCACTTGTTGGCATACCCCACATCTTAACACATATTCAGCTATTTCTCTCTTCATGTTTGGCCACCTGTAATATTCTCTTAGATCCCGATACATCTTGGTGCTCCAAGGTGAGTTGTAAATTGAGATTCATGAGCTTCTTTTAACATTTCATCTTTCAGTATCTTATTCTTGGGCAAGTAAACTTATTTGCTTATGACCATCAACCCTTCTGGCAAAATCTGAAAAGGTGTCTCTATGCCCCGACTTTTCTTTTCCTTAATTTTCCTTATCCCTTCATCTGTTAGTTGAGCTTATAGGACTTTATCCCGCAACATCAATCAAATTTTTACTTGAGCTACTAATAACCTTATTGGGCCTACACTCAGCTGCACACCCATCATTTTCAACTATACTAAACCCCTTTGTTCCTTGTTCCTCGAATCATCAACCACTGCCTTCCCTTTTCTGCTCAACACATCAGCTACCATATTGGCCTTACTCGGATGATAATCGATCACACAATCGTAATCCTTTATCAACTCCAACAATCTTTTTTGTCACATGTTTAACTCTTCCTGTGACATTAAATACTTCAAGCTCTTATGGCCAGTAAAAATATGAACTTGCGTGCCTTAGAGGTAATGTCTCCACACTCATAGGGCAAACACTACAGCCGCAAGTTCTAAATCATGGACTAGATAATTCACCTTATGTGGCTTCAACTGTCTAGAGGCATAGGCAATCACCTTCCCATGCTGCATTAACACACATCCTAGACCCTTCTTTGAAGCATCACTGTATATCATGAACCCCTCTATCCCTAAAGGAATGGCTAAGACCAAGGCAGAGGTGAGTCTCTCTTTCAACTTCTGGAAACCCTCCTCATATTCCTTCGACCAAATAAACTTTACTTCCTTGCGAGTTAACTTGGTCAAAGGTGATGCTATTATCGAAAAACCTTCGATAAATCTCCTACAATACCCCCATGAGCCCTAGGAAACTCCGAATCTCCATCACATTGCAAGTCTCTCCCATTTCAAAACAACCTCCACTTTTTTTAGATCTACAAATATTCCTCCCGCGGAGATAACATGACCTAAAAATACTACTTTCTTGAGCCAAAATTCACATTTATCTCACTTTGCATAAAGACTATTCTTCCTCAATGTTTCCAACACTTCCCTCAAGTGTTGCTCGTGTTCTAGGTAAGAGCTAGAATACACTAATATATCATCAATAAATACCACCACATATTTATCTAAATAAGGTCGGAACACTCGATTCATTAAGTCCATAAATATCACGGGGGCATTTGTCAACCCAAAAGGCATCACTAGAAATGCATAATGCTCGTAATGGGTCTTAAAAGCAGTTTTCAATACATCTTGTTCTTTGATCCTTAACTGATAGTACCCCGACCTCAAATCTATCTTAGAAAACACCATCGCTCCCTTAAACTGATCAAATAAGTCATCAATTCACGGTAATAGGTATATGTTCTTTATCGTCACTTTCTTTAGCTGACGATAGTCTATACACAGCTAAAACGTGCCATCTTTTTTCTTCACAAAAAATATCGAGGCTCCCCAAGACGAGTTGCTCGGCCGTATGAAACCTTTGTCTAACAATTCTTGAAATTGGATCTTCAACTCAGCTAGTTCAACGGAGGCCATCCTACAAGGGGACTATGCTATAAAATTGATTCCAATAAGGGTCTCAATGGAGACTTTAACCTCTCTAATTGGGGGTAGCCTAGGTAACTGTTTCAGAAATACATCTGGGAATTATCTTACAATAGGGATTCTTACTAATTATATGCTCCCCTTCTTTAATTCTCTTACGTAAGCCAACCGGCTAAGGTATCCTTTCTTGATCAGTTTCCCAGCTGTTATGACCGAAGGTATCCTTTCTTGATTAGTCTTCCAGCTATTATGACTGAAATTATAGAATTTGGGACTTGATGTAACCATATTATTCGATAGTTTCACCCACATCTACCTAATGTTTTGTCCATGTTTTATATATAAAATGCCTTGATATTCTTTGTTTTATGTTTTGAAGGTATTTTTGGATGAAAGATGCAAAAAGGAGTAAATTGGAGGTAATTGGCAAATTTGACGTTCAGTCGATGTTTTGTGCAGAGTGTGAGTTCTAGATATCGAAATGAAGTGATTCCAGTGGCAATAAAAAGCTAACATCCACAGCTTTCTGGAAATATAATGCAAGAAAAATAAAAAGAGAAAGATCATGGAAATCACATCCTGCAAATTCAAATCTCTCATTCTGCCAGTGTTGACCTTTGGCCATTCAAAATTTAATATCTGGAGCTACAGAAGTCCAATTAATGCAAAATTAATTTTCTTGAATTCCTAATTCAAATACCTATCCATGCTCCAAATTTCAGCCAAAAAAGATGTCATATGAGGGAGATAAGAGTTTTCAAAGTTGAAAACTAAATTCTGCCAGCAAACAGGTTTCGTGATGAAATAAGTCCAAATTACATTCCGAAGCATCTAAACTGACATCCAAGTTTTTATATCAGTAATTTAGCTCCTTTTAGTCAGAGCTTGAAGATTTCATGCAAGGCTATTTCTCTTTTTTAGGGAAAATAGTTATTAAAATACTTAAATGTAAACTGCCAACTTAAAGGAGGACAATTTTATAAAATAGAGACTAGGGTTTCTTAGTATATAAAAAGAAAGAGAGAAGGGGCTGGCAGCCAGCAGAAAAGAGTGAGAGCAGAAGGAGGCAACAGCCAGCAGAGAATAAACACAAATTCTCTCCTCTACAAACCCAAAAATCATGCTCTCTTCGATCTTTAGAAGTAGTTGTTCCATAGTTATGCAAGGCTAAGCTCTTTTCTTAATTGCAAGGACGCAAAAACCTTCAGATTTCAAGAATCGTGAGATTTATTTTTCCTTTTATTTTAGTTTATGTTATGAATAAGTATGATTGTTTTCCTATGCATATTTCCTATGATTGTTGTTGATGATTGCTAGAGCGAACTCTAAGTTATTGTTGTGAACAATCTATTGCTAAGTTTAATATCAAAATCAGAGTTGTGATATATGAACTTGTGAAGCAACTAAGCTTGATAATTGTGGCGGAACTACATTATTGAACTTAGGAAGAACATTTGAACAAAGTGACACAAGCTGCGGACAGCTTGTATGTTAATCTTGATGAAATTATCTAGTTCTTAAAGCTACCATTAAATTGAATCATTAGTGCGGACACTTTGATTGTTTGTTAGTTAGGATTAGTTATACGGCGGATCTGTTAATTAATCAATGTTAAGAAAAGATAAAATTTCAGAACATAAACTGCAATTTTTGTTTCAAGGATCGGTTCTAATTTCTGTAGGTGGATGTGTGCTTGCGACCAAGATTTGTTTTCTTGATAAGTTTCGGTTTTAATTGATTTTGTTTGCTAGTTTAATTGCTTCCATAATTTAGATAATCACAAAGTAAATCCCCCTAATTACATAATGTACAACATAAAAATCTGACTTGAAACTTCCTCGTGAGATTGACCCCTTGCTTACTCTATACTATCTTGTGTGTTTTAAGCTAGGGTAATTAATTTGTGCGACCGCGACATCGCAACATGACTACCCTTCTCTCTCCCCTAAATACTGCCTTCTTTTTATCCACCCCTTATATAACCACAGTTTTAGTAAAACAATTTACTTGTGCTTTATATTTACTTAGTCAATCCATACCCAGAATCAAATCAAAGTCATACAATTCTAAGGGCATAAGGTCAACCTGTAATTCCATCCCCTCGACGTATAATACTACCCTTTTATATACCTCATCAACGTTTATGTTTTCTCTTAAGGGTGTACTAACTGTCATCCCTAGACTTAGTCTACTTGGTGGTACATTTAATTTATTGACAATTCGATATGCCACAAAAGAAGGATTGGTGACCAAGGCTAAAGATATTAGCATAACCTACAAAGAAAGCAAGCTACTTAAGAGTTCCCTAGCCCTAAAGCTATTGCCCTGATCCTAGATCTATTAAAGTATAAACTTGTATTGAGCCTAACTGTAAAGTACCAGCCACAACATCCGGCATTGCCCCCACATCTTCCTAGGTCATGTGGTATATCTTGTCCCGAGTCTTTCTTCCTGGAATCTAGCTCGGATCCTATTGGCACTTGCTCCTGGATGAGTAGGTCATACAGGCCAATCCATTGTTAGTGATTGTTGTTGGCTTTGTTTGGTATCCCCCTATTTTTGTACCCCTTCAGTGCCTCTGTGTGGACATTATTTTTTTCTATGACCCATATCCCCATAGTGGAAGTAGCCTCTCCCCAAGTATTAACAATCTCTCCATCGGTGTCCCTCACCTCTACAGATATAACACCTTCCCGACGTTACAGAACAATCCTCCGGTTGTTTCTAATTACACCTCATACACAATGGGTAGGTGGGTCCCCTCTATTCCATGATTCCTCCTACAATACTACCCCCTTGCCAGGTCTGACCCGTTGTATGTCCCCCAGTATTGGCCCATCTAGCTCCCTCCAAACTCCCTTCATGAACATAACCTCCCCCTCCCTTATAGAGTTACCCAAAATATTGGTTACCTTTATCCTTCTTCGGATATAAAGCTTTCCTTGACAGAGGTACAAAATTCTTTCTTTTAAACCCTGTCATCTGATTTTGCTCACTGGTCGGCCTCAGAGTATCATTCATTACCCTCTCCATACCCTGTGCAACCCGCACTAGGTCCCAGACAAACTGAAACTGCATAGCTACTAATATTACCTTCAGTTCTTGTCTAAGCCCATCCCGAAGCCACTTTACTCAAAAATGCTCGGTAGGGAGGTGTGGTGGCAAAGATAGATAAGTCATAAAACCTCCTTTTATATTCCAAAAATATCATCACCCCTTATTTCAGGTCGAGGAACTCCTGTTTTTTTTCCTTTCTATGCTGCTAGGAGTAATACCTCTCTTCAAATTCCTCTCAAAAATCTCTCCAGCTCAATCCTTCTCCTGCTCTCCTTTCTCAAATAGTTTCCCACCAGGAGTGGGCACTCTCTGTCAGCAACTAGGTTACACAGTCTACCCGGGTCTTCTCTAGCACTTGCATCTGATCTATGACTCTCTCCACCTTTCTCAACCAATGTCTCGCAACCTCGGCATCTTCTTCACTTGAATACGTTGTACAACCCATCTCCCGCATGCCCTTTACCCACTGAACCAAATTGATTGCCTTCTCTGATTTAGAAGTGAGATGGGAGTACCCCCTGTCATCCCTGCTGCTACTGCCTTAACCAACTGTTCTAGAAATGCAAGGTCTGAATACAGATTAGGTGCAACTGGTGGCTCCATTGGTGGGGGCCTATCCCCAGGTCTTTGACTGCCTGATTCCTCGGGCAACAACACTTCTGCCCATTAAAATGCAGAATCATTCTGATGTCCTATTGATTCTCTTTTTTCGGATTAAGTCGAGGTCGCAGGTAAATGGGAGGCAGTGTCTGTCAATGGATCCCTTTCATTTTCATTACCATATATAAGACGAGTCGGTTCTTGCTCCCTGTCTAGTATAGACCATCCTACAACATATTTCTAAAACCTCATTATCATATCAATCCTTCAAAGTTTAAACCATGCTCTGATACCAAATTATAACATACTCAATTCCAGAATTAGACAAGACAATTAAAATTACTTAATTTTTTACGTAATTTTTTTTTGATTTATTTACACTGTAATGAAATTTCTAGCGAATTTTTTTGGCAGAGTCTTCCATATACCTAGAGGTCCCAAATTATCGACAATTCATCTTGTACATATCTTATGTTCATTCCATCATCATCACATATCCATGTCGCAGCGCCACCACAATTATTATTAGTCACAATATATATTGAAAATCCACGGATTCATTTCAAACATATAATTTACAACACAAACTAATAGTAATAAACTTGAATAATAACATTAATATTACAACCATAAAATCCTGAAGGTATCTAAGATTAATATAAGGGAATACTAATATTGTTCCAGTCATATAATTATTTTAAGAAAAATACAATAATTGGTTCCTATGTAAACATACATAACACACCAAAATTCTTCTTCTTTCCCTTTATTTGGCTCTTGGCCGATCTTAGTCTGAGGGAACTAAGGATCCCCCCCCTTTTTCTAGCTGATTTTTCTTACCACACTCACTCATTGTCCACATTCTACACATGCCATAAGTGTTCATCAACCCTAAATTTCAGAATCCCTTTCCTTCCCCTTTCCATCCTCACATGGCCAACCACTTAAGTTTCGAGTCAATGATTTCTTTCTTTAATAATTTTATGTGTTTCTATCAAGTTTAGAGCATCTTATGTTATCTTAATTAACCTTATTTCTATCAATTTCTGCATTTCCCTCATATTTTCCTTCAAGAACCCTAATTTATAAAATCTGAAATTCATGCATAATTCCTACTTAATTGTTAACTTGTTTAATAAAATCAAGTTTAGTGTCCATACCTTTAGAAATTTCATAATTTTAGCTCATGTAAATTGAATATTTTGGCTCCTCTTCTCAAGCTTGTAGTCGGCCTTTTCTCCCCCTCTTTTTTTCTATTCTGCACTTGTTTTATCATTGTTAGAATCCTTGTTATTGGTTGTCCTCTCCACTTGGAGTTTCTAGGTTTGTATAGTCCTAAGTGATTTGGTGTTTTTTGCTCTCTTTTGAAGAAGAAAAATATGCACTCTTCCTCCCATTTTTTTTCTTTAGTTTCTAGTCGGTTATGAAAAAGGAATGAATGGGGTATTTATAGCCCCTATTCTTCCTAATTATACTTTGGCCCCTATTCTTTCCTTTTCTTTACAATTTAAGTCACATTCCTTATGTCTTCATATTTTCCCATTTACTTTTTAATTATTATTTTTATTTATCATGTGTATAATAACATTTTAATTTTTTTTAGGCTTTTACAGACTATAACAACTTTTTGTAAATATCTGAGACTTAAGGTCCAAAATCCTACTATTGTTCTGTTTAAATATTGTTATAGTTTGTCTAGTTCTCCCAAAGCTAAAAAATGGCATGGCATGGTTTTACTTTTTTTTTTTTTAAGAGAAGAGCACAAAATCCCTTAAAAGATATTTTTCAAGGTAAGTCACTCTTAGTAAAAAAATTGATGGAGTGATTGGATCATAGTGTATTGTAATGGTTTTATAACCTCTACTAAGAAAGTGAGGGGATGTTCTCCAATTTGGAGAGTGTATGTTGTAGATAATGTTTCTCCTCTTTTGAGTCCAAATAAGGAGAATATGTTCTGAAATCTTTCTGATAATTTTCAATACTACTTTCTTTGGAGCATAATTGTTATACTGATAATTATGTATTGTTTAGGCGGGCCTCACTCTTTGAGGCAATTAAAGAACAAGAAAAAATGAGCTTCAAATTCCTTATCATCATTGTCATCCTTTGTATAGTAGTAGGAGGAAGAATCTCGAGAAGAGAAAGCTTCGAAGGAGTAGGAAGCCGTAAAAGAATCTAAAGTGGAGGTAATGGGCAAAACTCAATAGAATAGTGATGAAATGGACATCAATATTGACATGGAGACAGTTGGGAGCCAATATGCTCTTCACCTAGGAGTAACAAAAGATGTAGTTCCCAGCCTATAGATCATAGCTTTCCCCTAACAATAACACCCTTGCTTATTCTAATGTCAAACCATGCACATGTTATTTCCCCAAATCCTATTGTTCCTAATCCTGTGAATATTGTGACAAATCCCATTAACATTAGTGAAGATACAAGTTTAAGTGGAAGTATTGATGTTGGCATTTATTTTTTTATCCCTCTTTTATAGTTTGATTGTCTTTCCACCAAGGATTTTATAAATTATATGCCTACTAGTGGTTATGGCCTCATGCTTGAGGAACCTTTTTTGACAGGATTCCAACCTTCTAGAGAAGTGATATACACTGAGAGAGAGAGAGAGAGAGAGATAGAGACTTCTTGACTTTTATTTAACTCAACACATTAGAGGCAATACCTTGCAGTTTTTTTAGTTAGCTTGATGGCTTTTATTTTTTCTAATGGTAGTTCCTCATTAAATAAGTATTACTTGATAGGGGTTTTCTAATCTTCTATTGTAGCTTCCTATATGACCACCATTATGCTACTTTGTTCTTCCACACTTGTTTTTTCAAGCTCATTAATCTATACATGAGGTGGCAATTCCACCAAATTTCCATTAGAAAGCTTAAAAAAGAGATCAACTTGGTTGTTTTCTTCTTTAAACTAGTGTTTGAAAACATCTTTTGCTAGTACTTTACCATAAAAGGCTCTTTAGCCCTATATAGCTCTTGACACTATCTCACCGTTAACTGGGACTCACAAAACACTATAAAAAGGCAAGCATTCAAACTCTTTACTAAGTAGAGGCTTGCTAAAAGAACTTTAAACTGTACTATATTATTAGAGGACGGGAATTCCAAATGGATTGCATACTTAAAGGTTCCCCCCCCACCAAGGCTATTCAAAGCAAGCCTAGCTCCACTTTCATTTACATTGGATGCTCCATCAACATGTAACATCCAAGGTTTAATGGTGAATTGGTCTTTTGCTTCTTCAGTTTTAACCATCGGTGGAGATAGCTTGGTGAAGGAGCATTATGCAATGAAATTAGCTAAAGTTTGGCCTTTGATAGCTGGTTTAGGCTGATATTAGAGTCTATACTCCCAGCTCAATAGCCAATTTAACCAAATGACCTGGCATGTCAAGTTTATAGAGGATTTGCCTTAAAGGCAAATAAGTCAACATAATCACTTGATGTTATTGGAAATATAGTTTTAGCTTCCCAACAACATTAACGAGAGTGAGGGCCATCTTTTCAATCTTTATATACCTCATATTGGCATCATGGAGAACCTTACTAGCATAATACACTAGCTTCTGGATTCCTTTTTCTTCTCATACCGGCATTGCACTAACTATCAAGTCAACAACCCCTAAGTAAAGAAAATTTTTTTCTCTTTTTTTAGGTTGTGAAAAGACTCTAAGAGAGAAGAGATGGAGATTTAATTCTTTTAATACTTGTTTGCACTTTAAAGTCCACTCAAAATTGGAGATATTCTTTAAAGTTTTAAAGAATGGTAAGCAACATTTATTTAAGTGAGAGATGATCTTGTTGAGGGCGGCAACTCTTCCGGTCAGTCTTTGTGCATCCTTTCTTGTCTAAGAAAGAGTCATATTTAGTATTGCCTAGATTTTCTAAGGATTAGTGTAAACCCTGGGAATAAACTTTTACATAAATTGAAAATAACATAGATGAAAAAAGAGAAATGAGATAATTAATGTACAAATTAAATAAATTAGGGATCGAAAATTTTTCTGGTATGAATTTCCCCGGTAATATATTTGATATATATATATAAAAGAAGAGTTTTAATTAACTCAAAGACAAAGAGGGTAAGGTTAAATGTAAGGAAAATAAATTAAATTCAAATGCTGAGGAGTGAAATTATAAAAAATAAAAAGAGGTGTAACTCAAATAATAAAAGGAAGAAAGAAAAGGGGTAAAAAAAAAACACTTAAGTGGGGTCAAATGTCTAATTAAAAAAATAAGATTATAAATACCCTTTTTTCTTCTTCTTAAGGCAGGCTGCAACAACAACAAAATAAAGGAGAGAAATTTGAATATTTCCACCAAAACTTGAGAGAGAAACACAAAAAAAAAAATACATAAGGTTTAGATCAATTGGTAGGGAAAGCATCATTAGGCAAGGAAATTAGCAAGAAACAAGTAAAGAAAATTATAGGGAGAAAAGGAGAGAGTGAGGGCCGACTGGTGTGAAAAAAAGAGGAGTCAAAATTTTTCGATTGGTTAATTATCAAAGTCTAATTTATCACGAGGTAAAGAGCCCTAAACTTGATCATGTAAGCCAATTTGAATTTGATTAGAAATTGGTGTATTATTCTTGAATTTAAGTTAGGGTTCTTGAGTAGAATTTGAGGGAAATGTAGAATCATATGGAATTGAATTAGTTAGAGGATTGAAGATTGTCTTGAATGTGAAATTATATAGAGATAGCAAAGAAAAAAAATTCAATGGTTAAAGAAGCAAAGGTGGGTGACCATTGGGGGGTGAATTGGAAAAGAAGAATTTATGATTTTATTTGTAAGTTTCTTGTATGTGTTGTTTATAATATGAACAAATGGTTTTTTTTTTAAGGGAGAGTGGAAAATTGAGATGTTTGAGGGTTCACTTAAAACATTAATAAAACTAGACAGATTTGTCTCCCTAACTTCAATAAGGGATTCGAGCCTAAACATGATATAATTTAGTAAATGTTCTTTCATAGAAGTTATAACTAAAGATGTTAGTTTTCCAATAAGACTAACCTCGCCTAATTTAGAGTTCTAAAACTCCAGATATAGGTAAATCTCTTAGGAGAGGTTGGGTTGCCATCTCTGCTTGCAATTTTGACAAGTTGCTAAAATGAGTAATTTAGATGCGTTTGGGGCAGAATTGGGTTTCTTGCCCTTAGAAAATATGTAGTTTAGCATTTTAATATTCAAAGGAAATAAGTCATGTTCAAAACCGAGATTTGTAATATTAGTTATGATTAAAAAACAATCATCTTAAAGGATGTAATGAGAAACATAAATGTGAAGGAAGAAATTGCTGAATGAAAGTCAATATTTGCTGATTTTATTGTTATTAAAAGAAATATAATTTGAATAGGAAATAATATGGTATACCTGTGAATACAAGAGAGACCACAAGAGTTGCACAGTAACAGCAGGGGATCACAAGCCGAGCTTCTGCAGCAGGTAGGTGTTCTACATCTATATCTTTTTTAAATGTACATAATTATAAAAGCTTGTTTAATTTTTGGATTTTATATATAAATGTTGTCAAAAGAAAAACATCTAATGAAATGAATAAGAGATGGAAACATACTTGATTAACTATTCTGGTTGGGATAGTTAATGATACCAATGAGTTTCATTGATATCAAAATTTCCCTAGATTTGATTGGTCAATTCTGAGAATGGGAGGCTAATAATGTCAATAAGGTTTACTAAAATCGGCATGGTAATCCCAGAACATAGGGGATATTGAACCTAATTAACTATTTCGGGTTAGGAATAGTTAATGATATCAATGGGCTACATCAATATCTTTTTTTAGGGCAAAACATTATTTAGTGTCATGATTCTTTTCCTTTTGGAATAGGTACTTCTTTTGATTCCACTTTGCTACATCTCCCATCATGGGTGGTGGGTATTGCACATACTCATTCCCCTTTATTGTTGTAAACACCTCAACCTTGGTAGTGTTTAAGGGAGTAGTTATTATTTCTAGGTATAGTAGTCTATTTTATGCCAAGACCCTGGTATTACCCCTAAAAGATTGGGTATTCCGAGATAGACATATGTTATCTTGCTTGGAAGACATTTTTTTTCGTCCGATGAAGCGAGGATGCTCTTGTCACAATACACTAGCTTTTTCCACTAAGATATGATTATCTATCAACTATTTTATATTAAGTAGATTTCTCTAAAAAATGGTATAAAGTTGTTCCAGAGAGAGTAGTTGTGTATTCTATTGATAAGGGCTTTGTTGCTACAGGTTCTAGTAATTTTTCCACCTTCAGTAGCTTTTTGTTAAACCTCTTTAGATAGACTCTGGTGCTTTTCTTTTCTAGTTGAACAATGAAGAAAAGTTTAGTGGAGCTTTTGTATGCATGTGTTGAAATGAGTGATCAACTTGTCACACAAATCTAAAAAACTAGATATTGAACCAGGTTTGAGATTGTGATACCATGCTCATGTAGACCCCGAAAAGTAGTTGGAAGGACTTTGCACATAGCTTTAAAATCCTACACCACCAATTCCAAACTACTTCTCACATTTTGAATGTGTTTTTTAGGATCTAACAATCTATCATAATTATCCAAATTCATCTTACTAACTATAAAGTCTATGAGGAGGCATGTGTTCAACACATAACCACATAATGGTGACCCTCCTACCTAACTTGAGTCTTTTTTATCTTCGTCTTTACATTGCCTCTTTGATTATGGGATGATTAAGTCAGATTCTGAAGGAGAACGAGCTTGTTGGCGAGGATAGTTAAGACTCTCGGCCTGACCTCTTGATCTATGAAGATCATATCTAGATGACCCTGCATGAGAGTGCTTCTCTTTGTAATGTGATCTGCTTATAAGTGTGGGTATGATGTCCATTTTCTGCCTTATTCTGGTTATTTTTCTCAGGAACTTAGAGCTGGCATTGCCTAGGACATGCAATAGGGATGACTGGTGCTATAGACATAAGAAGAGTTTGTATAGTAATTGGCAAGTTCTGTAGAGAACTGAGCTGTCACTGGGCAGCTAACACAGCCTCGGTAAGTGTCATTATCTGTTGAGTGAGTTGATAGAGATCCATATGAGGAGCTGATGAAGATGGTGGGAGGTCAATGACCTTTCCTTTTGGGATTTTTGTATTATCCGCCATAAATACTTTAGAATCAGGGAAACGAGGAAGATTAACATAGAAAACAAACAAGACTTTTGTTCAAGTTTCCATAGGTGACGCCATTGATAAAGCTTGAAAAAAACTTCACCAAATTTGAGCTTTCTTTTCGGATGATAATTGTTTAGATAAGG
>Ga0325411_1002177_pt1 | contig 22055 bp, 12 predicted proteins | sample PopdelMetagenome_13_FD_206181 | JGI IMG/M metagenome (GOLD analysis project Ga0325411, IMG submission 206181) | Populus deltoides microbial communities from Bellville, Georgia, United States - Xylem-PdIQD-R4 | ecosystem: Host-associated > Plants > Phyllosphere > Stem > Wood/Secondary xylem... | reverse complement strand
TTATTTCGATGAAAAGTGTGATTTGTCAACTTGTGAAAAAATTAGGGACTATAATGTGTCTTGTCATTTTCTCCTTATCATCAAGATGATGATAATTATTTTTTTTAATTTAATTCTTAATCAAATTTAAATTTAAAAAAAAAGTTTATTTATAATTTTATTTTCCATACATAATGAGACTCATGCAGTATAAATATAAATCCTACTGAATGTACACGAATGGGACACCTTTACAATAAACCCTGAGAGGAGACATTACATAAAAATATCGGAGAATGCTAAATAAATAAAAAAACAAAAACCTAAAGCCTATCATTCTTAGACAAGTTGCCGCCCCCCGATCTTCACTATGTTTTCCTGCTTTAGCATCAACAACTCCATCTTCCCCTGACCAAGAACTTTAATTACTCCCTGTTACCTCACATCTGCCTCCTTTCAAAAGATCACTTTTCATCTCCCTCGTCTCACAGACCTAGCAGAAGAGAACTCCCATAGCCTCAATCTCAACTCGCCTATCTCTTAGCCCCGCCTGATAACATTCAGAAAGCCAAAGCCCCATCCTCTCCTTCCCTCTTTAGGCTTCTCCCCACCATCACTAGATTCTCCCCCACAGTCCAACAACTTCTCTTAAGACCAGTCAAATCGTGAGCCACAGCAACGTCAGGAGATTTGCTTCACATTCCAAACAGTCAGCTTTTCTCTGTGTCCTGCACCAGCACGCAGCCATCACCAACAGTCACAGTTCCTCTATGCACCACGAGCATGCACCAGCCATAGCTGCAACAAATTTCTCTTCTTAGTAAAGACAGGGGATGCGATGGAGAACATGTAAAAAAACCAGAGGAAGGGGAAGAGAACGAACAAAGAATAAGGAACCATAAGACAAACAAAGGGGACGATCACAAACAGAAACGTAAAGGAGAACAAAGGGTAGCACAAGACGAGAAGAAGCAGAGGAAAAAGTTTCTTTTCAGCTAGCAACCTTACACTTTGATCGCCATCGTCCTCGGCTTGCAGCGACCAGGTAAGTTCCTTTTCTTTCCTTGTTTTGCTAAATTAATTAACTTTGTTACTGTTGCATGCATATGTGAATTATTCACGCATGCATGCAACATTGGTTTTTTTTCTCTTTTTTTTTTCTTCTAAAAAATTTTAAGACCGGACTACATGAATAACAAAAAAAACATAAAAAAATAAAAATAAAAATAATTTTTCTTTTCTTTTAATACAAAATTTATGGATTTATTTATTGACGCTAAAGTTAGAAATATTATACTTTTGGATTATACAATATTTACCAACGCTAGAGTTAGAAATATTCATGGAAAAATATTCACTGGCGTTAAAGTTAGGAATATTATAGGAAGATCGTAAGAAAGAACAAAAACAAACTCTTAGCAATTTTAAGACAAAATTAGCAATGCAGCCTTTCTCAGGTTCTTCACTTAAAGGGTGATAGTATCTTCCATTTCGCGTACCAGTCTCGTACCATAGAATCTTTATTGATTAGTTAAGGTTCCTAGTGACTATAATGCTAGGTGACGATTCCTTAAACTAGATCGTTTCCCCTAAAAAACAAGATGCCAGATATCTATTTTTTTCCATGAAAATTTTTTAAGCGGTTGTTGCGATGTCTAGGTGTGACAAAATGACGACTCTACTAGGGATTTCTATGACTAAGCTTTAGCACGCATCTTTATTGTCATGCATCACTTCAAGAGCACACACGTTGAAATTTATGATAGGTGGGGGAGTAACGGTATCCTAATAACTTTAGTTTGGGCAAGACTCGTAAAACTATCCAACTCTCGATTGATTATTTACTCGATAGTGGTTGATACGCCGATCTGATATTACTCAGGACCTCTATTTTCACACTACTTGTAAGCTTTATATCAACCTTTCGAGGACGATCACTGAGCATGTAAGATACCATTTGATTTTTGAATATCTTGTCCCTATTATTTTAGGATTTTACATTTCAGTCCCTGAAAGTTGAGATGATAGAGAGAAAGTTGACATAAAAGGGAGAAGAGAGAAAGAGTTTGGTCGACCATGATTGATCTTTGTGTTAATAGGTTCGTTTTAAAGAAAAAAGTTTAATGGAGGTGGTTTTTCCCTTAAAACATACCAAAAAATGCAGACTAGGGCTTATGATGTTTTCTTGATTCACTTTGATCTTTAGTTTTTTATGTAATTAGATGATGTTTTAGGCTTAAAAATGAGATTATTGAGGATTCTAAAGGTGTTCTTGTAGTGTTTGTTTTTAGTTGAAATTTAGATTTTTGAATACAAAAACTTGTACCTTGATTTTCTAGTAATTGAAAATGAATTAATGGTTGATAAGTTGTCTTCAAAGACAAACAACATGTCATTTGTTGTATTTTAAAAAGAAAAGGATAAACAAGCACCTTGGTCTTGGCCAGCAGCACTTGACATGTTTATTCAATAAGTATTTTGGCCTATAACCTTCTAATTTTTTCTTTTAAATAATTAATTTTTTTTTGAAAATTTGTTCAAATAAAATTATTAAGATAATATTTACAAAATATTTCAGTGCATCACTTTTAAATAAGATTGTAGTTTTTTATAGAAATATCAACCATTATTTGATGGATAGTTATTTATGAATCTAATACGTATTTTTAAAAAAAAACTTTTAATAAGGGATATTGAATGAAAATAAAATATCAATTTTCTTATATTTTTATTATAATTATTTATATAACTTTCTCAAATAAATCATGTTCTCTTTGTTTTTTTCTTTTCTTTTCCCTTTTCTTAATATATGCTGTCATTAAAATAAAAGGCCATCTATGTGAGGATGTGGTATGGTTTGTTTATTTAGCCATTTCCCTCTCTGCTAGAGGATCCATCTTTTTTTCAAACATATTTGAAAATGTAATTATGATTATTTTTTAAGATATTTTTTATTTAAAAAATATTAAAATAATATTTTTTTATTTTTAAAAAATTATTTTTAATAACAATGTATCAAAATAATCTAAAAATATCAAAAAAATATTAATTTAAAATAAAAAAAATAAAATTTTTTAATTTTTTTCAAAAACAAATAGTTCCTTTTCTCCTTAGGTTCAGTGGCTCAAAAGTGTAAATTTGTAAGGATTAAAGGTCTGGTACACCTGTAATTTTACGTAGTCATTAAAAACTGCAGCCTCATTATTCTCCGTGACTGTTTTTCTTAGAGACATCTTTCTTTTTCGATTTTATTTTCTTCTTCTCTTGTGGCTTAAACTCTAATATATTGCTTTAACTGTCTAATTCTTTATTATAATTAAATTAAATTATTTTTTAAATTTAAATTCAATTTATAATTAAGTTAAATTCATGTATTTAAAATATATAAAATTCAATTCATTTTATTCCTATATTACTTTTATCACTATCATCTTTATTCTTTAAAGGTCTCTACAAAAAATAAGTAAATAAGTATTTTAGAGAAATTAGTTTTAACATTAATTTCTTATCTTTAGTGTATTAAATTATAAGTTCACTCTAATTTACTTTTGTATGAGATTGAATTTCATTTATAATTAAATTTTTTATAATCAAAATAGTTTGAAATATAAAATTTAATTAACATCTTGAATTTAATTTAAAAAGTTCTGAACATACTGCATGCGATTGATTTAGTAATAAAAAAAAGGTATATTTCCTTAATTTTTTTTAGTTTAAACTTTGTGAATATATTAAAGTAGTGTTTGTAATTATAGTAACAGTTATTTTTTAAAATATTTTTCGTTTAGAAATACATTAAAATAATATATTTTTTAATTTTTTTTATAACTACATGAAAACAATTCAAAATCACAAAAAAATTTAATTTAAAGAAAAATAATTTAAAAAACACGTTTTGAAAAACAAAAAAACACTCTCTAAAAACGTGTTTGGCATTGCAATAACGGTTATTTTTTAAAATAATTTTCGCTTCAAAATAAAACAAAATAATATTTTTTATTTTTTAAAATTTATTTTTAATATTAACATATTAATTTAAAAAAATTAATTTTAAATAAAAAAATTTTAAATTTTTAAAACAACATTTCTGCAGAAAAACCAAACAAGGTATAAATCAACGTGGAGGGTGCGGTAGGCCTTAAAGATAATTTGAGGAGATACTTCGTGTTAATTAATACACTAACCAATAAAAATTCTTCTACGCATATGATAACAGTGGAGAGAGCCCACAGCTGGTATTGAAAAACTAAATAAGATTAATGTTTTACTGTATATTGAGTTGATGTGGATGTTGAGTGTTTTTACTATGTATTGTGCTATTTAGAATTTTAGCATGAATTACTGGGGTGAGTAAAAAAACTAAAAACCTGATTAAACCGAGAAAATCAGAAAAAAATAACTGAAAAAATAGAACCGTGACAAAATTCGATAAAAATGATTAAAATTTTGAAAAAACCAACCGGTTCGATTTCGGTTTTATAAGTTTGAAACCGAATTGAACACAAACCGAAAATAAACTAGCCATATCGGTTTTTTTCCACAAAAACCGAACCGAACCAAACCGAAATCGATCGGTTTGAACCGGTTTCTGTTTTTTTAAATCGGTTTGGTTACTTTTTTTGATAAAAACTGAATCAAACCGAAAATAATCACCTCTATGAATTACTATAGATTATGAGTGATTTCATTGTAGATTGCATTATTTAGGTTTGTTCTTTGTTAAAAGCATTATGGATTGGAATGGTGTAATAACAAAGCTGCCCTTACCACAGAAAGTTGCAACAACTGCAAGGGAGGTAGGGTTGTCTTTTTGGTTGGGGAGAAAATAGTCACTTCGAGTTTGGGTGGAGCTGCGACACCTAACGCGTTGGGCTACTAAGCTCTGGGCGCTAGGGCCAGACCTGCACGACTAGATATAGACCCAGGCAAGCGGGTCTAAAGACTCGCCATCTGGGGTGTGCACACCTTAAAGCCTAGGGTCTGCAAAACCACATATTAGATCTTTCGTCAGGATCTAATTCTCTTATATCCAGTATCAGGACCCAAGGATCCAATTCTTTTATGTCTAGTGTCAAGACCCAAGGTTCTCGGATCTTAGGTTTCAAAATATTATTATTTTTATATAATTAAAAGTATTGATATAAAAAATATTATTATTTGTCTTATAAGCATTATTTTTTTGTTATAATTAATGTTATTAATATTAAAAATACTATTATTTGTATTATAAATATTATTATTTTTATTATAGTTAAAATCATTAATATAATACTTATTAAATTTGAAAAAAAATATTATTAACATTGAAAAACAAAAATAGATTTCATTAGGGTAAAAATAAAAATCATCATCGTCATCATTAATAAATTTGAAAAAATATTATTGCTATTGAAGAAAAATCATAAATTTGATTTGAATGGATTAAAAACTATAAGAACTTGAGTCATATGAGTTTAATATTATTATTAATATTAAAAATATTATTAAATTCATTAATATTATTAAATTTAAACTAAATATTATTACTATAAAAAAAAACATAGAATTGATTTAAAGGGCAAAATAAATCATCATCATCATCATCATCATCATCATCATCATTAACTTGGGTAAGGGATCCCCTTCCAGACTCAAGAAACTTGGGGTTGGAAATGAGCGCTTCACCCAAGTTGTTTGGGTGTAACATGAACGCATACCCAAATTTCTCATGGATCCTACGTCGGGATCCAAATCTCTTGGGTCTGTCGTCAGTACCCAAATGCCTTGGGTCTTGCAGCCCTGCATGACCCAAGACTATTGGTCCTACGTCAGGACTCTAGCTGCAGACCTAGGCGAGCGGGTCTGCAGACCCTCACCCCTGGGGTCTGCACAACCTCGCGCCTGGGGTGTGCTGAACCACACCTTGTAGACTTGCCCACCTGGTTATCTTTTGATCCCCGCCTGGGGTCTGCAGACCCCGCAGAGAAGAATGAGAAATTTGAAGAAAAAAATAAAAAATATATAATAACTAATAACAATTATTATTATTATTGTTATTATTATCGTTAATAAATTTTATAAAAAAATATTACTATAAAAACTTGGACTAGACAAGTTTAATATTATTATTACTATGCTAAATATTATTATTTTTATTATAATTAAAAGTATTAATATTAAAACTATTATTATTTGTGTTATAAATACTATTATTTTTATTATAATTAAAAATATTAATAGTAAACATATTATTATTTGTATTGTAAATATTATTATTTTTATTATAATTAATATTATTAATATGAAAAATACAATTATTTGTATGATAAATATTATTATTTTGACTATAATTAATATTACTAATATAATAATTAATACATTTGAAAAAAATTATTAATATTGAAAAACATAATTAATAGATTTGATTTGAAAGGTAAAATTAAGAATTATTATTATTATTTATTGTTATCGTTAGTAAATTGAAAAAAATAATATTATTACCATAAAAAAAACATGTCTAAAAAAGAGAAGACAAATTATCGGGTGTCTTCTATTTCTTCAAGTATATGTATTTTAAATTATTTGATTACTAGAATTAATGACTTTTAAAATGTTAATTTATAATTTTCAATATTCACTAATATAGCTCTGGTCATGAGAATATATTCATATCGGGTGTCCAGAGAGCTGAGGTAATAAAATGATTGACATTGGTACTTAGAGGCCATTCTCTATTGGTTTCAGGTAATAATAAAAATATAATTAATTGTAGTCAGCATATTATTTATATAAATTGAATTTAAAAAAATAAACAACTAATTTTGTGGCTTGTCTTATCAGATGGTGTGAGGCTAGACATTTCACAGTAAATCTCACTTATGTCCACGAGTTTTATCAGGATAAGTTTGATGCATAGTAGCCACATCATGTATATATTACAAATGTATTCATTTTTTTTATTTTAAAGTTAATTATTTAGTTTCAATTGATTATTTGAGATAACTATTTTATATGGTCTAAAAGGTTATATGAACTTGATATTTTCAGCTTCACCCATATGCCGTGAGGGATTTGATATTTGGTTAACACAAATCCCTCTGTACAACCCAACATTATTGTAATTTATGTATATTAAACACTTTCCCCTAATTAATTTGATGTAATTTATGTTTAATTAGTGTTAATTTGATTTTATTGAACGTTAAGGTTTTGAATTAAGAATTATGTTAATTAGATGTAATTGAAGTTGTTAATTGATATAATTATGTTATTTTGTTTAATTATCAAATATTTTAGGTTGTTGTTGATTATGAATGAACAAAATTATGTGTTTGAAATATTAGTGTTAATTTAGGTTATATTATGGATTATGTTAATTAGACTTATTTTTAGTTAGTAATTTGATTATTTTGTTAAATAATCAATTTTTTTGCTATTGTTATTTGTGAATTAAAAAGATAATATAATGAGATAGTTAGTGTTGATATAGGTTAAATTATAAATTATATCGAAGTTTGCATAAAATAGTACTAGTTATGAAATACATGAATTTGTTTGATAATTTTGTTATGGTACCAGAACTTGATGAATGTAGGTGTTCTCTGATTAATTTAATGAATGTACATGTTTACTAATCAATTTATATTTTGTTGATAATAGATGCATTTTGATTAACCCCAAGATATTAATAAAATATAATTGTGTTTGGTTGTGTTGTTTGACAGAATATCTAATAATTTAGGAATATTATGTTTCCATAGTGATATTATTGCTAATATCGACAATGACATCACTTATAATTGAGGGAACCATGAATTCTTTAGTGTTATATTAGACATGCTCCTTAACGAATTATCGAGAATGTTATGTAATCGACTTGGCTGGAATATGTTTGAAATAAAAGTTAATTAATTGGAGAATGTTGCAAATCAAGGTTAGTCAAGCTTGTTATGTCTATGTATCAATATGTAGTGACGAGAGTATGAATTCAATGTTTGGGTTTGCTAGTATTAATGAGATTAATATGCTGGAGCTCTTTTTAAATAGTAAATCGAGACGAGAAAACTCTTCAAGTATGGAGTTATATCTATACTGCAACTATGCAAAGCATGTCTAAAAAAGAGAAGACAAATTACCAGGTGTCTTCTATTTCTTCAGGTGTATGTATTTTAAATTATTTGATTACTAGAATTAACAACTTTTAAAATATTAACTTACAATTTTCAATATTCACCAATATAGCTTTGGTCATGAGAGTATATTCATATAGCGTGTCCAGAGAGCTGAGGTAATAAAATGATTGACATTAGTACTTAGAGGCCACTCTCTATTGATTTCAGGTAGTAATAAAATATAATTAATTATAGTCATCATATTATTTAAAGAAATTGAATGTAAAAAAAATATACAACTAACTTTGTGGCTTGTCTTGTCAGATGGTGTGAGGCTAGACATTTCACAATAAATCTCACTCATGTCCACGAGTTTTATCGGGATAAGTTGGATATATAGTAGCCACATCAGGTATATATTACAAATGTATTCATTTTTTTATATTTTAAAGCTAATTTTTTAGTTTTAATTGATTATTTGAGATAACTATTTTATATGTTCTAAAATGTTATATGAACTTGATATTTTCAGCTTCACCTATATATGCCGTGAGGGATTTGATATTTGGTTAGTACAAGTCCCTCTATACAACTCAACTTTGTTGACATTCATTATCTAGATTAGGTAATGCAACAGTTCAGACTATCTCAACATATTCCAGATTATGTTCATACTGGACAAGAGCTGCATGGTGTTAGTCGACAGGGTAAGTGCGAGGGGAATTAGTTGGTAATTCACGCATCTTATCTTAATATCTAGATGTTAGGAGAGATCATGTTTTTGAGGGGCAACAACCTATAATTGATATAGATACTTGCATGACAAGGTATATGTCCATTACGAGTCATTTCATTACACTGACCTAGTTGCGTTTCCTAATATGTCCACACAACCCGATGCACCATCCCTAATTTCCAATGCAGAAAAGATTGATATGTAATATTGTTTTACATTTATTACATGCTAGAATAATTTTATTGTGGATGATGATTACTAATTAGTTTTTAATATATGTATATAAATGACTATATGTGAAGGTATTGATGAGATGAAACGTATTGTAGCCAGCACCACACTCAATTTATATCATGATAAACTTTAAAAGATTGAGGAGATTGAGCGTTTTGAAGTAGCATTAGCAGAAAATAAGATTACTTATCGTGGAAGTGTTGAGGATGCTGGCCCGTCCGCGAGCGTCCCAGACTCGTCCACTAGCGTCCTAGGTCCATCTATGAGCTAAGATGATATTAGTCATTCTCAAATCTATATGGATATTATAGACCCGACCTCAAGTTGGATGAGATGAGAAGATTATTATATATAATTCCGTATTATTATATGTTATGATAATTAAGGATAAATGTATAGTTGATTTAATTTTAATAAAATGTTATGTTGTTTTAATTGTTAGTGTATGTTTGTTATTTGTAATTTAAAATATTATATGCTGTGAATTGTGTTTTAATAGTGGAGAAGTAATTATTTGGGATGATGGTGTGAATTACTATTTTTTAGGAGAGAATTGATAACAAAATAGACTGTCACTGGACATTACTGTTAAAAACATTATAGATAGAATCTATGAAACTTTCAACTATACTAGAATTCTAGTTATTTTTATTCCTGTATTATTTTATTAATTAATTTTGTTGAATGTGCTAACTTACACATAAAATTAAAGGAAAACCCCAAATAGAAGGGGCATTTTTTACTCGAGACAGAGATGACTTGAGTCCGTGCCGAGTTGAAAAAATAAAATAAAATAAAATAAAAATAGTAAACAGTAGACAGGTGGCGTCCATAATTCGTCACCACTTCTTTGTCGGCTTGTCAATTAATAATCAAACTAGAGTAAATTATCAGCTAGTCTTTGTAGTCTTATTTAACAAACAATTTGATCCTTGTAGTCTTAAAAGTAATCAATTGACCATTAGACTAAATTCAACAACAGAAATCAATGAACAAATTGGTATAAATTCAACGTTTTAGCATGAGAAATAAGCAAAGAGTCTAACTTTTCCATTAAATTAAGATCCTCTCTCATTTTCCATTTTGTTATGTTTTCTCATTTTAATTCAATATAAATTAATAAACTCAAATTAAATGAAAATGATTTAACACGTGTTTAAAATGAAAATAATTTAATTTCTTATGTTTTATTCATCTTATAAAAAACAGATCATCATCGACTTCAACACTAACATGAACTGTTATGTTCTCTTAGAAACATGAGAGAGGATCCAAATCCCAAACAATAGAGGTTTAATAATCAATTTTTAAAATAAAGGGACTAGTTAAATTACGTCTTGTAAATTATAGGGCCAAGGTATAATTTACTCTTTAACTACCACTACCACTACCACCATCAACCCAACCCAACCCAACCCAAACACACAGATCTCTCTGTCCCAATCATTTCTTCCTTCCTTTCTTTTATCTACCAAACACACTCTACAATCCTCCAAATGACTCCAATTCCGCCGGAGAATGGCGTTGACGGCGATGACGAGCGAGAAGAAGACGACGAGGAAGACGAAGAACAAGAAGAAGAAGAAGAAGAAGAAGAAGAAGAAGAAGACGAACCGAGACTCAAGTACCAAAGAATGGGAGGTAGCATACCTACCCTTTTATCCAGTGATGCGGCGTCGTGTATAGCTGTTGCCGAACGTATGATCGCTCTTGGAACTCTCGACGGCACCGTTCACATCCTCGATTTCCTCGGCAACCAGGTGACACCTCACTCTATCGCTTTCTCTCTGTATCTTTCGAGACAATTGCCTTTTAATTTGTCAAATTTCTGCATTTAGGTTAAGGAATTTGCGGCGCATACGGCGGTGGTTAATGATCTTAGCCTTGATGTGGAAGGAGAATATATAGGAAGTTGTTCAGATGATGGCACTGTTGTAATTAATAGTCTTTTCACCGACGAGAAGGTTTTGAAGTTTGAATATCATCGGCCGATGAGGGCAATCGCTTTAGACCCTGGATATTCTAGAAAAACATCTAAAAGATTTGTTGCTGGTGGGTTAGCTGGTCAATTGTGTTTTAATTCCAAAAAATGGCTAGGCTACCGCGACCAGGTATGGACTAGTATGAGTATCGTGTACCTGGTTGAGAGTCTGGTTTTTGTTATTGAATGCTGCTGTGAATTTATTTGTTGCAAGTAGGTCTTGCACTCTGGTGAAGGTCCAATACATGCTGTGAAGTGGAGAACGAGTCTCATTGCGTGGGCTAACGATGCGGGTGTGAAAGTTTATGATGCCGCTAATGATCAAAGAATAACTTTTATTGAAAGACCGCGGGGGAGTCCGCGTCCTGAGCTTTTGCTCCCTCATTTGGTTTGGCAGGTTAGTTAAAATGTTGACCCTGTAAGTTGATTGAATACTTTCAACTGTTCTTTTCATTGTGTTTATTATATTTTTGAATCTAGTGGTTTCAAAATTAACAACAATGTTTTTGCTCTCTGGCTTTGTGGCATCCCATCACATCCAGGATGATACTCTCTTGGTTATTGGGTGGGGGACGTTTGTGAAAATAGCATCGATAAGAGCTAATGAGCGAAAGGGTGCCAATGGGACCTATAGGCATGTTCCAATGACTAGTATGAACCAGGTGGATATTGTGGCTTCTTTTCAAACCACCTATTATATTTCAGGAATTGCTCCGTTTGGTGATTCTTTGGTTGTTCTAGCTTACATTCCTGTGGAAGAAGATGGAGAGAAGGAATGTAGTAGCACCATTTCATCAAGACAGGTATCTTCTCTTTAATTCTATGTGGACTTTATTGAATTATGAACTCTGATCCATATCTTAGTTCATCTCTTGCAGATAAACAATGAATCTTGATAGCAATTTATTATGAAATTAGGTCTTCACCTGTTTAGATCCATGACAACAGTAAAAAAACATTTATGGAGAAATACACACTTCTTATGTGTACGTGTATTCCTGAGGTCTTTATTCTAGTCTGGGGTCATTTTATCTTCAAGCTTTTACAGTTTTTTTAAGGTTCATGATTTTGCTACATCTTTTTAAACATCATAAATTCAAATTTTAGTATTTTACATCTTGAAAATGCTAGCAATCTGAACCATTTTTTATGTCATGGAGTTGTGCACTTCCATGGGCTTGAGGGTTCTGCTTTTTTTTTTTTTTGTCTTCTTCCATTTCTTTTTGACAATTACTTGTTTCAGGACAAGGCATGGGTTTTATGTTTCTTGTAGATATTTTATCTGTTTAGCAGTTTTTATTAATTGATCTTGTTCTCTTCAGAACCTAATCTTTGGTTTTCAGTGCTTGCTTCTATGTTTGCCGTATTTCATTTATGTTGTTAGCATGCTTATGAATGGATTGTTGATAATTACATGTTTCTTCCCAGTGTGATTTAGCTCCTTTCTGCAAATATTTTAGTTTTAAAAGATGAAAACCTGTTTGCAAGTCACTTTTTTGGAAATAGGTAGGAACTGTATTTGCTCAATTATCTATTTTAATCAGGGCAATGCACAGAGACCAGAAGTACGTGTAGTTACATGGAATAATGATGAGCTTGCAACAGATGCCCTACCTGTACATCGTTTTGAGCATTACAAGGCGAAGGACTATTCCCTTGCTCATGCTCCTTTCTCAGGTTAACATATTGGATTATTTGAAATTCATGGTCTTTTATACCAGAGGACTACATTTGAATAGCTTCAATACCTTTTCATGTGAAAGCAGGTAGCAGCTATGCTGGTGGTCAATGGGCTGCTGGCGATGAACCATTATACTATATCGTATCCCCAAAGGATGTGGTGATTGCAAAGCCTAGGTTATCATTGATTCTTTCTCATATTTTAGCTTTTGAAGAGAGTCATTTTATTTCCTTGCTTGTGCTATGAGCTCGTAGGTATTGATGGTTCCGATGGTGTTCTAAATTAATTTTAGAACACCTTTCAGTTCTAAATGATTCTTGATGTCTTTTCAAGAATAGGCAGTTTGAATTATATCCTGAATTATTCTCTTCTGTAATGTATCAACAGTGTTGTGAGTGCCTAGTTCGTTCTTTTAACTCACCCATTCACCCTTCCAAATTGACAACTTATGATTCAAAGCATGAGCTTATCACGAGCATTATGTGTTAAGCATCTAAGCTTGGATTTATCAAAACAATCTGAATTTCCACAACTTCCCCAATCCACCAGCCTGGGCATGTGTTTGTTTTTGTTTTCTCTTTTGGTTTTCAAGAGAACTTAATTTATTTTTCTATGTTAGGGATACCGAAGATCATATTGCGTGGCTTCTAGAACATGGTTGGCATGAAAAAGCATTAGAAGCAGTTGAAGCAGGTCAGGGCAGGAGTGAGCTCATTGATGAGGTATTTTGGTTTATTTATCTGTTAGACAACGTTAAAAGATTTAGAGGTTTGCCATGTCTCGTACAACAAATACAACATATAACTTCTTTTATAATTAAATAAATGACAACATTTTGTTGATCTTGATTGTAGAGGAAGACCTTTTTGCTACAGTACAGAAACTAAATTTTTTCATTGTTGTCTCTCTTCAAGTACACCTTTATGAATTAGCAATTTCTGCATATAATTTGGTGTTGCCTTTTAAAAATACAGCTCTGTCTCCCCTCTCCTCTTCCTTATCAGCGCACAAATGATCAAATGAGTTTTGTTTCATTTTTCTTTATGGTTATAAATCTAGTTTTTTAATTTTCCTCTGCATGTGCTCGTAAATTTAAATAGTCACACGTTGCGTGATAATGCTAAGCATTCAGTTTATTTGTGCTTGGTTTCCATGAATTTAAAGATTGGAAGCACAATATTGATTGATGCATGCATAGTAAACAGTTCTTCTGGATAATGGTTTCTTCAATTTGTGTGGTATTTGAACTCTTAAGCATTGTGATGCCCTGTCTTACCCACTCATTTCTTTTCGTCAATATGTTCTTTCAGTTTTAGGTAATAAAGCTTTCATGCTGCAGTTGCATGTAATGATTATCTTTCATTTTAGAAAAAGAAGCATGCGGGATAGATATCTTCTTGTTAATTTGTTTTTTGTCTTATGTGGTCCTTCTTTGAGATCCATGTTATTTTGAAGTGAGTAATGGCTTAAAATTTTATGCTATAAGCACAGGTGGGATCCAATTATCTTGATCATTTGATTGTGGAAAGGAAATATGGTGAAGCTGCATCTTTGTGTCCCAAATTGTTGCGAGGGTCTGCTTCAGCTTGGGAGAGGTAAGATTTAAGAAAAGCAACTAATTTGATATCTCCTCTGCATCCCTTGTTAATAACTGACTAGAGGCTTCCTTTTGCAGATGGGTTTTCCATTTTGCTCATTTGCGTCAGCTTCCTGTGTTGGTCCCATACATGCCAACAGAAAACCCAAGACTTCGTGATACTGCTTATGAGGTTAGCGGAATGAAAATAAATTCATGCAGTTCCTTTCTTAACTTCTCTATTGCATTGGTTCACGATCTAGGTATTTTCGATGCACAGGTTGCTCTTGTAGCTCTGGCAACAAATCCGTCTTTTCATAAAGATCTCCTGGCAACCGTCAAATCTTGGCCACCTGTGATTTATTCTGCATTGCCTGTTATATCTGCCATAGATTCTCAGCTAAATACTTCTTCAATGACTGATGCACTCAAGGAGGTTGGTCAGAGAACTGGTGTGTGCTGTTTGATTTCTGAAATTTGATGTTGAATGTCACTAATCACAACTCCTTTTGATATCAGGCACTAGCAGAGTTATATGTAATCGATGGGCAATATGAGAAAGCCTTTTCACTTTATGCTGATGTAAGTATGTTTGTGTGAATATGCACACAAACAAAGCAGTGGTTTTGTCTGTTTAAAATGATTCAGGAAACAAGGTGTTGCATTAATTTTATTTGACATATTTTTCTTATTTGTTTTCTTTGTTGGCTTTCACCTTTCAGCTTATGAAGCCAGATATATTTGATTTCATTGAAAAACACAACTTAAATGATGCCATCCGCGAAAAGGTATGACTGCAAGATAAGGTGAAGCAGCTGTTGTATGTTTTGTTTTTGTGGTTTTCCTACTCTGTTGTCATTGTTATGTAAAGATCAGATTTGTATCTCCATTTGAAATGTTGGGTTTGAGCCTAAATTTTTGTCTCCAAAAACAACCTTTTAGATATTTACTATATGCCTGTAGTCTTGCTGACATTTTGACTGTCACGAATATGTATTGCAAGTTAATTGATATTTTGAATCTGAAATTTTTATGCTTTCTGCATATTATTGCAAAAATTGATGGTTTTTCTTTTTGCTTTCTAGCTTTTTTAATTATTCAACCTGTTCTTATTTCATCATGTGATTGACTCACTCTTAATTCTTTTGCTTGTGCTTGTTCAAGTACAGGTTGTCCAACTGATAATGCTTGATTGCAAGCGTGCAGTTCCTCTATTGATCCAGAACAAGGACTTAATTTCTCCTCCTGATGTTGTCTCCAAACTGTTGAATGCCAGCAATAAGTGTGATTCAAAATATTTCTTACATTTATATCTTCATGCATTATTTGAAGCAAATCCACATGTTGGAAAGGATTTTCATGATATGCAGGTATGGAGAAGGCTGGCTATTTATTTTTGACACTATTTCTTTTTCTATCTATAATGTGTTAAACTCAATGAATAGTTCCTTCTGTAAAGGTTTCGGTTTCTTTTACAGTTTTACTAGTAGTAGTAGAAAAGGACATGATAATCTTGAATGCTGTGACCTTAGTGTCAAAATTGAAGTGACATGAACAGAGACATTCACTCATTCTTATTACAGTGATTTATACATTGTGACATGCCATGAAAATGTGTTGTGGATGTCATTGATGCAAGTAAGCTGTACATGGCACCTTGTCACAATATCATTTTTGTCTTAGCTGTTCTATCTGCCAATTTGAATTTAAGTGCCATCATGATCAAGTCACTCTTGTCAAAAATGAGCTACTTGTTCCGCAACTCTGCATCTTGTTGTCAAGCTTCAGTTTAGTAAAGGTCATCTTTTTATTCTTTCTTAAGCTACAAGATCCATTTTTAATTGCTGAGAGGAGCCATGACAGGGGTTTCTCCCAAACGGTTCATCCCATTCCAATTGCTGACAAAAATGTTAATGTCTCAGCATTTGGTCTTATTTTTAGCTGCTCGATATGTAATGATTGACATGTCTGTGCAGTCTGCAATGTGTAATGATTGATGTGACCTTTTTATTTTTATCGAGACAGGTAGAGCTTTATGCAGATTATGATCTGAAAATGCTACTTCCTTTTCTCCGGAGCAGCCAACATTACACCCTCGAGAAGGTTTGAATAGTCAATAAACTGTCAATTATGATGTTTTAGGTCAATGGGTGTCAATTCTTCCTGTAGTTATTTACTAATGAATTGATCAGTTGAACTCTTCACATCTCAGGCATATGACATTTGTGTCAAAAGAGATCTTTTAAGAGAGCAAGTCTTCATACTTGGAAGGATGGGAAACTCAAAAAAGGCCCTAGCTGTCATCATAAACAAATTAGGGGACATTGAAGAGGTATTTATTGTATTTGGCTTGAAACCATCAGATGTTCTTCTATTTCTTTTTTCTTTTTTGTTGCGAGTATTGGCAGCAATAAGAAAAAACATTATTGTGGCCGCAGGCTGTAGAATTTGTAACTATGCAGCATGATGATGATCTTTGGGAAGAATTAATTAGGCAATGTCTTCACAAACCTGAAATGGTACGTTTAGGACTTGTTCTATTGATTGCTGTTGTTCTTCACACATTCTGTCATGGAAAATATCTATATGTTTGTTGAGTTTCCTTCTCTTTTCTGCAACTTGGCAGGTAGGGGTATTGTTGGAGCACACCGTTGGCAATCTTGATCCTCTATACATTGTAAATATGGTCCCCAATGGCTTGGAAATACCTCGGTTAGTGCACCTGATAACTTGTTTTGTTTAATTTCTCATTCAATCCTCCCCTGCTCTTAAATGAAAGTTTTGCAATCTAGCTGTTTTGAAAAACAAGGACAACATCTAACTGCATTGTAATCCAAGGTATTTTAAAGTAAATTACCCATGGCTTAGAATCAATGAGGCTAGCTTGCAAATAACCTTATTGAGAAGATACAAGAAGGGCCATAATTGAAGTCTAAATTGTTGTCTGAAGTCGGTCACCAAAAACAGATTGACAGAAGGCATTACACATGACTAAACCTGCAAACACATGATCTCCATGTCTCCTACGGAACACGGATTCCTGATGACCCCGCCTAATAAAATCTAATATGAAATAGCCTGCACCAAGTTAGCGAGTCTTCTAAGAAGGATTTAAGGAAACAGTCCTAATCAAATGAGAATACCTTCTATTCTCCCTTTTGGATGCGAAATTCATTATGATTGATCAGTGTTACATATATAATAGCCTAGATACTTTTTAAAGCTGCAATAGTTTTTATTTAGCATTAAGAACCGAGTTCTGAGCCAGCTACACAAAGGAAGCTGTATATTTGCTCATGTTTGATGATAGACTGATTTCCTATTAGCTTCCTTGTAGTCTGTTTTGGTATGGAAATGCTAATTAGATTATGCTTCAAGATGACACTGTTCATCATGTGTAATTCTTAAATATATACAATGTTGCTTTCAGGCTTAGGGATCGTCTTGTCAAAATTATCACTGATTACAGAACTGAAACGTCTCTGAGACATGGGTGCAATGATATTCTCAAGGTATCATGCTTCATGTACCTTTCCTTTTCATCTGAATAGAACAATTTTTTCTACTTGCTAACATTCTGATTCTGTTTTGAGACATACAGACTGATTGTGTAAATCTCTTGATCAAATATTACAAAGAAGCAAGACGGGCTCTTTGCTTAAGCAATGAAGAAGAAGCTCGAGTGAAAAGGGATGGCAGAGGGGATTCTCAAGCAATTTGGAGAACAGTAGGTGCAAGAGCCATGGAGGTTAAGTCAAAAACTAGGGGAGACACAAGATGTTGCATGTGCTTTGATCCCTTCTCTATACTAGATGTATCGGTTGTCGTATTCTTTTGCTGTCATGCTTATCACATGTCTTGTCTTATGGATTCCATGCATACTGTAAGTGGAAAAAAAGGGAGTGGAGCCACTTCCAGGATGTCAGAATATGACTATGATAGCAATGATGAGGATGACTGCGATGAGGGGAACAACGTTTCTGGTGTGATTCGGTTGAGATGCATCTTATGTACTACTGCTGCAGGTTGAGATAGTAATGGGTCGCCTATAGTTTTTTTCTTTTCCTTTTCTCATTCCTTTTTTGCTCTGGGTGGGTGGTGGGGGTGAGGTGGTGTTGTGGTGGTGGTTGTGAGTCTTAGCTTTATTTTTCGTGGTGGTCATTTCTTATTTTATTTTTTTCCTGTTCATATATATCATATGTTGTGCTTTTCATCAATTGTTCAATTTTGGCTGAGCTAGGTTTTTGTCAATTGATTTATCATATGGATTGTAGTTATTTTCGGGAAATGGTTAAATTATTATTTTTTTGGCTGTTTTGTGGAGATTTCAATGTATGCGCATTTGCTGCCTTTGTTTTTCAATTGTATTATTAAATTTGTATAAAAGATTGAAATTGGATGAATCGGTGGCTCTTTTTATATGGCTCCATTGCGTGATCTTTCACACTAGAGATTTAAAAAGAGAGGAACCCAATCTTGAGTGGTTCTTTGTTCATCTTGGCGTGTAAAAATCTCATTGAACAGGTAATTAGGGTGCATAAACCTCGCCTGCTTTTGAAAGATCATTAAAACACCAGTGTCACAACAAGATTGCGAATTCTTGATTGGAAAGGTCTGGGAATAAGCTGCTCGGTAATGTTGTAATAATAAGATTGCGAATTCTTGATTGGAAAGGTCTGGGAATAAGCTGCTCAATAATGTTGTAATAATGAAGTAAACAAAATCACAAAATCTGAAGACAAGAAACTTCAGAATATCACCGCCAAGTAAACCTGATAACTAATGATTTCTTCTGTTGTTTGTGTTAATTCTTCTTAGTGCTGCTGTTCATTATGTGTTGATTCTGAACTATATACAATATTATTGCTTTCAGGCTTAGGGATTGTCTTGTCAAAATTATCACTGATAACAGAACTGAAACGTCTCTAAAACATGGGTGCAATGATATTCTCAAGATATCATGCTGCATGTACCTTTCCTTTCATCTGAATAGAACAATTTTGTAGATGATGCTCCCCACCAAGTAAACCTGATACCATATGTTAAATGGAAAGACGTGGATGTTTACCTCTCATATTAAAATTCATTATATAGATTCCATTGTGGTCAAAACAGTAGATAAAAATCAAAACTGGCATGTTTGAATTTTTTTATTCCAATCTTTTTGTAATGTTTGGATGTTCTCTAACAAATCAAGCCATTCTTGAACATAAATGAACTTAATCAAGACTTGTTTTTCATTCTTTACTATTCTCTCGAAATCCATCTTAACTTACGTATCTCGAAAAAGTTCATTAATTATCTTCTTGAATTCTTTTGCTCTCAGTTTTATGACTGGAACAATAAAACTTTTAATGGATTTCTTGATGTTGAAGATAGGATGACATCACATTGCGTCTTGGATTGCGGAGTACAATACTAAACTTGCCTCTAAGATTGAAAACAACATTGGCTAACTCAGACTAAGTTCTGGTTTTTCTTCAAGGGGCTGCTAATATATGTATGATCCAACAAATTGGAACTGTAATAATACAAATAACAGAATCAAAATTCATTGTAAATTCAACATCTGTAAATACTACTAGATTGAGTCGTTAAATAAACTCTATTGGCACGAAAGAGAAGCTTAAAACCAGATGTTTTATTCTGTAACCAAAACCATATATTTCCTAATAAGATTGTATTTTCAACTTTAGGTTTCTAATGATTTATGCTGGTTTATTAAAGTTAATGAATGTAACTCCAGTTCAGTAAAATAAAAAAAGTTCAGTGACGACTATGCTAAATAGTGCCCACATGTTTGAAGTATGTGGATAGAAGATTCGTATCATGGCAAATTACTTTCCACTACTTGAGTATCGATAGTCCTAAGCTGGTTCCGCAAGGCCGAAGTCATAGATACCCTTGCATGTTTTTATTTAATAACATAAGTATTGAGTTAACTTATATATACTTTGATTAATTTTATAGATCATTAAATTAATAATCATGTAAATCTTTTGACTCTGAAAGAATTAAGAAACAAATTCAAAATGTAACAAGTTGAGCTCCCTCTAATACCTTGCGTTCTGGAGTGGTGGATGCTAACCCTGCTAGTCCGAAGTACCAACCGGTGAAAACATTTACTATCACAACTCTTGGAATTGGTCAAAATCTAATTTTTGAATTTCGTGAGGAAACTGTATCGGATACAGGACACAAACTTCAGCAATAATACAACAAGACTTCATTCGGAGTAGACAGACCACTTTCCTTGGTTTAAACTATGTTAACGGCGGACTTCGATGCAAATTTGGTTCCCTTTCTCCTTTTTTCTTCCCTTCTAGCTTTACTTGCAGTCATTCAGTTCAACAGTAAACTGGCAAGATCAATCCATTTTAATCTCTTGCGCCTCAGGTCTACCTAAGAAGATGACATGATACTTTTACGTAACCTGTAAGAATTAGTCGTTTGTTCTGTAACTTCTACCCCCAATTAAAATCATGGAAAATTTTGTCCTATGATGAATCTAAAGTTAAAGATAGAAGTCTAACTTGTTTTTGTAATATACTATTCTTGTTACGATGTGCTATGTATGTGATTGTCGAGTCCAAATGAACCTGTAATAGTACAGCCATTTTCCAATCACTGTCACCGCGGAATATTTATTTTGTGCCAAATGGACTCCGAGACCCATGGAGTGCTGGAGGGTGAGGAATCGAACTTTGATCCCTTTTGACTTTGCCATATTGCGAATTTACTCTTTTCTAATTCATTCATTTGTTCCTTTTTATATATATACTCAACTGCAGAGTTCTAGAGGACATATCAGATAGTGTTGTTGCTTTATATACAGCACAAGGTACCTACTATTAGTAAATCGTTTGGGTAGTGAAACAGTAAAATTAATTGATATAAATATATAAAAATACTATTTTTAAGGTGTTTATTTATCATGTATAAAAATAATATTTTTAAGATATAACTAAACCCTTTAAACTTCTAAAAGGAAAGAATAAAAAAATATTCTTTTAATATTTTTTCTTTGTATAGTAACAAGTTTATATAAACTTAAAAATTTATAATGAAATGATATAACTATTAATCAAATTATATGAATGTTATATTTTTAATTAAATCGAATAGTTGTTATCCAGTTTCATCCCAACACTTACAAATATCAAAATTAATTATAAAAATAAAAAAAATAAACTCTAAATTAATTATGAAAATTAAAAAAAAATAAACTCAAAAAATAATTAATTTAACTATAAATTAAATTTCAAATATCAAGGACTAAGTACCATCTTTTGATATTATAAATATTTATATAATATCTTTAAAAAATCCATTAAGAAAACACATTTACAATAATTTTTACTTAATTTACTGTATAAAAGAAACATATACTTGTAAAAACTTACAAAAAAAATATTTCTTTTCAGTACAGAATATAAATATACTTCTTTTTACAAACCACTTCAATATGAACTTCTTTTGTTATGCGGAAAGTGTCTGAATTTCATTTTTAGGTATAATAATTTTGATTGGTATGTGTTTTTTTGGCGATTAGGATCCCATTGTCTGGATCTTTGTCTTCCTGCTTCGAGCGATCCTGACTGGTAGCATTACGAGACAAAGAGAACAAAATTATTGCATATTGGCTTGCCGAGTACTGTGCCAAGCTTAATTAGCAATAACTAGGCCTTGCAATAAAAGTGGCCAGCTTAATGGACTTCACAGGTTTTGCTTTGTTTATATATCTTGAGTTCGAGTTTTTGAGTATATTTTTATTATCT
>Ga0325411_1002175_pt1 | contig 22058 bp, 20 predicted proteins | sample PopdelMetagenome_13_FD_206181 | JGI IMG/M metagenome (GOLD analysis project Ga0325411, IMG submission 206181) | Populus deltoides microbial communities from Bellville, Georgia, United States - Xylem-PdIQD-R4 | ecosystem: Host-associated > Plants > Phyllosphere > Stem > Wood/Secondary xylem... | reverse complement strand
ATTTCTTTTATGCTTTAAGTCTTTTTGTTCATTGTTCCGCATCAATGGGAATAAAGAATGGTGAGAACAAATGGGTGGATGTAGTGGTGCAGGAAAAGGCTAGGGGAAGATTTGAGTTTGATGTTTATAGGACTAGTAAGGGTTTCAAATTTAGTATTTTTAAGGTGGAATTGAAAGCAGATCTGAAAGAAAATTTGAAGAATAACAGAACATTGACTGCTGCTACCCTCACACTAGCGGATTGAAAGAATCACTCCTTAAATAAGAACCTAAGATGAACCTAGGGCTTAAGGAATCACTCCTGAGTGAAAGCATCACGCTCTCAAAGAAAAAGGCTTCACTTTGTTCATAGTAGATCTGTCATAATCCAATTAAAAGACAGCGAGCAGATATATATTTAGCCTTGAGTCAGTACTAATCCTAATTGGTCTTGGATTCCTATGTAAGAAAATGTAATGATTCCTATAAGAAACATAAACAAGTCCACTTTATAAGGACGAAGAAAACAATAAAACAGGAAAATAAAAGTTGGATCATACTACTGAAATTTCCAGCAATCTGTAAAATCACAGAATGGCCCTTGACCTTTCTAACTAGGAGCAGCCTCAGCTGGAACTGAAATTGGTTTGAAAAACTTAAACCAACTCTCATAACCAATCATATAAGCCTTCATCCCACCAAATTAAAGCCTGAGTTGAAATCTCTTTCTGTTCCTTAAACACGCACCTAAAGTCAAATTTAAATCCCTACGCTGCATGATGTAGTCAGCCAAATCAAATGCTAAGAAACTAGCCCAGGTGTTTTTCTTTTGTGTGCTTTGATGCTTCGACATATGATGATATGCACCCATAACAGAAGGTGCTAATGCTATTAAGGAATTGACTAGGAAGAAGTAATAATAGAGGAAAATGTTGCTTAGCATGATCATGCATACAAAGATCCTCATTGAATTTCACTATGCTTAAGAGAACTATTATGCTAGTATGATATATAAAATCTCACAGGAGATGAAGACGAATATCAAACCTTTGGAGGGTCATCACATGCAACAAAGTAATTTAAAGTTCCACCAAGTAGACCAATGCCATCTGTATTCAAGATCGTAGTATACTTGTGAATTAAAGAACAAGAACAAATGATCAGGCATCACAAAAACCCAGTCTTTGTAAGAGAAACTAACCTTCAGTTAAAGTACCTTTACCAAATTCATCCAACAGACACAAAGATCGTGAAGTTGTTTGCCTGAAAATTTGTCAACATGAATCCTTATGGTTGCAAAGGTGGATTCTAAAGATGTCTTATAAGCTTCCAGCTACTAAGCATTCAGATATTTTAAAAAAACTTCAGCACTCCAACATTCTCTATAACACCATGTTGAATTGGCAGACAAAAGAATGAACGTTATGATAAGACATCAACAAAGTCTAGGTGCTAAAGATTGTGAGACAGTTAACATGAACAATGGCCTTTAGTTCTGAAATGTGAAACCATCGTAATTGACCTGATGCTAGTTTACCTTAGCATCAGTCCTACTTGATGCAGATCTATCATAAATGTTGATTGTTCTGCAGTCATAAGCTTGCTTCCAGTTGCACAGAATATCCTGTTACAAGAGAGTAGTCTTTTGCATGATGATTGAATACAAACATCAACTGTTATTCTAAGAAAGATGCTGGAATCATGAAGGTCAGACACCTATCAGTCAATCCCACAGTGGCAGCATCTGCTGGTACAAAACTTCCGATGTGAGAAAGGAAAACAATTAAAGCAACCTGGAAAACAACGCTCATAAAGCAAAATTTGTAATAATGCGATACAAAACATAAACTCATCAATTGCAACTTGCATGAAAATAGACTATCACAAGAATGGACAGCAAGATGACCCTCAAGACTAATTGCAACAGAAGCATCAACACCATGGACTTGACAGACATCCATAGAAATATGGAGATGGTGGAAACAAATTGTCATGATACACATGTTGCTGCTAGCTGAAGTGATCCACTGAACTTGCACTTTATAGTTCAATAACATGTTTGATGATGACCAAAACATTGTACCCTAAATAGTCATTTCTTAGGTCTGTTGACTTTAAATGTAAACTGACACACATAGGAAGATGCTGCAAAATGTATCCATTTTTCTGACAACTGCTGAAGCAACCGACTAATAGATTTTATTTGAAAGATGAATCAAGCCCCAAATTTGAAGGCATCACAAAAAGCATATGACACAACACCCATATTTGCAGGTGCATCACACATACATGCGCAAGTGCACCACACAGATATGCGCGTGTGCACTCATACATGCACACAGAGAGTCCTCCCGATAATCATTACTGACCTGCTTTATATATATACTCTTCCCGGAATAATTTGGACCTGTGATGATAATGATCCTTTCTGAAGCAACACAAACTTAAAATCTCAGCACAAAAACTAGTATACCTTAGTTTCTTACTGAAATGGAATAGACTTTGTTGACATCAATGTCATGATTAGTGTAAATTTACCATCATGAAGAATCTTTGTATCATTAGGAATAAATGTGTCTACTGTCATTTCCTGCAAAACATGTCTGGGTGTAGACTACTCATTAACACCCTCAATCAATAGATCCAACTTTTTAAGGTTTTTATCCAATGAAAAGCAGTTCATATGATCCAATCAATCTTCACCTTCCATTTTGAATGTCAAGCAAGTTTTCTTCAGTCAAAATAGGCCTCACGTAATTGTTTTGATGAGCAACTATGGCCAGTGACAAAATGCTAAATGTAAACATCATATAACATGGTTAGTTATGCATACAAAAAGAAATTTACATATATGATGAGAGAGAGAGGGGGAGAGCTGGTAGCTAGATGATTCTTACCAATCAAGTTCAGCCGCAAAATTTATAGCCTTAAGCAGATGGTAAGAAAAGAGAAGCACATGAGAAACCAAGTCCCTAGTGATTGCCCTTTCCATATCTTTCCATATTAACAAATGAACAGCTTTTAAAAAATTGGAATAAAATATATAAACAATGATGTGCGTTGACATTAAAAGTATTTGCCACCATTCTATATAATTTCAATATAAGACACATTTACACATTTTCTTCGCACCAAAAAGCATGTGCAACTAGTCTTCTTCTCTTAGCCTTGAAGACTATCTAATTATGTACCAGATAACGGAGTTTAGCACTCACTAAGTTGGATTGATGGACCATAGACTCATCTGATAGCATCTTTCACAACAGGCATTACATTGTTTGTATTTTCTCACAAACATTTATAGAGAATAACTAGTCACTAACATATATTTAGCAAGGTAGAGTAAGATTTAGAATGCACACCAAGTATCTTGTGATAAATGTCTCCCAGAAGTTCATCCAATTCTCTTGTCTTTGGAGTACGATAGAAATATCTTTTAGTCTCTCCATCAACATCGGAAAACTATATTGATAATATATTTTCATCAGCATATGTCAAATACATTTTTTGAATGAATATTATTAATCAAAAAGAGAAAACAAGCATCGACTTGCCATAAATTCAAAATCTTGAGGCTTCAACAGTGAGGTTTCTTCAAGTTTCTCTTCAAAAATACACAGCAAGTACCCTATATAAAGGAAAGCACATATGTAAAAGGATAACAAGCTTAAAATAAATAAGATCAGCTTCGCATTGGATAACTCATATTGAACATCTGTTTGGAAACAACATCTATCCTCCATTTCTATGAGAAATGAGCTAAACCAATTCGCACAAATTCCTGTAACATGCTTAAAAACAGAACTCACAGAATTCCTTCCAAGCTAAGATATCCATCTTCCACTACTATGGAAAATAAAATCCACAATGTATCAAGCATATTAGATGCCAAATGTATGAAGGCCAAGTTCTCTTTGGATCACAGCTGGCATTGTTGTGTTTTCAGCAAAAACTTAAGGCTTGGTTTCACTACGTGGTTGAAATCAATTTGATGCTTATGATGGTTGAAACACGGGTTCAACCACATAGCCAAACGTACACTTAAATCCAACTGAGATGGTAAAGCTGTTTACGGGGAAAAAAAAAAGTTTGGTAGTGTGCCATTGAAAATGCTCGTCATTTAAAAGAAAAAAAAATATAGGGTAAGATATTAAATCATGAATGATATTTTTGTCCTTTATCAAAATAAAGTAACAACTTCACGAGTATCATCAAGTTAGTGCTTCCCAGTATTCTACCCAATCTAGCTTTCTTTCATCAAAATACACTTTAAAAATTAGCAATCACTTCTCGTAACCAGAAGCAATTTGGTCTTGTGGTGGCAAAAAAGACTTTTCATCATGTGCCAAACCCCTTGTGTTTCATTCAATGTCTAGCTCAAAATGTAGCAACTTTCATGCAATGGAAGTGTTCTTCCTTTAGTTCCTAGTGGAATGTAAAGAAGATAAAATGTGGTATCACGATTGGAAACTCAGATTTTGATCATCTGTAAATGACATGTATATTTACTCTGGGTAGTTCAAATTAGTGTTTCAACACAAACACACTGCATAGCGAAATCTTGACTGTTTACTTTTGGGAGATTCATTTACTCATTATGTAACAGAGGCAGTATAAAAAGCCATCATTCAAGTATATCCAAGGCATTAGACAAAGTAATATCACATAGTGAAGGCAATTATAATCAGGGATGAAATCTAAAAGAAACTTTGAATTAGTCATACAAAGTTTTTCAATAGCAGTATAATACAGAGCTTCCGACCAACCTATTTGATGTATGTAAACAATACAAGGAACAAGCTTCTCTTTACCCAAATGGGGTAGTTGTGCAAGCTCCAATAAAGTAACCTACAAAGGAGTTAATCAAATGGATCTCAATGTACATACAATTTCAATTCCTTACTCCAATTTGATCCATGTACAAATCAAACAACTTACCTTGTGCAGAAAATCTGGAAGTTCTTCATAGATTTGCCTAAGCTCATCCAACTGCATGTGAAAGAAAGGCTGAATTATCAGAAACACAGTTTGAGCACAAATGAGAAAAGTCGAATCCTAGCATTAAGGTTTGGGCAAAACAGAAAGAAATCCTATCATCTCGATGGTGGATTCAGTAGTGGGGAGAAGTGGTCATCTTAATATATTTACTGAAGAAATAGAAACAGGAGGACATAGAGTAAATGATTAAACATCCATTTCTTAAAAAATCATGGCCCAGAAATCACAACTAATCTGCAACCTCATCACAGAAACCTTCTTTCACTATTGTCCCGTAACCCTTCTCTTTACTTCTATTAACATCAATAACACCAATCACCTGTAAAAGAAATCACACGTTAGAGCATGACCCGCAAAATGATGGGAAGTGAATTCAACTCAGACATCAAGAAAGATGAGATGCAGTATGTCCCAGTAAAAATGTTAGGTAATGTCAACACATAATTCCAGCTGATATAACATATTGTAATAAATCACAGCAATTGTAACATCTCAGTAATGCGACAAAATGAAACGTGGATAATAAATTGCAGAATAAAAAATCAACGCCTTTCTTCTTGAGTATCGATTTTTGTTGAAGATTTCTGTGCAGATCCCTGAACTTATAATCTTTAGACAGCTATTTGCACCTTTCTTTTTGGTACGGTTCCCAGGGCTGTTCTTATTTTTTGGACTCCTGTGCTCACTTTAACTCATTGAAGCCTTGTACCCCACATGCCATGGCTTTTTCTTTAATCATGCTACCAAATGTACAGTATCTGTCCCTTTTATTCCAATTAGCCTCGCCAATAAGTCATATAAATATCATTCAAACAAAGCTCTGAATAATAGATATGGAAGTATTAAAAAAATTCTTATTTTAGGCTACAATTACGCTTGATTAAATAAATGAAATGCCATGCATGCTGGAAGAATATAAGGGATAGTCTTAACTATATAGCTGAACACAGAATTATTGAACAGTACATGTTCTCACACCATCTATTTTCCAGAGAGATTTGGAACTCCATGTCATTCAGGAAAAGAAAAGAAAAAAAAAAAAAAGGAAGAAGGAACTTCCAATAAGAAGTGACCTTTTACAGTGTTTACAATTAAGAAAATATCCAGGAAGATCGACTAACCAATTCATAGACATAAGCCAGCTCTGTTGTGATGCATGAACAAGCCTGGAAAATAAACAAACATTCATAGGGCACATGAATAAACCTTGAGAACAGATAACAATATAAGGCTTCACAGAAAAGGCAGGCAACAAATGTTCTGATACCTGTTCAACAATGTTCAGATTTAAGTACTTAGCATGCTCTTGAAGATTTTCAGAAATTCCTACTTCAAATATCTTTCCCAAATGCAAGAGCGCACAAACACTCTACAAGAGTATCACTGGATCAGGAGAAATAAAATATAATCTGAACTTTATGAATCTACTCACTAGAAGAAACTAAAGAAAATCTCTTTAGGAAATTGCATGAAGATCTTATAACACACACATACACACGTAGAAGGCATAATGCATGAATAGGTTTGTGTGCCCATAAAAATATTTTTCTTTTGTCCGTATTCCATTCATACAAAGCAAAAGTCTGCCATTATTTCCATTTCTTTTTTTAGAAATAAAGAAAATAAATCTTTTCAGAAAAAAATGAAGTACATTTTTTCTTCTTCGTCTATAGCTGACATTACAGCAGTTCTTTTCAAGGAGCTTACACAAAATCTTAAGGTTGGAAAGGAATATTTGATTGAAGCCTTCTTTGGATGGCATAAAATTGAGCTACTGACAGAAAATCTTTCAGTATACACTGCTAAGCAATATTTCCTGCTTAGGCCCTACTTCCATTAAGAAGCTGTCAATGAGAAACCATAGAAAACCGAAAAAAGTGGCCAGGTCCTATTTTACAATGAAGAAGCCTATTTAACTGTTTCAAACTTTGAGACAAGTGGCAATTGGTAGCAGAGAGAAGGGAGGAAACAATGAAATACAAATCAACTGCATGAAAACAAATGAGAATGGTTATCTGTAGTGGTGGCTATCCTGTAATTATGAAACTAGTGAAGCATCTCAGCACCAGCTAGCAGGCGAGGGAGCTAAGAAATATTTGTCAACAGGATTGAGAGCTTAAGCACTGCCTGCTGAGGTGAGATTACCTTCAGAAAGGCTGTCCAGTCACCAACAGTAGACAGGGAGCTTGGTGAGTCGAACTTCTTCAAGAACGAAAGGAAAGATTACAAATATCAGAAGATAAAAAGAAAAATAATGAAAGGAGTTGGCAATTCACTAATGTTTGTAATAATGCCAATAAATTAAGAGCGCAAAGAGTGAGTTATGGGTTTTTCAGATTAGACAGAAACAAAGAACATAAGCAAGTCTCTGTGAGAAGTTTGCAAGTCCACAAAATTATTTTGTATATAATCACTGTTTTAAATAAAAGATCTGTGCTGAAATTGTTACTAAAAACCAATTGGAAATCTTCATTTTGTATGGAAAAAGGCTTTGAAAACCTACATAAGGATAGCATGACAAATAACAGGAAGGGAAAAAAAAACAGTACTCTGAGTATACGCCTAATGTCCTTGACAGACTTCAATGTTTCTCGCAAAGAAACCATCAGTTCTTCAGAACAAAGAAAGAATGAAATCTTAATCTGTCAAGGAATATGTCATCGTTACAGTAACCAAAAAATATGAAGTTTGATCATTTTGAAAGCTGATCCTAAAAGTAATGGAATGAAAACCATTCAATGTGATCATAACATTTTCACAATATATCTTCAGCTAGATCAAGCAACCACACCCATGCCAAAATGGTGCCAGCTTATGTAATTGTTTTCCATCTTTTGCCATATTACTGGACCAAGCTCTAATTCATGTAAACAGGAAGTAATTTCATTAACTTAAACAGTGGAAGGATACAGCATTGAGTCGACCATTCAAATTTTCCACATCCAGCAAAGGCCTCAGGAACCAGTTTCTAAAGCAAGATAAAACATTTATTCAAGGCCTTGTATTAGAGAAAATGTTGGAAAAGCTAACATCACAAAGTCTCAAAGTTAATTTACCTCAGAAGATGTTTACCAATGGGCGTCACACACTGATGAGGAATTATGTTAGTCTAATATGCTACAGGTACTACTAATGGAAAAATATACTTCTACAAAGATACTACCAAAAAGAAAACTATATCTCTACAAACCTTATTCATCATGCCAAACACAGAGAACCTGCATGTCAAAAAATCAGGATACAACTTTTCTGAATAAGAAAACTGACAAGATAATACAAAATTTACCCTTCTTTTGCCCTGCCAATGCCCATATGGCTTGGATGTTTGTCGATTTGAAAAATCTGCAATGCTTCATGAGCTGCTGCATCAAGTTTAAGAAATTTGTTTCTAATTTGATACGTGAAGGATAAATTGTTTTCCAAGTTTCTTTTCTGCCATTTGTTAACTTGTTTTCAAAAAGCAAAAACAAAAATTAGTGGGAGAAACGAAAAGAAATAGTTCAGAAATAATACATAAATAAAAAGATACAGTGAAATTTCCACGATAGAATCGATAGTAATTGATGCATTTCCATATTCCTTTTGCTCAAGAGTATCTACAATCCTTTCGCTTTCTAATATGGCAAGAAGACCTCCACTTGCTCGAACTTGAACATCACTTCCTATGTCCATCATGGAACTCAGCTGGCAATATGAAACAGAGAGGAAGCTTAAAGTAGAGAAAGGTCAAGCTTTGGGGGCATCACCAACACTGGAAGAATAGAAAAACATAGTTAAAGACACATTAAAGATTCTGTATAATAATTCTTATTATTTCAGACTGTACCAGGATTATATTTATATAAAGTATAAAAGAGAAAAATATTATCTTGTAAGTGTTCCCTGGACCTGAAAAAGGACACTCACAATTGCAAACAGAATGAAGTACCAAAATACCCCAATTACATAATTCAAAAGAAAGCTCTCCGTAGCACTATGAGGGTCATGGAATATAGTGATATGCAAGAGCTGGCAGATCCCAACATTAGCCATCCATTTCAGGGGGGAAAACAGATATTATTTAATGTGTTCTCCAAATGGCATTAAGAAAGAATAGAAGCAAGATATAGAGCATCAGTGCAAGGATGACTAAAAACAACTTTTCTCATCTGCTAAACCAGAAAACACCATCCATACTAACTGTAGAGTTCTAAACTAAACTCAAGTCATTTCTTCTATCTCATTTTTTTTACATAGAAAGAAGAGGGTCCTATTTAAACAGAATATACGTGTCAATAAGGACGATATGACATCCTCTGTGAAGATCAAAGGATGATAAATGAAATTCAAGTACTAATGCATGCTACTCTCATTGAATCTCATGAATCGATTATTATCTGAAAAGCACTTAAATTATATATAATCTACTAGATAAGAGCATGATTTCAAACTATTATATCGCAATGCTCAACATTTCATGGAAAAAGTGCTGGAATCACCATGTTTCTGGTGGAAAAAATGTATTATTATGGGCAGAAGGTGCACATATAATAACAAGTTTAATATGATTCAAGAGGAACAAAAGAAACTTAAATTGTAGAAGAATATTTATTAAACAACATGCCTTACAAAAGAAAAGAAACAAAAAGTAATGAAGTTTGTATTTGTCTATTTACATAAGAAACCCTCTCCTTGATATTTAGCCCATCATCCATTCCTGTCACTCGAAGGTAAATCAATCTACAAAACCAAACAGAAACATCGAGTTTTAGTTGTATGCTCTCAGGACCAATCAAATGACGCATTCATTGTAGAGTTGATTGTACTGAAGCCACACTTTTATATTTAAGCACAAGATTTTTTTCTCCTGTTATCATTTCTGTTATAGTTACATTTGAAATGCTAATAGAATGTATGCTAAGTGATACATTCTAAAGTGTTTGGAATTTCATATGTGCTCTTCAAGTGCTTCATTTTTAAGGGAACTCAGTGATGACACAACAAGAATGACCTACCATTAGAATGACTTGGATGAAAATATGAAGAAAGTCAATGACTAGTCTCTGCATTATGTGAGACATTAAATTCTTGACCCATTATTACAATGAATCATGATAAGATTTCCAAGTATCACCATAAAAAATCATTATCAAAAAATGATCTTATGGTTTAGTTAGTAGGGTTTGACCATGACCCTCCACACTAATATGAAAATTCAAACCTAGTAGAGTTGCACAAATATGTCAGGATCCATTCTAATACCTGTGCCAGGCTTGCTCATAGCTGAATATTGAACTTTTTACGAGTTTCACCATAGGAGCCTCAGTTGTGCCATCTGTATCACTTTGAAGCTTAAACACATTCCACATGTATATTAGCTCATAAATCAAACAGGTAAACAGCAGAGTACCACTTCGTTGTAAAGCAGATAAGAAGGACTCTTCACTTTTAGTGCTTGTGTAAATATTCAAAGGCTTCGCCTGATATTTTACTGAACCAGTGTTTCAGCAAAAGAAAAGGATATTAATGATATAATGGTATAATTGAATCCAGATATAAGAAAAGCAAAGAGTATAATAAATAAAAGGAATGGAAATATGAAAAAACTATAATTTAAATGACAAGCAATGAATCCATATTCCAGAACCAATCATTTTCAAACATCAAGAAAAACCATTTTAGAATTCAAATCTGATGAAGAATAATAGAATTGAACGCCATTCCAACAAAGAGACAAGGCATACCCAGATCAATTAGGGGGAAGTCTGAACTTCCATCTTCCCAAACTTCAAGCACATGCAGTTGGCGAATACTGGAATCATAGTAAGAAATCCCAACCCTGTGCAGGAATTTGGTGAAAATGCCACATATATAAATTGTATAAAATTTTCCGAACACAAATAAAAATTGCAGACTAAACACTTTTCATTGAAGAGTTGAATAACTAGTCCTTATCAGTACATTAATTTATCAACAACATCACTTTGGCTTTTCACCGTTTTAAAACTCCAATGCTATAAAGAATTCAAAATTGCCACACCCACACAGTTTCTATATTACAGGATCTCTGTTTTCTATTTTTAACAAGATCAATCAGTCATGAACACTTCCAAACTTCAGTGCATTCAGAGGACACATAGAGTATCTTGATTGTTATCTATGTAGTGAAATAAAAACACTAAAAAGACTCGAAACGAATCCTTTAGGCAATTAAAACGTTAAAAACCCTGAATAGCTTTACTATTTTGCCTGCATATAAAAAAAAAAGGCTTTAAGTTCAAAAAATGAAAACCTAGCATTAAGCAGTTACTGACAAACTACTATACAAGTAAATCACAACCGTAAATTAAAACTCATTTATTATTATTATTATTATTATTATTATTATTATTATTATTATTATTAAAAAAAGGCTAATCTTCATGCACATTTCTTACCGATGGCCATGTAGGATGCATGCCATATAGACCTGCATTTAGATGTAGATTTAGATTGAAATAAATAGCTGACATCTGAAGGAAACGGTTATACATACATTGCAAAAATGCAAAAGGAAAATGATGCAGCATTTCCAGCAATTACGACTACAAAAAATAAATCACAACTCCGTACTAATTACGACTATGAGTCTTGAAATCACATGATTATTGCAATTATTAGCAAAGCCTATTTCTAACGGTAAGTCCGAATTAAGAGGCATAAATTGTTGACTCCTTTCTTCTTCTCTCTCTGTTTTTTTAGATGATTCTTTTAAAAATGTTGATGGTTAACAGAGAGAATTGAGTATTTAAATGATTCCGCTGATAAGGAAATTCTCCTCTTGATAAAAAAATATAAAAATCGGTTTCCTTTGTTTTCTCGGCGACCAAACAGAAACGCGAGAGAGCAAATAAAACAGAATGAAACGGAGGAAATAGACCTGAGGTTGGGCTTCCGTTTCGTCTATTTCTTCCATTCTTCGAGCTCCAACTATTGTCTGCGTCTCTGGTTTTCGTTTTTATTATTCTGAGCGCGTCCTGGTTTTGTTATGCTTCGAAGACCGTGTTATGAGGAAGTCGAAGGAACCGCCATCCTTTGAGTGGGAAAGGCTTATTAATTAAAAATACAAAAATTACACATGTTATCGTGTAATGTGGTTTGGACTTTGGAGTAAATTGGTGAATTTTAAAAAAATTACATTTTACAAGTTATACTTTGACGCTTGGAAACAAAACCTCTCCCGTCCAAAAATATCTCCCCATTGCTTTTCATTTAATATTTAAAATATATTTGGATCAATAAATAATAAAAATGGCATTGTGTTAGTACTGGGGCTATTTAAAAAAAAAACAATTAATTTAATTTAATTTAAAAATAAAAAATCAGGAAATTAATTTAATTTAAAAATAAGATTTCTTTTTAAAAAGTGAGATTCAACAAGGGTCGAAAAAAATAAATTTAAGTTGACCTTACTTTCAAAAAAAAAACTCATAAAAAATAATAAAAAAATTATAAAATGCTGATGAATAATGAAGCTAGAAAACAAAAAGTTTATAAAAAAGAAGAAAAAAAACAGGTAAATCTAAGTGAATCGGATAAACTTGGTTAATTTTTTAAACCCACAACCTATTAAATTGTAGATCTGGACTCAACTAAGAAACTCAACACCTTTCCAATTAAATATCAGAGGATGAAATCAATAAATTTAAATTTAATTAAAAGATAAAATTTCTAAAGACTTCCTAATGTCAATTTCTAAAGGTTGTATTATGTTCCCACTATCAATTTTGGCCATGGATGCTAGGGTAGCCAGAGTGTTGGCGAACTGGTTCTTATCTCTCCATATATGAGTGAATTTTATTTCGTCAAATTCTTTTTGTTAGCTTGAATATATATTCTTGATATGACCTTAGCTTCTCATCTTTTGTTTGTCCTTCTCTTTTTACCTAGCAAATTATTAGCATAGAGTATCTATAGACACCAAGTTTTTTTATTTTCAATTATAATGCAGCTTCTAACCCGAGGATGTAAGCTTCATACTCTATGGTATTGTTAGTGCATTTAAACTATAGTTTTATTGAGACAGGATACTGTTTTTTATCAAGAGAAATTATCATTGCTCCTGCCCTGTTAGCGTACACATTTACTATTATGTTGAAATACATTGTCCACCAATCTAGCTCCCCCCCCCCTTTTATAATCATCACATCTTCATCTGGGAAATCAAATATCAGAGGTTCATAGTCTTCAATCGCATTGTCTGCCAAATGGTTGGCAATGACGCTTCTCTTCACAACTTTCCTTGTTGTGTACACTATATCATATTCAACCAATAGTACTTGCCACCTTACTATTCTACTTAATAAGTAAGGTTTTTCAAAGATGTATATGAGATGATCTAACTTTGAAATTAACCATGTGGTGTAATACAACATGCACTACCAAAGTCGTTTAATAGCCTATACAAGTGTGTAACAAAGCTTATCTACTGAGGTATACCTGGATTTGCATTCTGTAAATTCTTTACTAAGATAGTATACTACCCTTTCCTTCATACCAGACTCATCATGTTGCCCAAGTACACATCCCATTGCTTTCTCAGTTGTTGTTAGGTATAAAATCAATGGTTTGCTAGGTATCGGGGGAACCTATAAAGGTGGATTTTGAAGATATCTTTTGATTTTATCAAAGGTCCTTTGGCATTCTTCATTCCACACTTTGGGATTCTTTTTTTAAAGGATCCAGAAGATCGGTTCATAAGTCGATGTTATTTGGGAGATAAATTGGGCAATGCAATTTAAACAACCCAAGAATCCTCCGACTTCTTTTTTAGTTTTAGGAGCCGACATATCCTGAATTGTCTTTACTTTGTTAAGGTCTATTTCAATACCTTGATTACTTACCACAAAACCGAGCAACTTTCTAGATTTTACCCCAAATGAGCACTTTGCGGGGTTTAACTTTAGTTAATACTTTCTTAACCTTTCAAACAGCTTTTTAGATTCTGACAATGGTCTTCTTTCTCTCTAGATTTGACAATTATGTCATCCACATATACTTCAATCTCTTTATGCATCATATTACGGAATAAGTCTCTATCGTCCTTTGATAAGTGGCCCCAACATTCTTCAATTTGAATGACATTACTTTATACCAAAAGGTTCCTCATGGTGTCACAAAGGTTGTTTTCCATTTATCTTCTTCGACCATCTTAATTTGGTTATACCCAGAGAAACCATTCATAAAGGAGTATGTCGATTTTTGTGTAGCATTGTCGACTAGGATATCAATATGAGGTAACAAGAAATCATCCTTCGGGCTTGCTTTGTTTAAATCCCAATAGTCCACACATACTCTAATTTTCTAGTCTTTTTTTGGGAACTATTACTATATTAGACACCCATTGCGGGTATCTAATTACTTCTAGAAACCCAACATCCCACTACCTTGTTATCTCGTCTTTTAACTTGAGTACTATATCTGGGCGGGTCCTCCATGGTTTTTGCTTCACATGCGTATACCCTTTTTTTAATGGTATCTTATGCACTACAATATCAGTATCTTATCTGCGTAGGACCAAGCAAACACGTTGACATACTCTCGTAGTAATGCGATCAAATCTTCTCTTTCACTAGAAGTGATTAAAGCCCCTATCTTTAACTCTTTTTTATCTTCTTTTATACCTACATCGACTGTTTCCAGCTCTTCTCTTGCCAGATTTCGGATTTGTTCTGACTGTTCCACTAACCTAGTGAATTCTTCCACAACATCCTTTTTCCATTTATTTTCTTCTATTGCAACTGTATACTTATCAAAATTTGGTCATTTATTCTCAATGTTATGTGCTAGTGATTTCATGGATAATCCATTATCAGATTTCCTGAAAAGCAGAAGGTGTAAGTGCATGTTTGTTTGTAAAATAACAAAAGAAAAAAGCAGGTAAATAAGAAAATGTAAAAAAAAGGTATGATCACATTGATAGAAGGAAAAGATTCAAACACAACAAAACCGATATGTTGGCATCTTGAGCTTAGATTGCCAACTTGGTAAAAAAATACGAAACTAAAAAAAGAAACACAACAAAACACAGAACATTGTCATTTACTTTTTAAAGACTATTGGAGCTTCCTGAGTCGCCCAATTCTGGAATCTTTCGCTATTTGCCAGCTTTTGTAAAATGGCCATTGCAGGCATCTTGTCTACGATGTTGATAGTTAGTTGGGGCAATAATTTTTCCTCTCTTGTCATTTTATTACGGGCTTTGACTTTACCGTCATCTCGTTTCAATATGTTGATGTCCATAGCAGTGAGGCCTTGGGTAGAGACCCATTACGTCTCCCGAGTGAGCCACATAGGCAGCTTTAAGGAATGTTATATAGATTGGGGAATGATAATCTTTTCTTATTTTGGCTCTCTTCTTTCCAGCCTAGCTAGTCTTTTCTCTTGCCTGATATTATCAGCTCTTTTGTAATATTTGTTATTAGGCTTAAAGCTAAGCCTAAATCTTTGGTTTACGTCTTTTCATCTTATCGGGCTTATCCTTTCTGGATTTCCAGTGATAGGGTTATACTAGAAATGAAGCTTATGTTTCAAGAAATACCTAGCTGCTATCCTTGCAGCTTTAGAAATGATTGGCTTTCTTAGCATTGAATTTTCTGGAACCCAGTCTGTGTTAACAATTTCAAAGGCATGAAGATTCCTGTCATTACTCCCTTCAGCTTCTATAAAAGGTACTACCATATTCTATATCATTGCTAGTGTTTCTTTAGCCTTAACTATCATCAATATTCCATTAACAATGTACTTCATACATTGGTGCAGAGAGGAAGTTACAACGCCAACAACATGTATTTAAAGCCTTCCTAGTAACATGTTGTATGATGAGTGAATGTCCATCACTTATATAGTTACCAAGAATGCTTGCAGGCCGATGAACAAATCTATTTTAATGGTCCCTTCCACCTATCTCGGAGACCCGTCATATGTTCTAGCTGTCATAGTGCTTGGTAACATGTGGGTTGGATCAACCGACATTTCATCCAACATATGTTTTAGGAGTACGTTCAAGTTGAGCCATTATTCACCCATACCTTACCAACAGTGCAATCTTGGCATCTTACTATAATGTACACAGGTTTTGTTGTGACCTCTGACATCGAGCTCATCTTCGGTGAAGTATAGATAGTTGGTCGCTTAGATTCTTCCAACTAAATGCTCCATGGTCTGTTGGGTCATGTCTTGAGGGACATATGCCTTATTCAGAACTTTTTGCAGGGTGCTGTGGTGGGGACTCAGAACTCAAGATAAGAGACATTAGTGATATTCTGGCAGAGGTTTTCTTTAGCTTTGTAGGGCGTTGCGGTGGGGACTCAGAACTCAAGATAAGAGACATTAGGGATATTCTGGTAGAGGTTTTCTTTAGCTGTTCTACCACGTTGTACTTGTTATGCTTCATTAGTTTTAGAAATTCGTTTGCCTCCTCCTCACTTATCAGTTTTCTTTACCTCTATATCCTTAATATATTCTACAAATTCCTTGCTTTTAGCCTTTTGTTATTTCTCCAATTCTTCAGGTGTAAAACACCTGCCATTTTAAGTTAATCCATCAATCTCGGTTTGCAAAAATAAAGAAGAGCTTCCATAATGATGTGGCAGCGCACTATAGTTTTTATTATAGGTAAAAATAAACCTTGTCAGGATGAGCTTTAGAGGTCAGTTTCTAGTGGGTTGGGTTCTACACGCTTTTGTTTTCCCTTCTTGAAAACCTATCATGCTAACAGCCTCATCTCCTTCCCTTTCTCCAATTCGTAGGAGACCATGAGTCATCATTTGTGCTACCTTCTGGTGAAACTTTCCACATTCTTCAATAATGTGTCTCGTAACCTCGTGGAACCTATAAAAATGATTTCCTTTTCTTGCTATACTTCTTGTTGGTAAGTAACCGACTTGCATCAACATGTTATATAACCTATTTATAGTTGCTTTTGGAACCTGCCTTTTCTTTTCTCCACATTCCACTGCATTCACCCCCTCACTACTGGAAGCATGTTTGGGCAACAAGTTTGATTTGTTGTTAGGTGTATCCTCGAAAGTTATCCACCTTGCTTTGAATAACTGCAGAAGCTTTTTTTTTAATGCAAAACAAGTATCAATGCTATAACCTGAATTTCCAGCATGGTATTTAAAATTTAGTTTTGGTTTGTACCAAATTGGGAAATGAGGTTTAAGTGGTGGAAAAGGAAGGGGGGCTACATGACCTATGCGTAGTAGTTTTGCATATATTTTTTTCAAGGGCATTGGTAAAAGCAAGAGTTGTTCTTGGCTTCTTTGGTTACTTTCAATTTGGTTTTCTGTGGGGTAGGTGGGTTGGCTGGCTGAGAAAGACTTGACAAAACTGATGTTAGGTATTTTGGAAGGTTGGGCTTAGTAACCTTAGTTGTGATAGCTTCAGGATTGGAAATCCCTCTTACCTTTATACATTCTATATTGCTTACTTCATCATCTTTCTTTCTCCATAAAAACCCTTTTTTATCGGTGGGTTTTGATATTTTGTCAGTTTTTACTCCTTGCTCTATCCTTTCAATGATAACAATAGCATCAAAAAAATGTTAAGCATAACTTCCTATCAGGTACTCATAGTATGGAGATTTGAAAGTGTTGGCGAATAGAGTCACCATTTCTTTCTCCAACAAAGACTGTTGCACATGTAATGCCTTGTTCTTCCATATGTAAGCGTATTCCCTTACTGTCTTTTTGTTGCTTTTCTCCATTATTATCAAACTCATTCAATTCAGAGTGATGTCAATGTTAAATTTGTATTGCCTTAAGAAGGCATTTGTAAGATCACTCTATTTCTTAATCCTAGTATTGTCTAACGTCATATACCAGCTTAGCGCGGAACTTGTCAAGCTATCTTGGAAGAAATGTATAAACAATTTGTCGTTGTGCACGACTTCCACCATCTTGTTGCAATATAATCTTAGATGAGTATTAGGGCATTCTAACCATATGTACTTGACAAAGTTTGATACCTTAAACTTCTTGGGTACTACTACATTTGGTACTAGGCATATGTCAGTTGCTTAGACCAGGTTATAGATGTTGAAACCCTTGACTGCCTTTAACCTTTCTTCCCAGATAGCCCATTTATCTTGTTCGTAGTGACCAAAATCTTTAATCCCATTGGATTCTCCCATAGTCAAGTCTATGGTGGTTGGCATTTAAGTGGGCGTAATCGGGTGAGCCAACAAAATGCTCGTCATTCCTTATGGTCTGACAACGAGATTTGTCTCTAGATTTTGTGGGTTCATGATGACTGGGGTTGCCAATGGTTGTGGCAGAGTTGGTTGTTGACCGGATGTCCCTTCCTCTGATTACGCTTGCAGGAGTTGCTCGAGCAAGCTAGTCATCCGGGCCGTGTTACTCTCGATATTGTCCAACTCTTTCTAGTAGTGGGCCTCGAAGTGGGCCCTTTCTTCATTCTATATTTTTTTGCGAAGCCTTCTGTTGTAGACTTTGGTAGGGGAACCTATATTTTGAAAGCCTATTTTATGCATATTTCAAGACTCATGAATATAAATGCATATAGATGTGTAGTTATGTATGATGTACGTTTTGAGGTGGATTATACAAGTTTTCTGACTGATATATGGTCACCATTTGGGTGAGCTTTCCAATCCTTTCGTGAAAAACTTAGAAAACTTTGAGTAGGAAAAATTATGCTCCCTCTCTAGAGAATTGTTATTTATTTATCTTGAATATGATTACAAGTTTAGCTTCTATAAAATAACTAATCTACCATATATATACTTTTCTAACAACTAGCCTAAATCTAGTATCCTAACAAAGGAAAAAAAGATATTTACAAATATAGAAGGTAATTGTTAAATTTGTCTTTAAATAGATAGCTAATTCCTTTGATATAAAGCGACTTATAGCTTGAAACAAGTAGTTTTTTGCTTTGAGGTCCTTCAATTTCTGTTCATTCTGAATCATTTTCTGTATTACATCTATTGATGTTTCTTCTTCAAGTATAGATGCCAATACCTTTTGGATATTAGAAAGTTTTTCATCAACACATTTCAATGATCATAATGATCATCGAAGCGTGGGATTATAGGCTATACAAAGTTATCAGATGCCATTAGTGAATGATTTTGCAATTTTAGATAGGCTTTTTTTCACTTTTCTCTCATGTTTTACTCAAATCATAGTTGTCTTCACTTATATTTTTTTTTCTCTCGTCTTGTGTTTCTCTCACCTCACATTTTATATCCTGTGTTTCACTCCTCATAATTTTCTCCACTTATACATAACTTGGAAGGAAAGAAAACATTACAAAAAAAAGAATCCCAATCCCATGACTAACAACCTGCCTTACTAATTATAATTTTTGATAAAGAAAAGTAAATAATAGAAAAAACTTCTTAATAACTAGGTAAATTGCAAAATGATTCCAACAAAAATAACATAATTGGTTGATTTCATAGAGAATAGTTCAATAACATATTCCCTCCTAGAATAGCAAATTTGATGATCTTTCATAGAAGATTCCAACATCTTCTTTTATTCACAACACTTTCCTTTAATCTACTAGTCTTCAAAAACCAATTTACAAAGCTAATTATGAAATTCTTTCATGGTAATTAATGCAAGTGAACTCCTTAGCTTCTTAAATATTAAAAGTTTAAATGTCTTGGACATTATATGTGCAATTTGATATCCACTTCGACAGTAAACCATGTCAATCACCTTATCCTTGCAAATATCACGTAAAAAATAAAAGCATACACCCCTGTGCCTACTCCTGTCATGAAAGACCAGATTCTTTGCAAATTTTATAATGGACATGTTACCACAATACATAATGGTGATCCGACTGTTAAATTGAACTTAAATTTCTCTAGGATATTCCTGAGGCTCAATTTAATAAGAGGCTTAGCTTGCTGTAACTAGTCCCTTCGGAAAAAACCCCCCCACCAAATTAGGCCTCAAAGATGTTGTTTGAGCTAATTTTGTGATTTTTCTTTAAATCTTTGGATTTTATGTTAATTTTTCTTTTTGTTTAAGGGTTATGATTTTGTTTCCTTGTTAAGATTGGTTTCAAACCCATTTAAAGACTTGTAAACCTTCTAGGGAGACATAATTTCTTAGACTTTATTTCATAAATAAAACTACAACTCAAAGTTCCGTCAATTATTCATTGTTTTATGCTAGTAGTTACCCTTATTATTTTCCATTAGCATTAGTTATAAAAATAAAACTAATGTTTCTTGCCCAAACATATGCATTTGGTATTAAACAAGGTTGGATTGCTTGAGCTAGAGCTTGCTTGTTACTAATGGTCTAACTTACCTTATTAAGAGCCACCCGTCCTCACTTTGTTACATTGCCTTAAACACCATTCAACTCATGTTGGCATTACTACCCTTTCACTTATCTCCAAACCCCTCTAACCTCGTGTATGGATTGTACCATACTTGTTATTGTCATGAATATGATAACAAAGATTCATTTGTTATCTTAACTCATTTATAATTTATGAATCTACTATGCCATTTGAATTTGAATTTCTCTATTTTTTTCATGTAAATTTTATGTTGAACATTAAATGAATCTCATTCTAGGATGACAAAACGTCTAATTTAGGATTTGAGATCATTCTAATATAACACTACCATAAAATTAACAAATACCAACAGAAACATTAACATAATATTTTTGTCGGTAAATTACAATGATTTTTTTTGTGTTTTTTTGGATTATATATATATATATTAATTTTTTTGTTCTTAATAATTGTATGAATAAGTTGTTGTAAGATTTTTTTTTCATATTAGATTAATTTTGTTGGATTTTTTTTTTAATTTTTTGTTCAATTTCAATTAAATTATTTTATTTGTTGCTAGATTATGAGTTCTGAAATATGTTTTCTAGGTTAGGTGAAAATTATTTTTAGTTGATTTATTTATTTGTTGCAAATTTTTTTGAGTTGATTTTTTTTTCCAAGCAACATAGTTCCTGAGTATTATGGAGTGTTATTTATATTAATTTAATTATTTTCTAGTTCTGTTAAATATATTTTTTAAAAAAATATTTTTTTAAATAATCACTGACGGAATTGCATATGATATTTTTGTCAGTTATATAACAAGTTTCTCGAGAGAAATACCGACAGAATGAAGAAGATAATTTATTTTTGGCGTACTTTTCCCATCAGTAAATCCATTGGTAATAAATATTTTTTCTATTATTGACGAACTTACCGAGAAACCAAAAATTACCAGCAAAGCATTCCATCTATGATTTCATCGGTAAATTCATTGCTGATGAAATGCTAAAATAAATACAGATTGAAAATTCTGTCAGTAAATATAAGATTTTTGGTAGTGTAATTTTGTAATTTCTTTAAATACATTTACTTGTCATAAAATATTTTTCTCAAAATAAAAATAAAAATCACATGTCATAATTTTTGTCTTAGCTCACTTTCTTGAATTTGTATTTTAATTTTATCCTGCATTTATGTATTTACTCTGCCATGTATTCTCACACAAAAAGTTTATATGAAAACTTAATTGAATTTGACTTCAAACAGACAAGGTTATAACCCTTGCGATCCAACAATTATTTAAAGCGAATTTGCAAATAATAATATAACTTACACAAACACACACACACACTCTCTCTCTCTCTCTCATAATAATTAAATTCTCATATTTATTTTCTACATAATTGACCGTAGCCATTTTTACAAGGAAATGCTCAAATTAGGCTGTATGGTGTTTAAATCCACAAGTGCCAACCAAATGACCTGACAACTTTCTGTGATACCTTACCAATTTTGGGTTCTCAGGACCTAAAAAGAAAATAACATGCAATGATTTAAATTCCCCAATTAATTTCAAATCTACATTTGATACTAAACTCATGAAATATATATGTTAGAAAATAATGACTTGTAAAAAATGAATTACTTGTAAGAAAACCTTTCTTATTTTTTATGTAATTTTTTATAAAACAAACTCCTTTCTCTGGAACCATTGCATTTTTAGAGCTCTTAATCTTCTGAAAAATACTCTTTTTTCAGCCTGAGAATCCTATATGTTGGATAGCAGCAACTCC
>Ga0325411_1002174_pt1 | contig 22060 bp, 13 predicted proteins | sample PopdelMetagenome_13_FD_206181 | JGI IMG/M metagenome (GOLD analysis project Ga0325411, IMG submission 206181) | Populus deltoides microbial communities from Bellville, Georgia, United States - Xylem-PdIQD-R4 | ecosystem: Host-associated > Plants > Phyllosphere > Stem > Wood/Secondary xylem... | reverse complement strand
AAAAAAAAAAAAGCAAGGAAAGCCAAGTCCTAGACTTTATTTAAGACGTCTGACATGTATGCCCATTTACACTCCACTATTTTTAAGATCTTGTCATGTCAGGCACAGTTACTCACGAAAGCAAAACAATGGGTGAAGCAAACAACACTGCTCTCAAGCTTTAAGCAATTGCTACACCAATCACCCGCCAGCGTACCTGGGTGTTTTTGTTTTTCAGAATTTTAATATTGATCCATTTCAACAGAAGAGTGCATTGGACTTACAATTCAACAGGAGAGGAAGTCTAGTCCAAGTTTTTCTTTGAAAAAAATCTGTGCGAGCATGCAAATGCATGCTCGGCATCTGGGAAGCCACGAAATGATCTTGATAGGCCCAATCAGCTCATTCGTAGTGTAATATATATAATAATATTGGTGCGAAACGATAGAATAGCATCCGACATAATCCACCTGTAGAAGAAAAATAATCAGGGAAACAATCTTGAACGGAGGAGGACATTTGTAACGACTCCTCCGGAATCATCTGGCCAAAAATGCTATTCCAGTTAAGTTGGTGGGTTCCGTCGTAAAAATAACACCTCATAGCCTACGCTGAGCAAGAATATAATGCCACCATCTCCATTCTATATTCAATCTCCACCTTCCCCAAACTAAGGTAGAATCCATTGGACGATGACGTCAAAACCATCTCTTCTACAAAGACTTTCTCGATGGTTCAACGGCAGGAGGTGAAACCAGCAGCTAAATATAAGCATGTCCTGGATCTATATCCAGGCAATGAAAATGGATGGCCAGTTAAAAGATCCAAATGTCAATGCAAAGAACTCAAATCAGTAAACAGAGCAGGAAAACTTAAAACTACTTTTATAGAACTAAATGTGGCCAATTTTGATGCCTAAACATAATTTTAATTATCAGGCCAAATATATGCACATATGCTGGAGGAAGAACTACAAAGAAAAGTTAAGAGACTACGATCGATAAAAGAAAAAAAGAAAAGAGAACAGTTCCTTCTGACTTTTGGCACACCCCACAGCATGCGCCTTCAGAACTGATTTGTTAAGCTTCTCCCCCACCGATCAGTAAATAATGCATGAGGAGTCGTGCCTGCATCTCCTAGAGTACCTGGAAATCTTCAATGCCAGTTCCCCTGCCAAAACAGGGAGGGAAAAAATCATTGTAAAAATGGAAGATAGGGTAGGATGGTTTAGTTAAATGCCGAACAATTTAGATGCTGGCACAGAGGTTAAAAAAAATTGGAAAGTTTTTACCAGCGGAATATAAAAGGATATGTAGGGTTTTTTATTGTATGAAATCATGAATATATCATAAATAATTTTGCACAAGAGCATTTCCTACAGCTTTGCCTGTTTCTATGAAATATAAAATAAATACTGTGTGCTTCTTGAACAGCAACCCATTCCATGACCTGATATACAAAACAACTTTGACATTGGATAAACAAGATCCTATTTTTGCTATCATTATCCTGCAAACGACAAGTGGTGCACAAAAGGTAATACATGTTGCTTAAGTTTTTCACCCAAATAATAGCATTTACATCCCCTGCTCATCAGACTGTAAAAATTGTCTGAAAATTCTGACAGAACACCTACAAATCAACCGCATCGAAACTGATGCCACATATTTACTGGCATTGCTAAGGCCAAAAAATTCACATTAATTTTCTTGATAATAAAAACACAAAGGTGATTTCAAAACATGGCTAGATTGTGATCATGCTGTAGTTTAAACTCATAGCACAGACCAATCCACTCACATAGATTCCATCTTCTTAACAGTTGAAAGCATCCTCATATTAAGGCATTGAGAAGCAAAAAAAGATGATGTTACATCAGATGACCAGAAAAGATGATGCAATTGCGCACTATATAACTGAATACAATCCAATGTAGACACAAATTCTAAAACAAACACCAAGGGTCCATAAGTGCATGTGCATATAAACGCTTTTCTCATATCAAAGTACTAGACAAACTGAAAGCTTATTAGTCATTCCTATTGTGATATCCTTCTTTCCCACAACCTTAGTGGTCCAACGAAATTTTTTCTAGAAATTACCTTCTCTCTTTCAAATTATTTTTACTTGAAACAAAGAACAACTGCTATCTGGGTCTCAATCTGAAGACAATCAAATACATGGAAATTGATTTTAAAAAACAGGCACGAGGGAGGAAAAAAGGAATTTACTAGGCTGATTGGCCCTCATGTAAAATCTCTAATATGACACATCTGTAAAAAATTACCACAAATTTTGTATCTTGAATCTTGTTTCTGCATTTGTGCAGAAGATGACTTGTATCAAATAAATGGAACTCATTAAAATCAGGTAGGAAGTAAACAAAACTATGAACCCCAACAGAGCAACCGGGTTTGCAACAAGCCAGAAACATGCTTAAACACAATAATCTCCATATCAACGTCAAGATGCAATGGTATTAAGCTGACCTTGGGTAAGACCATGGACCAATAATATTGCAGCCATCACATTTTGTTTGTCATCATGAACTTGGCCTTTTTCTCTGCGGGCTTTAAAATTTGAAAGGAGCACAACAGGTTTTCATCAACGCTCATCATAGCACCAGCATTGTCAAATTCCCCACAGTAGTTGGGAGCTGAAAATATGGTAACAAGTTGCCTGTCGGCAAAGAATTCATACCCATCCTCCACAACCTAGACCAAAACAAAAAAAGATACATGTCACTTCAGTGTCCAAAAAGCGCATGAGATATGAACAGCTGAATAGGGTAGCTAAGTAAAAGTTGACAACCTGATGAGCACGACAGACAAGGTCTAAATCATGCTTTGTCAGAAATTCTTGCACCTTATCAGGACCAAAGGTGTATGAAACTCCCCTATCATTCATCCCCCATCCCTTAACATCTCTACAAGGATCTGACCAGAGTAAATCACAAAGCAAGCCAGTGTCCGGAACAGCAATTGGGCGAGGCAAGTTTCTAATTTGATCCAAATTGGTCAAATCAGGGGAAAGACCACCATGCATGCACAATATCTTGTCGTCTATCAAAGCAGCAACAGGGAGGCAGTTGAAACTGTCAGTGAAGGATTTCCATAGCCTCACATTAAACCGCCGCTTGCATTCATCGTAAAATCCATATATCCGATTTATAGAAGCACATTCATGGTTTCCTCGTAGAAGAAAGAAGTTCTCTGGATATTTAATCTTATAGGCAAGCAAAAGGCATATAGTTTCCAAACTTTGCTTTCCTCGATCAACGTAGTCCCCTAAAAATAGATAATTGGCTTCAGGAGGAAAACCTCCATACTCAAAAAGTCTCAATAAATCACTATACTGCCCGTGAATGTCACCTGAAACACGGAGAAAAATCTCGACAAAGTCAGATAGAACAGATCCAGGCAACAACAGAACAGCACAGAAAGCAAACATCCAACAATGTCAACAGATTACCCTCCGAGCTATTCGATAAGCTACATATTCCAAGGTGAATAAACGCCTATGATTATTTCAGATGCCAATTATTTCTCATATTGCATTGGCAGAAATAGAAATAGTGAAGACAGCAGAAATAGAAATAGTAAAGACAGCAGAATTTTCAACTAAACTTTGTTTACTTATCAAACATCACCAGTTCACAAGAGACTAATCACAGTGCCCAGGATTTTAGGCTTTTATATGCATTCCAGTTTTTCATTCTAAGAGAAAAGTTACTCTTGGCTCCACGGAAGAAACAGAAAAAATGGCAGGAAACAAAGAAAGCAAAAAAAAAACCTGTCCCCTTTTTCCTAATAAAGTCTTTCACACTTTAAATCTTATATAAAAAGAAAAATAAACCATCAGGAAACCCACGCAAAACCTAGAAAATTTTGGGTAAATTCAGCGTACCGCATATCTTGATGGGGGCTTCAAGCTCGAGCAGATTAGGTTGTTTAAGGAAAATATCACGAGAAGCAACGCAGAGTTGCTTGATCTCAGCCTCCGATAGCTGAACTTGCTTGCCTGGTCTGGCTGATCGGACTTCTGTTAACCGTCTAATTATATCATCTAGTACGGCGGAGTCCATCGCCGCCTGCCCTTGTGTAGCCATCCGATCTCCCCTCCTCTTTCAACGGCTCTGGCTTTCTTTTTACAAACAAACCCTAGATGTTCCCTTTTTTTTAACAGTCTTCGTTCTTTTTTCTAGTGTTGTGTGGGTTTTTAATTAAAAAAAAAAAAAGGAGAGCAAAAAAGGAGTGGTTAATAAAAGAGAAATAAAAAGAGTGGAGATTTATTCGTATTATTAATTTATTTATACATGTTAAGGGGAGCTGTCACGAAAAACAAAAAAAAACAAAACCAAAACTAAAACATACAAGTGTAGATTGTCCACCGCGGTAAAATTACTATTTTATTTTTTACGTGCAAGCTTGAATTTAGAGGTATATAACTATATAAGTCTTTTTTATAAAAGTTATGGTAATTACATTAAAAATATATGTTAATTAATAATTTTATATTTTTTTTCTACAGTATAATTATCAAATTACCCTTGTAAAAAAAATTGATTAAGGTGATTTTAAAATTTTTCATATTTTTTTCATGTCAATTACTTAAATATCTTTAAAAAATAAACTCTCTTTGTTATAGATGCAAGGTCATTTTAGTGTTTTTACTAAAGTTATTTTTGTAATTCTTATGCAGGTTTATGGATGGTTTGGTATTTTAAAATGTTTAGATTGATATTAAAATTTGAAAGTGATTGGCACATGTATAGTAAGTGCTTATATAACACTAAATGCCATCTTTTAAAGCGACATTCAATGGGCCTCGCCACCTTTATCACGATGGTGAGGTGTATGTTCTTTGACAATACGCGGGAAACTCCAATAATGAGCTTTTTTTTTCCTTTTTATTTTTTCTCTCTCCTCCTAAAAAATTGTGCTAGCCATCATTAAAAAAAAAAACAAGTTTAGTTAAGTTAAATTAGGTCTTCATTCTCTTGACTATAGTGTATTTGGTCTTGAATTATTTATTGAAATAATTTGTTTTTTCAATTTCTTTCCTTAATACTTTATTTTTATATCAGGTTTGGTACTCTTTCTTTTAATTGCAATGTGTTCGATCTTGGATCATTTATTAAGTTAATTGTTTTTTTTTAATTTCATCTATTTACACTTTGTTTTTTGTAATAAATTTGATCTTAGTTCTTTTAATTGTAATGTTTTTGGTCTTGAATCCTTTATTAAATTAATTTGTCTTTGGATTTCATCAATTGATATTTTATTTTTATATCTAATATGGTCCTCGTTCTTTTGATTGTGATTTTTAATTGTTCTTATCTTTTTCTTATTGAAATTGTTTTTTAATTTCATCCATTATGATTTTGTTTTGTTTTGTTTTTTTGTCAAATTTGGTTCTTTTTCTTTTAAAATCTACATTTTTTTAAATCTTTTTTTAAGTTTATCCCAGTTATTTTGGTTAGTTTAGAATTTTACATTCTTGTTTCTTCATCCATTATCATTTTTTTAATTTATGATTTGCCTTCATAATCCGTGTCACAAATCTTAAAAGTTGAATCAGGTTAGTCTTGGTTATTTTTAATTATTTTTAAAATTTTCATCAATCATCATTGAGTTCATTAAAAATTAGGTTTTTTTGTTTATATTCCTTTGTGGATTTGAATTTTGTTTTCTATCTTGCCCTTCAATTCAATATATTTTATATTTAAGGTTTAGCCCTTGATATTTTAATTTTTAATCTTGATTTTTTGCCTTTTTATTAAATTTTATTTTGTTTTCAATCTCACCCTTAGATCCATGATCTTGATTTTTTATTTTTTAAAATCTTGGTTCTTGTTCTTTTGGTTTTTATTTTTATTTTTTATTCATTTGTTAAATTGATTTTTTTCCTTTTTTTTTCAATTCAAAATTTATTTTATCATCACAATTTTTCTTTAAATGAGGTTCTTATTCCTTTAGTTGCTATTTTTTTATCCTTTAATTTTTTTATTTTATCATTCGACATTTTATATATTGGGATCTAGTCTCCTTGGTTTTTCTCATTGTTTCTAAATTATGTCCAATAGTCAATTTATGACAATTATCGAGTCACGGGTTCAGTGGGTTGGATTAAGTTAACCCAAGTCAATCAGATCCTTTTGTTTTATAAAAAAAAAGTCAAAATGATATCATCTTTTTTAAAAAAAAAAGAGAGAAAAATAGTAAATGGGTTTTGATTGGATTTTTCTCAGGTTAACTGAAATATTGGTCATCCAAAGTTTTTTACCGTATTACATTGGATCAATTCTCATCCTTTTTTTAAACTTGTGTCGATCCAAGGAAAGGGTCACCCAGGACAAGAGTCAACCTGTTGGGTCGATCGAGATTGTTAAATAAATGCTTTCTAGATGTAGTGCTTCCAATCTAGTCATTACCTGAGGTCACGAGTTTGAAAAATTAACATCGATCAACGTTATTTTCTTTCCCAACTACATCATTCGAAGTTGTTCATTTAAAAAAAATAAACTTCATTATTTTTTTCAGTTTTATTGTCAACCAGGTTATCTCTATCTCATGACATAGGTGAAAGGTTTATTTGGGTGTCCTGGGTTTTTTTAGAAACCGTTTTTTTATCTTTTTTTATTTTATCATTCAAAATTCGATTATTTTAAAAATTAAACTTTGCTTTTTATATATATGTTTTTCCTTCGATTGAATTATCTTGTCCACATAATATTACTAGCGGCTTTTGACAACCTCACTTAGTTTTGTTGGCGTGTTTTTTTAATTTTTTTTATTGTTTTTTTTATTTCACTATTCTACATATTGATTCACGAGGTTCGACAATTTTTTTTTTTTTCAAATCTCTTTCTATTATACCAAGTCATTATTTTTTTCATTTTAAAAAATACAATAATAGCATTTTAGCATCATTTTTTTACGTTTCAAAAAATATGGTCTGCCCTGTGGCGAAGTGTGGCAAATCAATCTAGTTATTATCTATTCTCTTGCAAGTGTAAGAGACGACGTCATTTGAAAGGTTTTCAGTGGAATTTTTTCTTTTTTGGGACGGTGGCAGAATTAATAGCTCAAGACGAGAGTAAAGAGCTAAATGGGCTACGAGGATAGTAAAGGCTCGAGTGTCAGGCCCAAATGACACATTTGTCTTTACCCTTCATTGGTCTCTCCATCAATAATGACCTTTCAAGGTTAAATTTTGACCTGAGATGATTAACGATGAGATTTAAACGGTTTATATTCGTATTGATATATGATCTTAGACAGCAGATATTAAAGAAGTAAAATTTAAGAATGAAGTGTTAAGAGTGTAAAAGACATTAAGAGATGAAATGTCAAAGATCTCTTACAGAAGTTTAAGATTTTAAACATTAAAGTAGATATAAAATCCATATTTAGATCAAATGAAATTATATATATATACAAAATAATATTATATTTGTGGTCCAAAATGTTAGTGTAAGAGGATAAAGAATTTTGGTCATGTTTGCTTGACGGAAAGTGATTTCTTGAAAATCACTTTCCAAACTTTTTTTATATTTGTTTGCTATTAGAAAAATTAGTTAACAAAAAACACTTTCTAGTTAAAAGAAAAGTTGACTTGGTTTCAAAGAAAGTGTTTTCCTTTTATTTTGGGCAGAAAACACTTTCCAGAAGTTGTGAAAAATTTAAAAATATCATATTATTTGCTGATTATAACAAATTTGGTCCTCAAACTTTTGATTGTTGTATATTTTGTTTTGAATATTTTTATTTCAATTTCACCCCTTAGAACTTGATTTAATTTTATTTTTATATTAACTTTGGTCCTTATTTTTATGATTGTTATTTGTTTTTCTCATATTATTTTTTTAATTAAAATTTTTTATCTATCAAGTTTGGTCATAATTCTTTTGATTGTTACTTATTTTATTTTAAATATTTATGAAATTGTAATTATTCTTATTTTAATTTCATCATCTTGTAATTTTTTTATCTGTTAGATTTGATCTCTATTATTTTGATTGTTATTTATTTTATTTGAAATAATTTATGAAATATTTTTTTTTTCAATTTCATTCTCATTCAACTTTTTAATTTGTAAGGTTTTTTCTTGTTATTTTAATAAATCTGAAAAAAATATTAATAAGTTATTTTTCAGCTCATTTTCCATGACTTAAACAAATATCAGAAAATATTTTCCAACTTATTTTTCATGACACTATCAAACATCGAAAAATAATTCATTTTCTAAAAAAAACTACTTTCCAGCAAATAAACGAGGCCTAGATTAGTATTAGATTTAAAAATAGAGAAAATGACAAAAAGAAAAAAATCCCCTCTCAGAATTAAGGACGAGGAAAAAATATTTTAAAAGATTGGACTTGGATTTACTATTATATCTTTACTAGATTTTTTAATGTCAATACTATATGCGGGCATGTCAATTGTTTTTTTAACATAAATAAGATATTCAAACGATGATAATCTGAGTGAACCCGGGTTAACTTGACTAACTTGTTATTCAAGATAATCTTATAGAAAAAAATTTAAAAAAATAAAAAACTCAAAGTTTAGTATCCTAATATTAAATAATAAAATAAAATTAAAATTAAATTAAATCAGATTAGTTTTTAAAACTAACAATTCTGGTCCATCCACATGCTGGGCCGGGCTTTGAATAATGACTGCTACACAAAAACAACCATAAACACTGCCCGCTCTCCCACCGTTACCTTGTCCTGATGTCCATACGGCAATTTCATCGTGATTTACAACACCACCCCTACTGTTACAACCAACCACAATTCAAAACAGAAAGTTGTGTTGTGTTATTGTGTTGATTGCCCTTCACACTTCCTTCGATGCGCTTAAAGTGATTGCAGGGCAACAAAAGCAGTTATGGCCGGTATGTACAGAATCTTCCTTATTAGGTATTGCGGTAGTAAAAAATTATTTTATAAAAAATATTTTTAATTGAGAGTGGTTTTAAAAAATGGATATTTGGTTAAAACTGTAGTTAAAATTGAGATTGAAAAAAAATAGTTTAATGTGTTTAATTAACAATACTTTTAAAATTGAGGTTATAAAATAATTTTAAAAATATATATTAATATTAATGATTTTTAATTTAAATACTATGAATTTAACTATTGCTATTATATCATGAAATAAATCATACTTTATATGAAATATTTTTTATTATTTCATGAAACCATTTATAATTTCATTACGTATGAAATACATCCAACAAAAACTACAGTTTTCATAATATTTTTAGCATGTAATAAAATTCAATAAAATATTATCAGGTATAAAATTTACTCCAAACTAGTTTTTTTAAATAAATGTTAAAAAAATTAACACACTACTTAAAAAAAAAAGTCACGCAGGCAAGTGAACAGCGCGAGAGAATCGCACTGTTCACTATTTTTAAGTAAACAGTGTATACTATACAATGTTCATGTTAAATTAACATGAACAGTGAAAAAAATTAAGAAATGACTGCTTTTTTTTTACTGTGTTTCTAACACAGAAATTAAGTGGGGCCAGTGAACAATATATCAATTTTTTTCTTAACCAAACGACTGCAAACTGCGTTTTAAATAAAACGCAGCCGCAATTGCAGAGTCAAACAAGCTTTAAGCTTTACCAGAATGTTTTTTAAGTTGAACCTGTTTTTTTTATTGTAGAAGATATTAAATTGATTTTTTTATTATGTTTTTTAATAATTTTAATATGTTATGTTCTAATTATTTTTTTATATTTTTTAATGTTTTTTTAATTAAAAAACATTCTACTCATTACCAAACACATATTTGCTGGCGTCACAGACCATGGCGAAAGTCCGGCATGCATAATTATTGCTTAGCCTATGGGTCGGTGATGTGAGGATGAGCTAGCTAGAATATGTCTGGATCATCATTCTTCTTGTTTAGATCAAGATTTATAGTTTATTTTTGTCTTTTTGAAAGTAATTTTGAAAAAAAAAATTTATGTCTTTTATTTTAAATTATTTTTATGTGTTTTTAGATTATTTTAATATGACGATATAAAAAAATATTTTTTTTAAAAAAAAAATATTGTTTCAATATATTTCTAAATACAAATTTTTTTTTTAAGTCTCTATAATAATATCAAACAAGTCACAAAACTATTAGATTTTAAAATTGTTTTAGTAAATTTTTAAAGTGTTCTTAGAAATATATTATTTTTTAATATTTTTTTACATTAGCATATAAAAAATATTTAAAATTATTAAAAATTTAATTTTTAAAAAATTAAAAATTTTCGAAAGTTTTTTTTGAATGAAAAACAAATACATTCACTGAGTGCATATTTAATGTCGTGTTTTAAAAAATATATATGTTTAAATATATTAAAATATTTTTTTTATATTTTATCGCAACAAGCTATTAATAATGAAAGTGAGCATTTATGCGACTAGCGTAGAATGACCAGAGTTTGCGGATTATGGGTTATAGTGCAGCACCTGATACTGTTTCCCTCCCCGAGGACGCGAATTTCTGCTGAAAGGATTGGGTCTTTCCCCCACCGTTTTCTGTGCCAATCACCAATTAAGCTCTTCTTTGGAGCACAAGGTTCGATGGCATTCTGAACGGTTCTTTGCTCAAAATAACACAAGGCATCGTATAAAGCTCGTTTGTACTGTGATACCATTTGTTGAATAAAGTGTTTTTTTTATAAGTATTACTTTTAATATTAACACACCAAAATTATTTATAAACACTAATAAAAAATTTATTTGAAGAAAAAAATATTTTAATATTTGTATTTACACGCTACGGGGGACCAAAATTTTCTTAAATGTAAAAGTAATTGTATGGGTCTAAAAAGACTCCTTAGCAATATTGTTATTGAATTTTAAAATATAGTTATTTTGAATTTTTTTTTCTATAAATACAATTTTTTAAATATATTTATTGTTTATTTTAGTAAATACAAGTTGTAACCAAGCATTTTCATTCAGAAGCTACAACCATCCTTCAAGCGAGCAACAGGGCATCGCATGGGTTAAAACGCTTGAAAATGACAGAATTATGATGGCTGTTTCGTTCAATGCAATCCAACGACATTACAAGAAAACTAGTTACAATTACAATGACAGATGCCTGAACTCGACACCGGGAAGATATAAATAGCAACTATCTGCTAAAATGTGATTGACTTGACATTCTTGAAGCGAAATACAACCTGTAGTTAAGACAAGCAGAGAGAGCAGCTGCATCAAAGAAGGCGACAGCAGCTGTGATAATCGCCATAAAATCCCTCAAACTAATAAGATGAAAACTGCAAATGTCCCAAGCCTGATCCGTTAAAAATAGCAGAGAATGAAAGCATAGCAGAAGATAAAGTGAGTGACGAGCTAGACTACTGAAAATAAAAAATGTGATCGCCGTTAGTATTGCTTTCTTTTAGAACTGTGAGAACTATGATGAGTACACTTGAAATCTGATTTAGGTTTCGGCATATCTACATGGAAAAATGCATTCTAATGATAGCACAACAAAATTATGCACCATGACAAAATCCAAGAAATAAGATGGGACGATTCTGCTACGTGATAATTCAACCACCCATCCCTTCTTACGCCCAGCAAACTTCAGGAGACGGTGTTCAGAGACATTTATAAAGTGGGAGTAACATCAGCCAAAAGCAATTTTAGAGTCTCGTATGTCGTAAAACAGATACTGACACCAGGCACAACCTTGTAGTATTCAGGCATAATGCCTCTGTATAGACCCCGAAATCCCTCGGTCTGAATTATGTGCTTGAATATACCAAGAAGACCTGTGGTATAAACACGGGCCCGTCCACCTGCTCCTTCCAATTGCTTCCTTCGTCTCACAAGATCAAGCGGAAATGTTGCTGCATATTCCAAGAAAGATTGGAAAAAAAAAAAACATTATCCTTAACACAATAAGACATGCTTTTTACTAGTATCAGATTTTATCAAACATCATGAGAACCTCTTGAGTCTCGTATGTTCATTTTTTTTCTTCATTCATAATTGGAAAAATCAATCATGCAGGAAAAGAAACCCTAAAAGAAAATAGAAGCATTAGAAAGGACAACAATGTGTTGCAAGGTATTTAATACGAGAAAAAAAATTCAAACAGTTGCACTATCAATTTAAACTTTGAGCACACATGATGCACGTGCACAACCACTACTTTTAAAAAACTTTCTCTAGTCTTTGTTGATAAATCAAAGGGGAAAAGAAAATCGGCAACATGCATACTGATAGAAACCAATAGACAGCGTCCTGACAACTGAATCACGAGGCTTAAGGAATACCCATTGTTACAGTCGGCAAAGGAAGCCTAGGTGAGAAGCATACCTCAACGAGGATACCTCTCACAACAGGTAACTGAGAGAACAGCACTAGTTCACCTGGGAGAAGTGCCATTCTATTATGGAATCAACCGCAATGCTTGGGGAGACAAGTTATCAAAGAAATGTGGAGAGATAAGGTTAATGCAGGAAAGATTCTCACAGAGAAAATAATCTTAGATGAATGGCAAGAAAAAAGTACTTTTATTGACTTCCTTACTAAAATTTCAAATGCAAGATATAAAACAATGCTGTCTGGTCCCTGTGGCTCTAGGGGTCAGTCTGGTTAGATACTTAATTCAAAGCCTGCAACACACCCTGCTTCGCTGCATGGAAACAGCTACACATATTAACTTCTTTGATTAGATATTGCTATATTCTAATAAAAAAAAGTTAAGCAGTTCAACCAGAAGCTTTATTCAACACTGCTTATCTACTAACAAAAAATTGGCAGTCACGAAAGTTCTGGGAGAAGTGAAAATGATACGGCGACCTTAAAATCTCCTGTTCCTGTGTTTTATGGGAAGATAGGTAACATAGATCATACCAAATGGCCAACCATTGAAGATGTATGGATGACAAAAAGGACACCTACACCATGAATATGTGCAATAACAGCACAGGAGAGAATACTAGAACCATGCATCAGAGTTAAAAATAAATCTGGGCTTCAACAGAAGCCATGCTTCACTTGTGTAACAAAAAAAATCTAAATTTTGAAAAGAGCATTCATTTAACAGGTTTCAGCACTACCTGTTGAAGATGCAATGCCTGAAAGGCTACCACAAGCCAAACTCACAGCAACAGTAGAATCATGGGGCCTGGTTTGATTTAGGAAAAAAAAATTGACTTAATTGGAGATACAAACTGCACATAACATGGCTTGTAGAAACAAGTGAGACCATACTACTGAATCAACAGGTGAGCTTACCTGCGGGAATGCCAAAAAGATCGTAAACTCTCATAGACTGAAAAACTGATAGCTATACTGGGTCCAACACCCTACATTAATGTTCAATCACAGTTAATCACAAATCAAAATGTTGGAACCATCAAGCATAAATTCTGATCTGATCATAACCAATAGAAACACACCAAAAGGGTGGCTCCAAGTCCCTTGTAGAGGCCAAAAACACCCTCTTCTCTGCTAATTGTTTGCAAAGCATGCCAAATACCTCTGTAATAGATCACATTTGTCTACAAAATAGGAAACTACAAGAATTAATGAAGAAGCAGCTTTCACATGCAATGACAAGATACCAGTCACACAACAAGTTCAAAAGCAGAAAATACAAAATTGGAAAATGACATTGCACTCTAGATATAAACTAAATAAGAACATAAATCATTAACATAAGTCATAACTACGATCACCTGCTCAAGGGAAGAAATCCATGGGCAACAACTACAATCCTAGTCAAGAGATGAATTACCATAAATCACAGACTAAGTAACATAGAACTGAATAAAACAAACCAATAGAAACGATCCTTTTTTATTATTCAGAAACAAAGAGTCAACATTGATTGAATTTTGACCATGAAAAGCAACAAAGGTAGAGCTCCACATCATGTGGCATGCGCTAAATTTATACTTTGTAGTGCCCATTACATTTTACTGTGCAACCAGTATAACAGGAACAAACAACTAATCTTCAGACAACTACTTGTTTTGGTTACTCAAGCTAATGACAAGCAAAATTAACAATGGTCTAAAAGTTACTATGACTACAAACAGAGGGTACGCCCCATCAGCCAAGGGTTTAAAGCTGAAACTTAATCTGATTAGATGCAAATCTAGTGTTTGATTACAAAAGTAAAATATGACTGCATAGAAGGCACAAAAAATGTTTGGCATTCTACTCATTAAACCTCACATTGACGTGCTCAAAGACAGGAGCAAATGAGGAGAACATACTTTGAATGGAAGATAGTCGTAGCAAAATTATCTTTGCAAGGCTATACCTGAGCTGCAAGGCGTGTCCTCACAAGATCCAATGGATATGTAGCAGATGCTGCTGTTATTCCTGCCAAACCACCACCAACAAAATGGACGAACAGGTTGACACCTGCACTTTCTCTATGGATTTCCAGGCCAGGAATCATATGTAGAAACTACATTGCAACTACACAAAATCAAAATCAAGCTACGAGGACATAGAGGCACAAAAACTAAATTGGAGGTGGTTTAGAACTACAGAACAAAAAAGATCCATACAGTGTTTTTGCAAACCTGTTTGTAGCGCTCGTAGGCATAGAAATTGACTGACGAGTAAGGTAGCCGATGAGCAATTGTAACAAGATTCCCTTTCCAAAGAGCTCTAACTCCTTCCTCTCTGATAACTCGGGAAGCCTCATGCCATATGCTAGCTTTCCTCAATGTCGCAACATCTGAGTGCATGCCTTGCACCTACAAAGATAATGCCGCATAACAATGATGCCCAACACAATGTACAGCGTCACCAACAATTTTCATCATTCCATAGATGCTAATCCAAAATTTTCAGATCCTTAATTGGTATTAGTCCAATAAAATCCATAATAGTATGCTTTACCAATTCAATTAAAGTAGATGCAACCGCTGAAGGACAAAAACCGCATCCTTATTCCAAAAAACCAACATTCCTCAGCACAAATACAATCAAACCCATCACACAATAACACAGAAACTCAACTAACATCAAACAGCTTGACAACCAACACAAAGAAAAATACTAAAATGGGAAAAACTAACCTGAAAGAGTATGGTGAGGCGTGCAAGAGGTGCAGTGCAAGTCTTGCTTAGTGCACCCGCAACTCCACCAGCTACAAGCTGCGAAACTGTCCCGATCTGTGATTGCTGATACTGTTGCTGCAATGGCTTGTGCTGTTTCGGCTGTGAATTAAGAGCCCTTGGTCCTCCTTCTACTACCACTCCCACTCTTGTCTCTGTCTGCATCCCTCAATAACTCTTTTTCTACCTTCAAAATTGGATCTTTATCTCAAACATAAAAAACGCAACTTCTTTTTCCCTAAAAAAGAACCCAACTTTACTTCACTAATCAGTACAAAAATTGAAACCCATAATTATTTCTGAAAAGAAACAAGAAAATCTTTCCCGTAACCCTCGAGATAGCTTCTTGTTGTTGTTGTAATTGTTCTTTTTTGAGCTAAAGCTCAAGGGCCCTTCTTACCTTTGCTGTGCTCTCCGTTTTTGAGAAAATAAGTGGTAAACACCTTTAAGAATAGACTCTAAAATTACACACTCGTTTTAAATTTATCAAACAGCACCACGACATCAAAGCTACGTCGTTTTAGTTTTGCTTTCGTTTCCGCCTGCACTCAGTTTTATCATAGCACGACAGTTTTAGCCGCTGATATATAATAGCACCATAGTGAATGTCTGATTGTTGACTTTTTATTCTGATGATGCAATTTGATTGGCTGACCTGAACTGATTTTATGATGATAGGGTAGAATGAAAAGTATTCAAGTTTTTCGATATTGATGGAATACAAAGAATTTAATTTATGGGGTGATATGATAGAATATTCTTGCAGGTTTAGCCGTAAATCCAGCCATTTGACAGATGTGAAGGCTTAGCGTAGTCGGTTAATCATTGTTCCATTGAAAGACTGACGCGTGGCTTTCCCTCCTGTAACTATTTAATTGTTTTTCTTGCTTTCAAAATTCAAAGTATTTCACCGACCAAATTCCACGTATGGATTTATCGGTGCCCTTGTAAGTCACGCTACAATTTCCTGGTTGCTGCTTTGTCAGTTTGTTCCCCAAATTTTTACAATTCAATAAATCAGTCACCAATCTTTCTTTAGTTCTTGCTCAGGGCATGATTAGAAGTGTGATATATATTGTATTTAAAAGTGTTTTTTTCAAACTACTATTCTGAAAATTTTTGATTTTTTTTTTGTTTCAAATTAAATTTTATTATTATTTTAGAATTGTTTTAATAGGTTGGGTCAAAATATATTTTAATATATATATATATATATTAAAATATATTTTGACCTAACCCATCAAAACAATTCTAAATTTTTTTTCAGAATAGTAGTTTGAATGAACTTCTAAAAACACCCTTAAAGTGTTTTAGAGACTTCTAAAAAATATTAAGTAAGGTGTTTGTGGTAATGATAAATTTTGTTTTTTATAATATTATTTTATTTGAAAATATATTAAAATAATAATTTTTTTTAATTTTTAAAATTTATTTTTCACATCAATATATCAAAATAATTTAAAATTAATTAAAAAAATTAATATAAAACAAAAAAATATATTTAAAAACACCGAACCGCACTTTCAAATATCTCATCGTTGTGTACCGACGCTCAGAGAAGAACGCATTCATAAAAGATTTCTTCATAATTTTATGTCAGAACTCAGCCGCGAAATTGAATATAATGGTAATAAAACTATTTTACTTCGACCAATGCATTCATGATTTATTAATCTTATTCTTGGGATTAATTACCTAATTAGTGTAAACTCACTTCCTTCACGGTTTATATCAACAGTTAAACAACAGTACATCCGTTAACTAGTTAAAAATCACCCTGAACTTTCATCTATCAGGAAACGGTTCTTAATCCTTTTTTATTCCTTCTAACAAATTTGACCGCACGTGCGGTCACGTGACCGTGTAGAAATGTAGAAGGTCGAGGCCATCATTCTGTATTTGCAATTGGAGGAAAAGAAGGCCAGCATTCTGCCATGAAAATGACCTGAAGTTCATTTTCTTTATCCATGCGCTATCCCTATCCAAATTAACCATCCCCTCATTTCTTTTATTCGAATACATCAGCTAGACAAATAATGTGCTGGTTTTGGGCAATGATGGATACTTGTCACCTCAATCATCTTCATCCACCAATGGACATGGCACCGAGCTACTTGAAAAATTTCTGCATGAATGCTCCACTAGGAACTGTGAAAATGACTGAAAGTTCAAAGAAATCTAATGCAAATATCAAAAAGCAACAGTTGATCTTGTGCACAGAACATTTCCAACTCTACTGATCACTTGATAAAAAGAGGTTTGCCTGACTCATATTATTACATCACAGACAGTCCATTATATTCAGGCACAATGAAGCAAACTTCAGCTTGCGGCCTATGCAGCATCTGAGTCCTCTAGTCTTTCCCAAAATGCTGCTTTTGTAGTTCAAAACCTGTTCCTGGAGCTGAATCCATCATGCTAATCATTTCCAGGTTGACATGGTGAGGTATGCTCATAGGGAGAGGCCACGATTGATCAGTGCGATTATTCTGTGGAAGACCCAATGCCAATGAAACACCTTTGCTTCCACTAACACCAGCAGAGTGGTAATTACCTGACAAATTGTTGACACAAATATTTCCTGGCTCCTGTCTCTGCTTAGATACATCAGGAAGTTCATTTCGGAGGCGTTTAGTTTGGTATGCGTTCTGGTGTTGAGCTGATCGGGGCTGTTTCTCAAGAGGCAAATCAGATGCAATGTTGGCACTCTGACTGACCGTGTCAAATGGAGCTTGAGTTTGCTGTGATTCAAGCATGTGTACTTCTTCCACCATTGGCTTCCAAAGTCTAACTCTTGCGTTTATAAACCAATTTGAAACCTGCATGGACAGGGATTGAAGCTATATTAACTAACATTGTTGTCTTTTAGGTTGATTCTTGTTACCACAGAACAGCCCATGACAAGAAATAGGCGGTCATATGAACACCCCTCCAGCTTAAAATAAACATTTGTGCATAAACATAGACATCCTTTAAGGCATGTCCGTAGACAATAATTCTCAGAGTGTAAAAATCCAGTCATTAGAACAATGTTAAAAAAAACAAGATATGAAGTGGAAAAGGCACACCTGAGTCCTTGATAGACCTGTCTGCTGAGCCAAGGCTTGCTTTTCCGAGTCTGTAGGGTAGCTGGAGAGTTTAAAAACCAGTTAAATAAACATCAGTATTTAGAAGTCAAGATTCTTGCATAGTAGAGAGCTCCTGGAGTTCTTCAAACACTTACGGGTGTAGAAAGTGTTCAAACAACCATGTCTTAAGCACAGCTACAGCATGATCAGGAAGTCCTCTTTGAGATCGCCAAACAGGATGTTGAATGAAGTTCAAGTTCAGAGTTGGATTTTGGTTTCTAAGGCCTCGTTCAGTTGTTCCATGTCTAGGATTTTTTTCCTTAGTGACACTGCTATCATCAAAGTTTTTTCCTGTGAACTGAATTTTATCCAAAAGGGCATTCTTCAAGCTATTAAAATGCTTCAAAACAATTTTGGTCGCATAACAAACATAAGGAGCTGCATTTCCAAGACCAGCAACAGTTTCAAATGATGCAACAACTGACTGCATGTGTTGGCAATATAGTTTGTATCTCCTGTATACCTAATGGAGATTGAAAAGGAGCCAAATTAAGTCCAAATCTGAAATTCATAAAGATTGTTAGCTGGTAGTTACATTCAAAGGAAAAATAAAGCAGAGCCATTAGCTAATGGATAACATCTGAGAACTTCACAGTAAGAAGTATACGTGATTATGCAGCATAACCATCCCGTCCCAGCAGCTGTTACTATCATCTAAGTTTTGATCAACTGGGGCCGAGATGGCAGCATCTTTCGTTTAATTTTATCTGTGATCACATCTATGCCACTCTCAAAGATTCATCTTAAATTCTCCAGTCGCTACTGTGGTGATTCAAAATGCAGTATTAAATACCTTCTGCTTTTAGCTTCAAAGAAAAAAAAACAAAAACAGAAAGCAGTTTCAAATCACTAAACAAATTGGTTCAAATATATATATATATTCACTAAGCAAACCATCAATTCTATTAATTGTCCCTCAATTAGTATTTTTATGGTTCAAAAACAAACCAAAACTCTCTCTCGAATTTATTTGCAAGAGGATCGAGTCGGGGATAACCAACAGCAGTAATTATATTGTATGAAAAAATCGATTGCCATGCCCCCTAAATAAGAAATGGACGATTTGAAACCATTTTCTCCATTCTAGCACATGGTGAAAGACCAGATTCTTCCTATAAAGAACACTTTTCCCATTATCAAAGCCATGGCAAAGTGGTGGTCTTTTCTAGTTTCAGCTTAATTGTCCAATATGCCTCATTTTGGTCCGTGTGCAGTAATTCCAGTTAAAGAAGAAAAGATAGCAGAACAGAAATCTGAAAGGAAATAAAGCATGCAAAAGAGAACAAGAAAGAAACAGTAACTTGATTCAATGTGACAAGACAAGACATCTTTTTTCCATGACTACTTCAAATATCTTTTCCCGAGATACTGATTCCTTGACAGCAACAATCAAATCATTCACTCAGTCAATTAGAGATGACAGTAACACCAATGCAATATTCCCAAGCATCCTCCATTTCATTATCTTGATCCAGATTAGATTAATAGCTGGATTTAGACTCTATTCTCCAAAAAATAATTATTATTTAACCTCATAAATGTCCTCGATATAAAGAGGATTCAAAATATAAAATCAAAAAATGCACAGCCTCTTTACCTGACTAGTGACTAACTACTATCTTACCATGAAATGAATAGTGTACTACTATAGACAATTCACGGGCAACTTTTTGTTATTTATTTATAATAATTCTCACATGGGTCATGACTCATGCACATAAAATTGATATTTTCTGGCATCTACTATTGTTAAATCTTTCTAGGTCTGTAATCTCCAGTTTATTAAAAATTTTAATTCTTTTAGAAAATGTTAAATCAATAATTAATCTTCACCACGAGAACGTGGTGAGCCGAGCTAATATGGGAGTCTAGATGATTTTCAAACAGAAATACACATAAAGGGGATTCTCCAAAACATATTTCCTGAATAAACAGATAGTATAGAAAGCAGAGAAAGTTTTGGCTAATCTTTGATTAATTGTTATATGAATTTGAATCTGAGATTTTTTTTTATTTCTGTTCATTAAGCTAAGCTCTGCAGCGAAACCTGCCAAAGAAAAGATAACTAAAGAAACGATACAGAGTACTAAAGGGTGAAACAAATTTACCTCATCCAGCATCAATATTAGCTTTGAATTCTTGCATTGATGCTCTACCCGATCACTTAAAAAAGCAATTTTTTCTCTCGTAATTTCACTTTCGTTCAAACCATCCAAAGGAAAGTTTGCATTCGCACAATTAATCATACCACAAATATCGTCCAAAATCTGCTGCGCAGGTTTCAAGAACCTGGAGGTCTTCAATATTGAAGCGTAGCCAGTAAAAGGACCGAAAGGGACTACAGAGCTTTTCATTTCACCATTCTGCTTCAAGGAATCGCCTGAAACTGAAACGGCATTGTGTCTTTGGTTATCGAGTTGAAACGCAAGAGACAAAGATAAACCCTGGCTAGATAAGGGCTGGTAGTTCATGTCTTTGAGGGTTTGAAGTGAAAAGAACGAAGAAGATTGTGAAGGGCTCGTGAAAGTTTGTCTAGAGAATAATGGGGTTGGTGGGTTTTGCTGTTCTTGGTTGGTTTGAGTGGTGACACGAAGCTTGTTTTTTCTGTTTTGTTGTGGGACATGGAAGGGTTCAAAGTTTTGTGCCATGAATATATACTCTATGAAATGCTTTTGAGCGAGAGAGAGTTTAACGAAAGTGAAAGTGAAGTGGTGATGATGATGATTGATGAAGAGAAGGACGGGTTATGATATAATGATCAAATTTTTCTGCGGCATGCAGAATGGTGGCAGTGGGGTAGCAGAGAGACCAGACTCTTGACGACTTGACCTGAAAAATGGAGTGGGGGGGCTCGATTTCGAAGCGTTTGATGCAGGAAAATAAGAGGAAAAAAAAACTATTAAAATTTTGAGAGAAACTACAAAATTAAAGAGAAATTTTTAGTATATTTTATAAGAAAATATTTTATTTTTTTTATTCTATGTAAAATACAAAGTATTTTTTTTTCTTTGGAGTACCAATAAAAAAAATAAATCTATATACTTCATTCGCTCTTTCTTTCAAATAGTATGTGCCATGTTCATAAGAAAGAACGATGAAAAATGTAGGAAAACCTTTACTGCCTGGTCCAAGGAGCATTCGACTCTTTAAAAAATAAATGGTTATTTACTACGTGAATATTTGTAGAGCTTTTGGTCAATGGGTTATTTTTTTTCTTTATTTAATTTTTTTTTTGGTTTCAGTGGTTGATTATAATGATAGTATCGTGTTATCTTCGGTAATCATAAATACGTTTAAAATTATGAAACTTTTAAAATAATTAAAATGATAGGTGAAAATGTATTTAATTAAAATTCATGAAAAAACATGGATGTATTATATATTATACATGTGATTTATATATCAAATCATTTCTGTATTTAATAAGTATTTTCAACTATTAAAGATGTAATACATAAGACATTTGATTGGGTAAAGGGGCATGGCCTAGCAAACACCAACCTTTATGTGCTGGAGCTCTAAAAAGGTGTAGCTAATGAGTGGGCGTGATGTTTGAACAGGCTAAATATATTTTCACAAAAATACATTTTAAAATTTTTATTTTTAGATGAATTTTTATTATTTTAATATTAACATATTAAAATTATCTAAAATAACTTTAAAAAGGGCATCAAATTAATATTTTTATAATTTAAAGTCACTTTGAAAAAGTATTTTCAAACCCAGCTAAAACTCAATTACAAACACAACATTTAAATTGTAATGATGTAATTATGATTTTAAATATGATTTGGATATAGAGATAATAATAAGTCGCATATAAAAGATAAA
>Ga0325411_1002172_pt1 | contig 22071 bp, 13 predicted proteins | sample PopdelMetagenome_13_FD_206181 | JGI IMG/M metagenome (GOLD analysis project Ga0325411, IMG submission 206181) | Populus deltoides microbial communities from Bellville, Georgia, United States - Xylem-PdIQD-R4 | ecosystem: Host-associated > Plants > Phyllosphere > Stem > Wood/Secondary xylem... | reverse complement strand
AAGGATAATTGATAATAATAATAAAAACATTTTCTTTGTACAATTACAATGAAGAGAGATTTCGGTGTCAATGCGTCGTCTTCGTTTTCTTTTCCTTTTTTCTTGATAATAATATATATATAATCTCGGATGGCTTTGTATATATATGTCCTAATATTCTAGAGGTTATATCCAATCTACTTCCATATATTTAACTACATTTAATATATCATTAAAAAAAATATTGTGTCTTCAATCTATTATTTCGAGATTTTCATGCAAGAATTAATAAAAATATACCACGTGACTCGTACATGATCAAATTTAAACTCTATATATCCAATATACCATTCATTTAAGAATAGAGAGCAAGAGAAGACCATTTAGAAATCTAATTAAGGTTTGATATACTAGGATTTGGTGCTTAGTTTTGACAAGTTGCATGAGTAAATCATTCAACATACTATAAGTTTTGAAAAATAAAAAATTATCTATGGCATTTATTTTTTAAAAATATTTTTTTAATGAGAGGTGTATTAGATATATAAAATCTGATTTTTTTCATGCATGAATTATGTGTTATATTTTCGTTAATTCTTACCATGAAAATCTAATAAAAAACATGCTAAATACATTGAATACAATTAAATATATAAAAATAAATTAGATGTTATAAATTTCAAGTAAAGTCATTCCCACTAAATAATTAAAATTTATTTCAATACACAAATTAATTTGAGTTTGACCCCAAACAAGGATTGTATTATGAATTTGAATGGTTGATTCAAATTGTTCTAACCAATTTATTTTTAATTAATAATTCAAGGGTTGGGTTAAGTCTATATTAACTAAATCAGCTAATCAATTTTGATTTTTATCAAGTTAATTAGATTTTTTAATCCGAATCAATTTATGACCCGAGTGGATAGCAGGGGTGGTCCGGGTTTTATCTCTATAAAAATAAACTACCTAACCTACCCCTATCGAAATGATGATGCATCCACCTCCATTCCATAATTTCCATTGCCGCGTCAGTCAACCCTCGTCAAAACCCGAAGTTAGAGAAAGAGAGGCACGTCCACCACCGTAAAAACAAAATCCAAAAATAAAAATAAAAATAAAAATAAAAATAAAAATAAAACTAACAGAAAAAACGCCTATATAAACTGACTCCCGCTAATTCTTCATGTCTCGCCAACAAAACACAAACACAAACACACACACCCACACACACACACAAGCACACACACTTCTCTATCTCTCCCTCTCCTTCTAATGGATTCCCCTTCTCGCTCCTCCGTCATCATCATCGGCGCTGGTGTCTCCGGTAATTGACAACCGATACAAATATACATAAACACTTATAATCTGAAACTAAAAATTAAGCAATTTTTGTTCTCTTTCTTGTGTCAAGGTATATCTGCGGGAAAGGTATTGGCGGAGAATGGAATAGAGGACATGATAATTTTAGAAGCTTCAGACCGTATCGGTGGTAGGATCCGAAAGGAGAATTTCGGTGGCGTTTCGGCTGAGCTTGGAGCCGGTTGGATCGCCGGAGTTGGTGGTAAAGAATCCAACCCTGTTTGGGAACTTGCTTCTCAATCTGGCCTCCGCACTTGTTTCTCTGATTATAGCAATGCTCGCTATAATATCTATGATCGCAGGTATCTTTATACGTGCCCGCCTCGAATTTTGAGCTTTCTATCTTCCTTCAAATGAAAAATGACACAACATCTGGACACTGAGCAACGGAAAATTTCAAAGAGAAATTCTCTTTGGATGCTAAAGAAAGTGGATTTCTTTTGCTTTGTTGTTGGTGCAGTGGGAAAATATTTCCCAGTGGAGTGGCGGCAGACTCTTACAAGAAGGCGGTGGACTCAGCAATTGAGAAGCTGAGGAGTCTAGAAGCAAACCTTGACGGTGAAGTTAGTGAACAACCTTGGTAAATTTCAAGTCTTCAAATCAATCGATTAATATATAATTCTTAATGGTCTTAATTAGTTTTAATCTTAATGTCTTTTGCTTGTTCAGTTCACCAAAGACGCCCATCGAGCTTGCCATTGATTTCATCCTTCATGACTTTGAGATGGCAGGTTGGTTTTCCAACTGATTTCACACTATTTTCTGTTCGTTTCCCAGGAAAAGAAAATACTATTTTGGTACCCTGTTTATGCCTTTTTTTATTTGTTGGTTTATCTCATAAAATGCGGAATAAATTAATAAACTCAAATGGGTTTATTTCGTTGTATTGTAATAATCGATTGAAGACTGCTAAACAGAGAAGTTAATGGGTTGTTTGTGTAAACAGAGGTAGAGCCAATATCAACATATGTAGATTTTGGAGAAAGAGAGTTTCTGGTAGCAGATGACAGAGGATATGAGCATTTGCTATACAAAATGGCTGAGAATTTTCTTTTCACCTCCGAGGGCAAAATCTTGGACAACCGTCTCAAACTCAACAAGGTAATTCAACAGTTAAAACAAACAAAAAAGAAATGGAAAGACACCACCTTTTGATTTCTTTTCCTACAACTTATTTCTTGTTGCTTTATGATTTGTTCTGTTCTACATTTGTTTTATCGCTTTTATGCATTTGCTAAAACAAAGGGAAAATGCTAAAAGTTAACAGAGCGGTCGACAAAAGAAAAAGGAAGAAGGAACAGAGAAAAGTGTATGAAAGAAAATTGGAAACTGTGTTCTGTTTTGTGTTCATGCAGATGCAAAGCTATAAATCTTGTTGCTGTTGAGATTGATTGACCCACTTTTGGAGTTTGCAGATAATGACGTTTTAAGAAAAGCCTTATGCCTTTTCTTAATATTCTATTCTTGCTAGTACCATTTTGCCAAAAACATATTCTCAACCATTTTTCATTTCTTTTTTCAAGAGTCAAACTGATCTCTCTCTGTTTTTTTTTTTTTTTTTTTGGGGTACTGTTATTTTTTCCAACATTTCAACCGTGGTAAAGCTTTTAAGTATATCTATCTACATCATATCAAGGAGATCTTTCGAGGTTGATGCGCTTTAAAGATGATAAAATCTACTTGTTGTCATCATCAACTCGAGAAAGAAGGAAAATTTAAGCTTAGCATGATGAATGCGATATGGTAAACAATTTAGACAAGAAACCATTTACGCTGTTCCATTATTGTCAGAAAAGCTGTCTGAAACATGCTTTCGGAGCATTAGATTAAAACTGGGAATGGAGGTATGAATGGAATATTTTTGCCGGACTTGTAATTGAAATATTAACCATCTTAACATTGATTATTCCCTTGTGGAAGTAGTTGAATAACATCATCCATTGTTATTATTTATTTCCAGACCTTAAAACTTTGGTCTTTGACCCTTATGCTTGCTACATCCTCATGATGAAAACAAACCAAAATTTTCAGTGAACTTTTTGAGTGGAGGACCCCTACATAGAGCCATTAAAAGTTGACCCCCGAACATGTTTGATTTTTCAATCATATAGCCATTGATCGGCAAAAAAGTTAGTCGACATCCTTCAATTAGCGAAGTGTTTTTTACCGCTCTAGAGGCTGTAGGTCCCTGAACCCGCAATTTGCACCAACACTGACACGAATTAGACCACTATACGGTCAGTAGGTTGAGATGTCATATCAACTCAAAATAAGAACATCAAATTAGCCAGTCCTGTCCATTTCTTCATTTATTTTTTTCTGTACTCAGTTCCCTAAAAAAAAAGATATCCTCAGTTGCTCCAGAGAGTCAGAACTGATCAGAACCTAATGAAACCTTAGGGTGACTGATTTAGGTTGAATTTGTTTTAAACTAATTTTTTATATATTTTTTTAAAATTATTTTAATATGTTAATATATATATATATATATTTCCAATAAAAAATACTTCAATGCTGTTCGTTCCATTTCCATCTCTCAGTGCGCACATGTTTTCTTGGTTTGACTTCATAGAATCTATCTCATTGGAGTAGTAACTGTTAATGTTAATTAATTGCCTCGGACTCTGCTAATACTATTGGTTTTTACCTTCCTTTTCCCACTCAGTTTATTTTTTGAATGACTTTGTGGCAGGTTGTCAGGGAGTTGCAGCACTCGAGAAACGGCGTTGTTGTGAAAACGGAGGATGGCTGTGTCTACGAAGCCAATTATGTGATTTTGTCAGCTAGTATCGGTGTTCTCCAAAGTGACCTCATTTCCTTCAGGCCTCCCTTGCCCGTACGTCTTCTATTCCTTTATTTAACTTGCTTACTGTTCCTCCTATTTTTTAACAACCATGACATGAGTCGTGTGTGCTGCTTCCAAAATTTTCATAAATATACGACTCTGATAGTCTTTCATTTGTCTTAAATGTACCATGCATGTCTTCAATGTCCTTTATTTTGTTTCCCTTATACGTGTATTGTTTACATCTTGAACTTTGAACGTGTTTGTCCCAATGTAGGGGAATCTACACTTAGATAGGGATAAGGCCCTAGGCCATGGGGGGTGGGATTAGCGGGATTCTTCAATCTTTCATTTGATATTTTAGGGTTGTGGCCCAGGATATTAAATACTATCATTGAAGTTGAAGGAGTCAGGAATTTATGGCAGCTAGGCCTTGTAGTTATTAAATAAGGTTTAGGTGGTGTGATGACGCAAGAGATAGCTTCTCGAGGTGTCTTACTGTCTTTGTAGAAGAGCAAATACCGTGGGTTGCATGAATGGTGATCCGCAGTATTAATTGGTAACCCACAGGCTCGCTCATGGGTTGCTGTTCTTGGGTGGCTCATTTGGTTGATTCACCACGTGTGAGGCCCTAATGGGACAACTCGTCTTTTTTTTTTTTGTAACAGTTGTTACCCATGAACAATCCTGAGCAGTCGTATCAAACAATGCTACGGATCTGTTCAAAACAAATAAATAAAAACAATAATGCTGCCTGGAATAGCTTTTTTATTTTATTTTAACCTAAACTTGGTGGGCTACTCTTGGACACACTGGTGTCAGCTTCAACATATAGCTATGAACCTTAAGATTCTTTATGATTTGTTCAAATGACTTGGGATACAGGCAAGTGAGCAACTCGTGTGATGTAGGATTACTTTGTAATAAAGGAAGAGGTATTATTAGAAATCTTAGATGGCACTGATTAAGAATCTTGTCCTTTGATTGCTTCAAATATTACGTAGAGAGTTGGGTGGGGTTATTCTTGTTTTGAATGTGTATATATATATATTTTTGTTACTTGGCTATTTTCGAAGGAAAAATCATATGATTGTCCAAGCCTTGTGCTGTAACTTGTGAGATACATATGGGTGTGATCTGTCCTCTTTAGTGAAACTTAGGGTGCTAATCTGTTCACATGATCTGCGTAATTTTCTGGGCAGATATCTAGGAATGACTCAGAAGAATATGAGCTTTTATTTCCTTAGTTTTAAATTGAAAAACACATCACCTGGATTCGGAACAAGTTAAGAAAGCTTAGCTGGTTTGAAGCTTACTCCCATCATATTATAAGTAAATGTTCTGTGCTGTATTTAATTAAATTAAAAAATAATAATGCAGAGGTGGAAAACAGAGGCCATAGAGAAATGTGATGTGATGATATATACAAAGATTTTCCTCAAGTTCCCATATAAATTTTGGCCATGTGGTCCCGGAAAAGAGTTCTTCATCTATGCTCACGAGCGAAGGGGATACTACACCTTCTGGCAGGTTATTTCTCCTCCTTGTTTTTGCTTCCTAGATCATATTCCGAATGCCGTGTTGCTTGCTTCCTAGATCATATTCCGAATGCCATGTTCACAATCGTTCAACACTGCATTTAGAATCTTAAACGTGCTTGTTCTTTGGTATGATGGGCAGTGATTCAATTCTCTGTCTGTCCCAAGTGCCTTGCATTTAAATCTTTCATTTATAATTGCAACCTCAGGCCAACCTTTAGTTCAAGAAGTCAATAGACTGCATGGTGCTAAGGGGAACATGGATGCTGACTTTTTTCCAATCCGTATACAATTTGCTGCTTGGCAGCTTAGGTTTAATGTCAAACAGTTTCAGCATCGATAGTGACATATTTTGATAATTTCTTGGAAGGGAAAGCTCAAACCTGGGACCTTTTTTCGCAGAGAAGAGGTCTGTAGTATTGGCCGGCCCACCCATACTTAAGATTATGGTTGGCATGACACTTTTGATTTTAAATCATAATTCAAAAGTTGTTTTTTATAAACAATTTATGATAAAAATAAGTTAAAATTGACTTGAAGCAACTCTTTTAAAGAAGGATGTATACGTTAGAATCCGTAAGTTAAAAATTAAACATTTTTAACTTTTGATTTAAGTTAAGATTTACTTCCTACCAATTCAAATCAATTTGCAAAAATCATATATACCAAACATAACCCAATGCATATGATATTAGCTTGACTAAATAAAGCAGCTTGTCCTGTTGTAGATCTCGTATGATAGCTTGATTGCAACATGATAAGAATTTGTCGACTAGCTTTCTTGCATAGGAAGCAAACTAGAATCCGCTGCATTATTTGTTTTTGTATTGTTCTTCCAGTTATTATGTACCTGGTGTTTCTGTCATTGTCTTAGAGCTGGCGCTTCTAGTTGAATTAAGGGAATCGATTGCAATGTCAGCCTCTTTTTTATAATTTTATTTCTCTATATGCAGACAAGATATGTGCATGATAATCAATTTTGAGACCCACAACATCTAAAATTATTTCCTCTCAGTTGATTAGGAGAGGATTGAAATATTTTAACGATCACTCGTGTCCTCTTGCGGAAGCATTGTGGGATCTCACTGTCTCCAACATTTTCACATATATACATCCATGTAATATCAACGCAGATTCTATGCTTAATTACACTATGGCAAATAGACGTGATTGATTGATAAGTATAATGTCTCTTAATAATCAAATCATAGCTAGTAACTCACTGAACTCATCCAAGTTGGCTGCTGATTTGTTGCTTTGTCATCAGCACATGGAAAATGCATACCCTGGTTCGAATATTTTGGTCGTGACGCTGACGAATGGGGAATCGAAACGCGTTGAAGCTCAATCTGATGAGGAGACACTGGAGGAAGCTATGGGGGTCCTTAGAGACATGTTTGGACCCAATATACCTAATGCCACTGATATACTTGTGCCCCGCTGGTGGAACAACAGATTCCAGCGTGGCAGCTACAGCAACTACCCCATCATTTCAGATAACCAAGATGTTCATTATATTAAGGTAATTCCCATCTTATTTCTGCTGCATATATTCCTCTGTTTTCACTCTGGCTGTACATGGCAGTTTCAATGTTGCAGTTGTTTCATAGAAAAAGAGGAAAAATAAAGAGAGAGCTTCACAATGCATTTCTAAATCTTGCTTGTTTTGTTCAGGCCCCGGTAGGACGCATCTTCTTCACTGGTGAACACACTAGTGAACGATTTAGTGGTTATGTCCATGGCGGATATCTTGCGGGTGAGAATACTTGAAATGGAACTCTTTTCGTCGATGTGGTTTCTTGAGCTTACTTGTCTTTCATGTTTTCTGATCGACTAAACAGGGATTGACACGAGCAAATCACTATTGGAAGAAATGAGAAAACAGAAGGAAAGAAAAAGTGAGAGTCAAGCATTTTTGTTAGAGCCCTTGCTGGCATTGACAGGATCACTAACACTCACACAGACAGAAGCAGTCCCAAGCCTACACAAATGTGACATTCCTACACAACTCTACCTTGGTGGCAAGGTTGGCCTTCAAGAAGCGATATTATGACTATATGGACCTACTAACGAATCCAACTTTGATGATGCTAACGATGAAAATATGTTAGATGAGAAAGAAGATGGCTGGATCTCTTTGGATCCGAAATCAACCCAGACCCTTCATGCCCTTCAGAAAATAGAATAGAATGAAATGGATAAATGCAAGAAAACAGGTAGAGGCACGCGACTTGGTGAATAAACATTTCCCAACTCCTGCAGCTTATATATCCATGAAGGTGCCCTGCCTATTCGGCATTTTGGAGGTAATTGTTTTAGGCATACATGTGATGTTAGCTAATTGGGGTAAAACCTAGAGACAAGAAAGAAGCATACTTATGATTCTAAATGTACCGGTTACTTGTTTATACAAGAAAAACCCTTCCAACTCATCTACCTTTTGATTTTTTCTGCAAATTGGTGTTTGTCGCACTTGCAACATCTATAACAATGAACCATCAGATCAAATTGAGCAATGGCTAAGAAAGTTCAAGCTTAAAATGAATGGAAGATTATTGGATCTTTAACTGTGACAAACTGTGTAGTGTACCATGGAGTAATTCTTCATGCCAAAGTTGGACAAGGCCGGCCGTGCCTGCATATGGAATAGTCAGAGAAACACGACAACTTTTGGTTTCTTTGTAAAGCCCCACCAAACAAGAAGGGCTCCCAGAGATATCATAATCCCTTAAAATAAATGTGCAAGTTTTTACTGCTCTGCTCATCTTTTTGAGCCCACCAGATTTCTTTAACGCCATTGAAATGATTCAACCAAAGTATTTTCTGTACAATGCTTTAGCAATAGCAAGAGCATCTCCCTTGGCCTTCACAGGATAAATCTTCGTATCCGCTTGCCATTTGTTTGAGAAGGCTATCCATTCTTTTCTCCACTCTGTCAACTTGAAGTTTTTATTTCCTTCCAAGCTTTTCATCAAATGACCAAAATAGGTTGAAGCTCGTGGAAGATAATAGTCTTCTAGTAGCCCGCTCCAAAATTTGTTAGCTAAGAGGAAAAGAGGGAGAGTATCTGTACCCAATTCCGAGGCCTAAAAATATAATAAATAAGGTGAAGAGTAAATAGTAACGTTACCATAATCATGAAGCTGGCTCTGGTTGGTTTTTGTCGTATCATACCACATTGTCACTTGTGTTCTTGCATTCCATTCATACTGGAAAAAAATAAGCGGTACGTTCAGTAATATTGCATCATCAAATTTGCCTTACAAAAACCCTGTTATAGTTTCTGAAAAAGAACAAAGAAAACACTGTTCCAACAACTTGCTCCTTTGAAACAATGATGTCATTAAATCGATCCAAATCCACAATAATAAATAACAGTCTCTAAATTCAGCATACTGGGTGAAGTGCTTGTGAATAAACATGTAACAGGAAAAACATCGACTAGGGGAAAATATAACTTGAAAGAAAGTTGAAGGCATAACTTGAACAAGGAAAAAAAAAAAGATTTATGACCTGTGAGAAAAGACAAGGTGACATCTGATTTAAGAGAATAGACAGCTATATAAAATAGATAGAATTAAAAACTGAAAAGAAATTGTGCAGCAAACCCTAATCTTGACATGAAATTTCATTCAGCTGTTTTAGCATATGATTGAAGAAATGAAACATTGGCTTATACAATTCAATCAAATAATAACAATGCTATTATTCTCCGAAGCTAAGGAACTATTAGTTCTCACCAGCTTCATATCGTTTGGATCAACAGCCAGCTTTTTTGCACTTTCAAGCCATGTTCCAAGTAGAAAGTTATCATCGGAAGCAAGAAGCACATCGATATCCTTTATGATCTGCAAAAATTTCTGGCCATGAAGATTCAAAGCTCTAGCATCTTTCCTTCGAAAAGCAATCATAGCATCCCTATATACTTGGTTTGCTAGCTTTGACAGTACTTGTCGTGTTAAGTCAACCAGGTCATACCTGTCACAAATGACAATATTTAAATAGTTTTGAGGATGCATTATCTTTTTCTTTGTTTCGCATGTCATATAAGAGCAACCTGCACAAACAAAAATTCCAACAGAATTTGTACACTCCATGACAATGCATCATCACCCTTTTCACCAGACCACACAATTTACAGGTGAGTATACGAACATAAGCTGACACTCAGAACCACACCAAGAACTGTAGAACTTCCCAATAAAAAGGGCAATTCATTAAAGTTGATATCAAATAATAAATCCAGGAAGATAGACATGCAACACGAAGAAACACCAAGCATTGATATTAGCTGCTGGAGAGAGCTTGGAGATAACTGAAGAGTTGGAGACAGATGAAAGGAAAAGTCATGTTTTTACAGCTCAAAAGGTTGGGGTAATAGAGTTTGTTTAGGAAATTGGTGTTTTCTTTGAATCATATGTATGTTGTGTGGAATTATCATTAAACAAGTATTTTCAGTTGTACCCTTAGGCCTCAAAAGGCGTATCCATGTTATACAAGCACATGCTTTTGAAAAAAAGCTGAGAAATTTTGGTTGACATTCTAATTCCGTTACGGTCTCTTACCATTTGTCCTCGAACTAAACGTGCATTCAGAATATGGCAAAGTTTCTATGAGAATTTGGGTTTCAGGATCCAGTTGTTACAAAATAGCTTTCTTTATTCAGTTAAATCTTATTCACCTGTCAAAAATGAAAATAGAAAAAAAATTCTTTCCAGTAACTTCGGCACTAATTACTAAAAAGTTCGAGTCGCGTGCATTTTATGAAGTCAAAAGCATAGTTCATTCATGTAATGGACCGAGTCAATCCTGCTGAATCACATACTGAATTTGGCTGATTAGCAAGCCATAACAGATACATATCAACCAAGGAGCTAAAAGTAAATTATGAGGGCAATTCAGATGAATCATGTAAGCATGCTTTTTCGCTTTCCAGATGAACATGGAAATGAATGGTGGTTGATGCACAGGATTCTAAAGTAGAAGAAGACAAAGATCATGATATAACTATTGCATATTAGGTGTACATGTACCTATACGTGAGGCTCCCGGCAAGATCATTTCCAGCATCAAGGAATAGCCATAAAGCTTGGATCACCTCCTGTGTAGAATACCATAAATGTGCCTCAGGGAAATCAGAACTTTTCTCTTGGAATAAAAATCTTCTGGTTCCAGATGATGTGAGGAGAATGCGCATATTGTCTTGTTCAGATATGTTGGATCCAGAATCCAGCGATGGATCCCAGTCAGGAAACTTTACAATGAAGTCTGTGTTATGGTCCTGCAGAAAATGAAAACAATTATTAGTATTTAAGAGAAAGATAAGCCAAAAATTGAAAGCCAGTTTATCAAATAACAAAGTAAAAAAATAAAAATGGATAAATAATCGAACACCAGAACATTAAAAAGAATTCCTCTGTCACTGTTATGACTTATCTCCTGCTTAATTCAGTTTCTAATTTTATCTTATCAAGAAAACTAAAATGACATATTGATGTTGCATCTAATCAACATAATAGAAAACATACAGCAATTCCATCTGTACAATTGTAAACTGTGTGGTAAAGAATATCCCAAGCTGCCACAACTTGACGAACTGCTTTACCATACCGTCTACGGGAATAGGTCTTCAACCATTCCTACAAAATCATTAAAGTTAAACAATGTCCATAATACAGCAAAAATCACGCACAAGAATAAGGATCTCTCATTTAATCAGTCTCATGTTCCCATTTATACCAAGATATCCATAGATGATTGCATTTATAACAAGCAGGTTTGGAAACCCAATTATGTAATGGTTTTTTTTGTAAAACCATGTTTTTTATTTTCAAAATACATGCATCAATGCATGTAAAACTAGTGTTACTACTAAAATTTAAGCATAGAAGAGCAATTACAATCCTAAAATTACCAGAGCTTGAACTCAAATTACCAAAACTATTCAAGCATAGAGCAGCAATCACAATCCAGAAATTACCAAAACTTGAGGTTTTCCACTGCGGAATGCCATTTCAGACATTAGTTCATAAACAACCGGATTGTGCTCTATTCCTTCCATGCACATGCCAACACCAACCTGCTTGAACATTAAATTGTAAGTTACATGAACGAGCATGTTCTATACATGTACTAAAAATAGCATGCCAGAAGATAACTATAAATAAGTTATCATACTTATGTGAAGAAAAATAGAGAAAATCAAAGGCATCAAGATGAAATAACACTACTAATTGTAATTTCTTTCAACTCCATCATCATGTTAAAATGGCTTACTTTGCTGTAGTTCACAAAATTTATGTGCTTAAAGTATCATGATGAATGGAATACCAGTTCACACTCACACACCCAGCATACCATGGTTGAATTTTCACTGATGCGGGCATCAACTGGACCTGAAGATATTGCGTCCAATATGCCATACATTTCGATATTTCCCCCAAAATTATGCAACAGACACCTGATGCATGTTCAACCAACTGTGAATATATTTCCTACTATATTCAAATGCAATTTAAAAACAAAGGAGTAGGAAAGGGTAAAATTACTGCCAACATAGCAAGAAACAGCTAATTACCAAACATAAGGAGTGCCATAAAATTGTGAGGAATTCTTCCATATCGGTTTGGCTTCAGCAAACAGATCTAAAACTATCATTTTTCCAAATGGAACAGAATGTAAAAGAGCCTGCAAATTCCACCAAGTTGAAATTTTAAACAGCAAAAGTATCCAAAATAAGCCACATTTGTATGACAGCAAGAAGCACCAATAAATAGAGAATTGGGAACAGAAAACTTGAGGTATGGTTCAGAGTGAAAATGATGCAAATAGCACCTGGAAAATTTATAGAAAAGGGGGGCAATAAAATTTATAGAAAAGGTGGGGAATCAAATCCTACAAGCATGTTGTTTTGACTTGATCCTAATTGGAGCTAACCTAGATTCTTTACTAGATAATATGGCATAATTTGGAGGGTCTAATTGCCAGGAGAGGTTCTGTCATTTTTGTTTTTGTAAGGGGTAATTTTTTAATGTTGGGAAAGTTGACCAGTCAACTTTTTCAGCATCAAGGAAGTGACCAGCTATGGTGCACCTCCTTTATATTCTTTGCAACCCCACTTTTGAGAGGCTGGTTTTCAATGAATGAAATTGAGACCTCAGCCTTTAAGGTTTAGATGTGTGATGCATCTTATCTTAGGTGTGATCCCTAAGATTTTGTAGGAGTGATTTCCAGGAGCCCTAGTGTGATGCTAGGTTTGTTTACTTCCTTTTAGCTTGCTTGATCCTTAGTTCCTTGTTGTTTACTTTTCTAAACCACAACCTTAAGCTGAACACACCCCAATACCCACCTAAAGCCCCATTTCCTAACCTATCAATTCTGTTACAGCTTATAACACATAGTAGACAGGTTCTGTAATTGAAGATCCCACACCAGAAAAACAAAAATTAATCAGATAGGATTGATGTGAAATAAACACTCACAGATGTCTCAACCATAAACTACCTTGGAAATCAATCAAAAGAAACCACCCCTATCTATCAAATTTAATCAACAACATACTTTTTTTAGAGGTTGATTTCGAGAACATTCCAGCAATACCAAACCAGCTTACCCTAGAATTCATAGGTTTACGGGGAAATTAGTGGAAATATGATTTCCTTCAATCACACAAGGTATTTTACCACTCTCATGCTTTATTTCTCCAACATGGTAGTGCCCCTAAAGGCTACGTGTTTCAATTAGTTGCTTCTCACCAGTTCCAATGGCAGCCTGATTAAGAATCTGAAATTCACAAATGCAAGTCCAAGCAAGCTAACCCACATCTTAAGAAGACTATGAACAAAAGTTGTTTCTGTCTCATCACGTGTACCTGCATTTGAGGTGGCTTCCAGAAAGCAGAGTCTGAGTAGAAGAGCCAGCCCTGTGCATTCGTTGAACTGTCAATTCAAATTACTTTACCAGAGGAAAAAGGAGAGGGGGGGGGGAGCATTTTACACAGAAAGCTTGTTTTGAACATTTGTAATAGTAGAAAACAAACATCGGAAGAATGTAGTAGAGAAATTTTGACAATTGAATGTATGCCAATAAAAATAATGACTTCGGCAAGGAGACAGAAGACTAAAGGGAGAGTGCTAGGACAACTGAGGAGCATACTTGCATTAACCACACAGCATCTTTATCACCTCTTGACATCGCTTTGTATACAGCAGCACCAAGTGAAGAGATATAAGCTGGATCACTTGTAGGTGGGGAATTCTCGTTGAAAGTATCACTACATCAAACAAGGTAAAGTTCAGTTGAAAGTATCATGTTAGCAAGCATGGCAAGGGCACAATAAAACAAAAGGGGAAAGGGATGATCCTATTACAATCTGTACTTTGCCATAGATCTTTGGGTTAAATGCAAACATTTTCCATGCCATTTGCTCACTATAGCACTTCAGTGACATTTTTTTTACAATGCCAGTAAGTTGTGTTTTTCTCCATCAGTAATGTCCTCAAAGCTGTTAGCAAATACAGTGAAGGTGATGCTTTCTTGTTTCCTTTGACAACAATTAATAGAAAGCCTATTACATCTGCTACCCTTCAGATTTCAAGAAAAGTGCGACCAGTATCAGTATCAGGACACGTTTAGAGACAGTAACACAGTTGCGGACATCAATAATGGAGTAAAACAGAAGTCACCAAGGGAGGAAAAAACTTTATCACTAAAATGCAAAACAGCCCAACGGCCACAACCATAGCATACTTTTTCGCACTTTCCTTAGATCTTTTAATTGCTGAAATTAAGTTTATCTTTTTCCTCTTTTGCCTTTCCTTTCTTTTTCAAAAATCAAACTTTTTTTTTTAATTTGATAGTGAAATAAGTTAAAGAGTTAACGAAGCAAAATAGCTTCCCATGTACATCTTGTAGACACTGAATGAACACTAATTCACAGGCTTTTGAAGTGTAGTTTCATGTCCATTTCAGATCACTTGTAAATTCAGTAACAGAATATCTGTCTACTTCAATGATCATCCTAAGTGACCATCAATTTTTTGGGCAGTGGGCCTGTTCTTAATGCCAGAAAAGCTCAAAAGCAGATGAGAGTGTTTGATATCATCATTTGTTAATGAGTTTACCACCAACAGCAACATACAAGTTATTAAAGCACTTTGAATATGAACCCCATGATGGCAAGACAGATTTGTTAAGCTACAAGTATGGGAATTACCAGTTGTAGATGTCCGTCACATCCCCATATTCTGAAAAAAAATAGCACTTGCCGAGAACCAAAAAGTTAGTCAAAGATCAATTAAAGAATATGGAGATTTGCTATGTACACCAAATGAAAGTATCAATGCTATATTTCTAATGCTAACCTACATCTATTTGGGGCATTATTTGACCCCTCCTGGCTGAGCTATATCACTTATGCATGTCTGCATATTGATGCATATGCTAGCATGCGTCTGTAAAGCTACACAGACACTTGGTTCTAACAGTTTGACACTAAATGTTAAAAAGTTGTGTTCCCGGGCCTTTTCAGAAATTTTGAAGTTCCCACCTTTTTGAAATTTTTTTACTAATAACTATTCAATGATGTATAACTATGCGAAAGTTCTTAAGGATAAAAATTGAAAAGAATCTGATCAGAAAAGGTAAATAACTAAAAACCAGTCATACCCTTAACCTGTTGTCTTATAAAAGCCTCCCCAATTTCAACAAATAAGGGATCAGAAGGATTAAGAAGGTAAGTGCAGCACCACCGAGGATTTTTATCCACTGTGTTCCTGATGGGAATAAGAAACAAAAATAAACCTAATATATGAGAACAGGAAGTTACCCCAGCTTCAAAATGAAACTCTAAGACAGAAAGAGATTGCTTGAAAGAAAAATCCCAATCCATTTTTTATAACATGAAAAATGATAAAAGTAATTAAGTAACAAGAACTAGTGGCCTACTTGATTATAATGACAGATCATGTAGCTCTTCCATACAGAGGAGGATAGCATTAAGGAAAGAAAAGTACCAGTCTCCAAGTCTCGTTATATTTGCTGAAGGAAAAATCTTCTTCAAAGCAGCTGGAACATTTCCAGAGAATGATGGCAGCACTGGAACAAAGTGGGGAATACATTTGATCAGCAAAATTATTAGATTGAGAAGGAGCATGCGATATAAAATTTTATCTCTTTAAATAAGATTTTATCCCGTACTTCTGTGTAAGATATATGCCAAGACTATCATCTTGAATGCCTTGTTTTTGCATTACGTTACATGAAAATTGTAATCAATAGCTGTTTCTGTTAGGAATCTTTAGTTTACCTGGAGTCATGCCTAGCTCTAGCATCCGAGACAGTATCTGTTTCTGCAGACACAATTGTTGATCTAACCAATTTTGCGACAAAGGTCCACCCCAACTGCAATTAGGCAATAGGCAGTTATATACTAAAAGCACAAGATGAAGACGATCACCAAAACATGTATAAGCAGTCGAGAGAGGACATCTCTTGGATTATCGCTAATCCAACATGTCAGAATCTCATAGTCATGTATATACACTAATTCTAGGGATGCGTTTATTGCTATTGTTTCTTTTGTGGATGGACCAGGAGAGGTCACAACAGTCTCACGATAAAGCTCACATTCCAATTTGGTGCCTTCTTGAAATAACTTAATGAAGCCAGAAAGGTTCAATGCTCAAAACACATGTCCATGGAGAAAAATTTTGGGTGAAATGATCAGCTTATTAGGAGGCAGGTTATTTTGCATAAAAAGGATCTATGACATCAGAAAAGTATAATGTGCATCTATCCCTCTTACACTCTTTCTATAATTACTTCTTGAAATTTAGGAAAGACTTCTGGATAACAAGAATAACATACCTTGAAAAAAAACAAGGGGGACAGAAATATGAATCACGTTTACATACCCATGTAAATTTCCCATACGAGCCCATGCAAGGAAAGCAGGTCCACCAAAGAAATCATTCAAATCTTCTGTGGTAATATTAAGATTCTGCAACGATCAGACAGAATAAATTAGACCAAATATAACATCTTGATATGTCTCATCAAAATACCAACTGCTCATGTTGAAAGCCGAATCAATTGTACTTACAATTATAAATAAAAAATACATCTAAAATAAAAAATTGATCAGCTTGATTGAGTCATTATCTCTGTATATGCTGAAAGTTTAAACATAACAAAGAGACCACGTATACAAGGCTAGAAGTCTTACACATTAAGAAAACATAAAATGTTTTTAATGAAGATAGAATTGGATCCAAATTCACAAAAGTAGCCATATGCAAGGTCCTATATCATAAACACAAATAAACACCACAAGGTGCCTTCATCACTATCTTTGATGGCACTGAACAAGGCGCCTCGTTAATAGGTTATGATCCCACAGTCCAGCTAAAGTATTGTCTTGGGAAGGTAATTCTCAAACAGTATTCCCTTTTTTTACATTCTGCATTAAATAATTGGTCTTAGACCACAAACCTGCAACCTTTTGGTTGGAAGTCCAATTTGTCATTCCACTCCAAACTGGAACTTGCCAAGGTGTCTTATTCATCAAAAACTTCACAGGAAAAAAAAATCCACCTATGCGGCCATCTAAAAAAAATAAATCTAATCACTGGTAATCTATTCAGCATGGATAAGTGCACTTTGTTGTAGCTTACTACACAGTGGAGTGGGGACTTAAATAACCAGTGTCACACACAAAAAGGTTGTGCATGTCAATTCTTTACAAATTCATCTAATAAACATGGAGTTTTGACAAGACATAAAGTATGTACGGTATACCTATGACTATGAGCTGCAACATAGCAAAATGGAAATTCAGCATCCAGTCTAGTGGGTGACGCATCAAGTTAAACAATGGTGTTTATCACTGCTTACCATGAAAACCTTTTGCCAAATGGCTTCTTGTCCAGTGAATGCCAAAGGCAGATTAATCCCCTGAAGAGCCATCCAATCTAATTCTTTCTCCCACCTTTCCCAATTCCACCAAACATAAGAATCTGCAGTAAAAAAATCTGATATTACAATTTACCAACACTAGCCAATATCATGGCATATATAGTATTAGAGCATCAAAGGATTTGCATATGCTGATACAAATGCACCCACATAAAATAAATTCAACAAGAAAGATGTTAAAATTGGATGCTTATGTTACCAATAAGTTGTACGCAGGACTCAGTTCGGATTTTTGCAAAACATGTAATTTAACTCTAATATGCATCTCAAGCAATCAACATGAATTGAAGTAAAGCTAATCATGTCATTAGATAGCTATAATGAAGCTCATGGTATCCATAACCTAGTATTTTGTATATCTCATTAGTCATTTCTAATGTTGCACAGTTAAACTTGTGATTTCCATAGTGATTATCACATAATGGATCGGAGCAAAAAACACAAAACAAAGGCAAAAGAAATACGACTTACAACTGGATGTAACGACGTTTTGGTAATAGTTCCATGGAACTGGTCGCTGGATCATTACACCCTTATCCTTTACATGAGGAAGTGATCCTGGCTTTGGAATCGAGGCTATCTGAACACCACCAGTCTTGTCCCATGAAACATGAGCCCCACACCAGTACTTTAAATACCAATGGAGGCCGGATGCAATCTCTACTGCTGTGGTGCCTTTAATACTGAAAGTGAGATACAACAACCAAAATGTCAAAAGAAAAGTGGGGAGAGAGAGAGAGAGAGAGAAAAGCATCTTGCCCTTTGATTTCCTTTGATTTTGTAGGTAGAATGGTATAGAAATTTTTTTGAAAAAAGACAGAATAAAAGTATATAAAACCCGGTGAACTGTCTCTGTCAGGAATGACACGAGTACGCTATCCCAACTCTCTCTAAAGCAAACTATATAAGCTTCCAACCTACCCGAACTTGAAGAATGACAATAAGGTGAAACACCGAATGATTTAGCACTAAGCTGCCGTGACATTCACGAAAATTGTCACATTTTCTGCATCTCAATAAATGAAATTAAAAGGGAAAAAATAACGTGAGCTATTTCAGACACAATCTCTGGAATCAGTTTGACCAGATTCAAGGAATATATTTAAGTGCTCTAAAAAGATTTTGTAATTAAAATCGAATGTGGAAGTCCATCATTATGAATGTTAGTCAAACTGTAAATTTGCAGAACCTTGAAATATGATATTTCCTAAAGCCAACGAGATCCAACCTTGTTAGAGAGAGCATACTACAGAAACCAACTGACTCGACTTGTGCAAATGTCAAAGACATTTTTTACCAAAGCCAGTAAAGGCTTCAGCAACTGATTTTCTGTAGAAATCGTGTCCAACGAGTATTGCCACAAAATTAAAACTCTCAACCTCTAGCTATTAAAGAAGAATTAAAGCTACATACCTTATCTCAGGTCCATTCCCGCTCGATTCCTTGTAGTAATTGTTTATCAAAAAGCAACTGTGTCCCCCACAAACATCCTGAAATTTACAATTGAGTAAAATCAATCGGTAATCAGAGAACATTCTCCAATCATCATTTCCCTTCAAGTTATCAGCAAACTATACGAGGACAGCAAGAACATTGAAACTAAAGCAGCCTCACCCAGTTCAAGAAAACAGACGTCATAATTCAATTGACAAAAAGGGCGTTAAGTTATGTACCTTGGATACAATCTTGAACAAAAAGCTGTGTGTATGGGAAGGAAGCAATCTTTTCAAGACAGCTTTAGCTGCTGATTCTTGGTCTGATGAAGATGCCCGCTTCGAATCCAAACGTTTAAGTAAAGAATCAATAGCTTCTGGTCTTGACAAAGCTACTGACGACAGTGTTAGTATCAGTAGTGTTGTAGTGAAAATCAGAGTCTTGAGAGTGGACATGGTGGTGGTGGTGGTGGTGGTGGTCCTTCTCTGGTTCAGTAAGATTTGTAGAGGGGGGGAGCCATTTTGTGATTTGGAGAAGAAAACCAAGGACATAAAGAAAGAAAGAAGAGAAACGACAGTGATACAAGTCAAAATCGTTCGGTCGCCCAAGCGATGTAAGACTGACTGGTCTATCTGGTTGTCTGTAACGAAATCTGGTGGCTATGGTCGTTTGAAATAATAATTGCTCTAATAAATAAATAATTATGATCATGTTAATTGTTTAAACTTAGCTCAGAATATGTAATGTAACAGCATGTTTTTATTTATATTTTTAAAATATTTTTTATTTTTTAAAATTAATTTTTTTAAATTATTTAAATATGTTAATATCAAAATTTAATTTTTTTAAAAATAATTTAATATATTTTCAAACAAAAAAATATTTTAAAAAATAATAGTCGATACAATACTAAATACACAATATTAAATAAACTACAAAACTTTTTGAATGTTTTTTTTTGTTTTTGCAAGAAATTATGGTTGTGTGCATATAAAATAATTATTTATAATAATCAAGATTTTTTATGACACAAGTTGAGTTTATGCGATGTTTTTGTATATTCACATAACATAAAATTACGTGTATAAATAGAATAATTAGTCCTTTTGTAGCCTTTTTTTTTTCTTTTTCATAATTTTCTTTTGGGAAAAATACAAAAACTCTCTCATAGTGATGTTCGGAGGTTCTACCAATTTCTTTTTTTTAAAAAAAAAATACCAATTTCGTTCTTATTTTACACCTTTCACCCATCTCAATGGCAAATTTTATAAAATCATTCTAAAATGAATTATAATTTTAAATTCAAATGCACTTCAAGTCATAATAACAGCTCTGGAAGCACTTGATGGTCTAGCTCGGTGGTTAATCGTGTGACTTGTTCCGCTCCCGTTCCGAGTTCGATCCTCTATATGCATGCTTGTCACCCCCGTGGTGCCTTACCTGCTCACTGGGCTTGCAGGATGCTCAGTGGACCGTGGGGAATAGTCGTGGTGCGTGCAAGCTGGCCCGGACACCCCACGATAATAAAAAAAAAAAAAAACAGCTCTGGAAACTAGTTATGATTGAATTAATAAAAAAATTATCCTATACATCTTATTATTTATTTTATTTTACGCTTTACTTCTATATTTTTTTAATATTACAAAGAAATCACCGGTAAAGAAAAATGATTGAAATAACCAAAATAATCCCATATAAATTATATGATAAAACTCGCCGAGAGAAACAGAACCTATTCTCTTTCCCTCTCATCATCTCATCATTGTGATTTCTTCATTGTGGATCAAAACTCATCTCATCATTGCTGAGTCTAAAATTCTAAAAAATCAAAGAAAACTTCATGAAGGTTAGGGCATTGAGATGATAGGAATGGCATGATCTATTGTCGATATCCATGTTATGCATGTTGCCGATTCTCTGGCATTTAGCAGTAATCTTGCAAAAATCGCACTCGCAACCAGGCTACACAGAGTTAAGGACTCGAGGCGAGGCACAATCGAGAGATAGGAGCGTTCTTTACTGTCTCGGGCTATATGTTTTCAATGAAAAAATGGAGACCCCAAATAGCAAGGCAAGGAAGAAAAATTACATCAACTATCTGCGATGTCAATTTTCTGTGAGTAAGCAAGACTACTCTCATCAATTCATACAGTTTGTAATGTGGTTCATCTCATCAATCTGTTCTTGTATATTAAATTTTGCCATAACTGTTCCTGCAATGTTTGTTTTGGTTTTTGGCATTTGGGTTGCATACTTCCTGGCAGTTGATTTGAAGAGATTTTATCAATTCTGGGTTGTATATCAATTGATGGGAAGAGTATGGCAGCGTGGGTCGAATGATTTATGGCAGTTTTTTAAGCATTTCTTGCTGTTTTTGGGCCGGTGTTTATGTGTGTTTTTAGTTATTAAATAAAAAATAATAGCAAAAATTATTTTTTTATTGGTTTTTTTTTAATTCAAAATGTTTTCTATGATATTCAAAACTATGAAGGCAAAATATAAATAATTTAACTGTTTGAACTGTTTTATTTTTCAACAATAGTAGAGAGAGGATGAATATTGGAATTTTTAAGGATAGAATTAATTGAGAGTTTTCATTAAGGTATTTTGTAGGGGTTGATGGGATTTTTTCTTTCCGTTTCCTTTGTATGGTTTACAAGCGAAGAATTAGAGGGAGGAGAAGAAAAATAGAAGAAGTTGATTTTTTTTTTTAATCTTCGTTGCAGATGGAGAGAGAGAGAGAGGATTTAGGGGCTTTTACGTCAATTACCCACGTAGAATCTAAACGAAGGGCCAAAATGGACAAAAAAACAAAAATGTTTAGGGTGTAAAATCAGAAATTGTTTTATTCAAGTGTATTTGTTTTTTTCCGCTTGAGTTTACGAGATACTTGGATAAGTTGAATTAATGTAAAGAAAATATTTAAATGTTTTTAAATATTACTAATATTTTTTAAATGTTACTAATATTTTTTTCATAACAGAAAAAAATTAAATCGTG
>Ga0325411_1002170_pt1 | contig 22076 bp, 13 predicted proteins | sample PopdelMetagenome_13_FD_206181 | JGI IMG/M metagenome (GOLD analysis project Ga0325411, IMG submission 206181) | Populus deltoides microbial communities from Bellville, Georgia, United States - Xylem-PdIQD-R4 | ecosystem: Host-associated > Plants > Phyllosphere > Stem > Wood/Secondary xylem... | reverse complement strand
AAAAATATTATTTCAATATATTTTTAAATAAATATATTTTAAAGATCAACTATTATTACATCACCGAACAATTATAATCCCATTTCAGGGAAATTAATAAATACTGAAAGTGGATTACAAGATTAAATAAAATGAAAAACTAGCAGTAGAGTAGAAGATGGTGGTGTGGTAATTTGGTATAAGAAGAGAGGTAGTTAGGAGGTCTACCATTGCCTGCAAAGCAGAGAAGAGTACTTCTATACTTTCTAGAGAGAGAAAGAACGACAACTACAACAAACTGCAAAGCTTTAGCTGGGAGGATAAAGTAAAGAACAAAAACAAGGACAAGTTAAAAAACCAGACCACCCACTTTGTTCTACTCCTTCTCTCTCACATTTCTTTGCTTCAAATCTTGGACAGAGCTTTCTTTCACAGCTCTGGTACTCCTAGAAGAAATTCTAACTACTTCTTGAGGGAGCTTTCAGTTTCAACTGTCTCTTTGATTTGGTTGCTGTTGTCTGTTTTTCTTGCATATGGGTGTGCTTTTGTTGAGATAGCTTTCAGTTTGTGAAATACAAGGGAAGAATTGGAAATCCCAGATAGAAATAACAAGGAAAAGAAATGTCTTTCAAGAGCAGAGGAGACCAGCAGTCTTCTAAAAATGTTATATCAAAAAAATGGGCCCTGTTCTTTTGCTTAGCTTGCTTTTGTGCTGGAGTGTTCTTCAACAATAGGTATGCTTGTTTTTCTTGTGAATTGCCTACTGTGGCAATCTCTGGAGAGGTTATTTGATTAAGTTTCTCATTTTTATGAAATGGGTACAAGCTGTTTTTTTTTTTTTAAGATCTCTGTTTTGTTGATTGTTTTTTTTGTATAGATCGTAGGCATGTTTTGGCTGGTTTAATGGAAAAATATGTTTTGATTTTCATTTTTTTTAAGAATGTTGATTATTCTTTAAATTATCTGAATCTTAATATTTCACCAGTTTTCAAGTTTGTATTTTCCATACAATTTCTGGCTTTATTTTCTAGCTAAAGCGAGGTAGATCTAATTATCCAAACTAGGATTTTGATGCATTGACTTTCTAATGATGCATTGACTTTCTCTTTTTCTTCAATGCTATTACTATCAGAATTTTGTGTTCCCTTTGTGAATTCATTCCTTTTCAAGAATTTTCATGCTCTTCTGCCATTACCTCCATCATCCAATAAATAATTAATTTTTTCTTTGTTATTACTGTTCATGTGATTTTATTTAAGGTCGTGGTTTTAAATGTGGTTTATTTGTTGGAAATCCATGTGCTACCATTAAAAACTACCGCTACTTATTTATGCAACCTGCTCCCACATGGTTGTGCACCAGGGGAAGGAAGGCTACCGACATCTGCTGTCATTGCCATAAATCCTTCTTTAGTATCTGGTAGTAGTGACTGCTCTTTTTTGTTGGAGATAGTTGACTAGAAACTCTTCATGACATTGTAGTGATCATTTCAATGATCTCCCAGGAAAACTCTTTAACTGTAAATTCTCTTTCTCTTTCAAATCTAAACATAGATTATTTTCTTCAGTCTAGATATGTCTCCAGAAGTAATTTCATAGCAATGAAATCATCGAAGTTTCTGTTATATGTTCGATAGTTGTCTGCACATTTGTGGTTCTGCAAGTAAATTCTATTTTTGTTAGCATCATTATCTTTATTTATCGGTTAAAGAAATTGCAAAAATCTTCAACAAGGTGACTTCTTGTTGGCACTTAATCTGTGATGGAATGTTAACGAGGAAAAATGGTGGCAGGATGTGGACAGTTCCCGAGCCTAAAGGCATCACTCGTACAACTACAATGGAGGCTGAAAGTCTAAAGTTAGTTTCAGAGGGTTGTGGTGATGAAATTGTGGGTATCTTTATTTATGACATGATAAATTCTTTGTCCTTTCATGTTTTTAATTGGTGGCTAGACTCAGGCATTTCAAGTTGTTTTCGTCATTCTTTTATGTTACTCATCTGAATTATTGTTGTTCGAAATCTGATTCGAGTCCCTTTAGTTGCATCAGAAAGAAGTGAAGCGTGACTCTAAGGATATTATTGGGGAAGTTTATAAAACTCACAATGCCATTCAGTAAGTATAGCTTATGCCCAGTAATTGTTCTACATTCTGCCTACATAGTTGATTTGTATGAAGGCATCCTGAACAGCAAGCTTACTATTGTAAATTGAATATAGGACGTTAGACAAAACTATTTCAAATTTAGAGATGGAATTAGCTGCTGCAAGGGCAGCACAGGAGTCCATACTCAGTGGCTCTCCTTTGTCAGAGGACTTAAAGAGGACTGGGTCATCTGGGAAAAGAAGATATTTGATGGTTGTTGGAATTAATACAGCTTTTAGCAGCCGCAAAAGAAGAGATTCAGTTCGCGCTACATGGTTCCCACAAGGTTCATTGAATTGTGTCCATACTTATTCTTATGCTGTTTTAATTGTTGTGTGATATTTCATTGCTGACTAAGTTTTTTTTTCCCCTTAATGAAAAATAGGTGAAAAAAGGAAGAAACTGGAAGACGAGAAGGGTATCATTGTTCGCTTTGTCATTGGTCATAGGTGAGTCAGGCTTCTTTTCTCTTTAATGATATGGATAAGGGTGTGTGTAATTTGCAATGGAGTATGTGTATGTTAGTCCGAGTTGTTGAGTGTATGTTTTTGGCCTTAATTTTGAATCTTTGCTCACCCCTCATGTGTTCGATGATTAGGGCTACCCATGCACCTATTAGAGAGGAATATAAAATTATTCTTGGGACCTCACCTAATAGCTTAACCTTTTAGATTGTGATGATTCTTTGATATGCACCAATTCAAAATTTTGTCAATATTTTAAGGCTGCATAACTCTTCCATTTGTTTTCTGTGATCAAATTAATGTCATCTCTCTTGAGAATCCATATTATCCTGATGTCAGCTATAGGCACTGAAAGAATCTCGAAGAGTAAGCTACAACATTGCAATAATTGCAAAGGGTTTTGGGTGCATTTGGATTCCCATAGAAATAAAATTTCAGTAGTAACTTGTACTCCCATTGTTTTAACATAAGTCGAAATGCTCAGTCTATGGTATCATATAGCATAATTTATTTTCTGGGAGTCACTCTACTATGTCAATCTCTCCGAGTCAATGTTCACAAGTTAATGAAATTATTCAGAGGTAGTTATGTAGGCTGGGCATATGGTTTCAGCTCTCAAATATACATTTATGGTGATGAAAACAATCAAAACTTCTGAATTAAACCTGTGCTCTCTGAATGTATTCATGACAGCCAATAGCTTTGAAAATGCTTGATCATGAATTTAATTTAACTTAAAATTATTTTATATTGTCTAGTGCCACATCAGGAGGCATTTTGGACAGAGCCATTGAAGCAGAGGACAGAAAGCATGGAGATTTCTTGAGACTGGTAAGGCTTTTGTCTCCAATTCTATTGCGCTGTCCTATTTAATGAAACACTTGCTCACTTCTGAAGAAAAAGTACATGCCTACTCAGGAAAAGAAAAATCTATGAACTCACATGTTTGCTCTGCTACAATATGAGCAGGACCATGTTGAAGGGTATCTTGAATTGTCAGCCAAGACAAAGATATATTTTGCAACTGCTGTTGCTTTGTGGGATGCAGATTTCTATGTCAAAGTTGATGATGATGTCCATGTAAATATAGGTAGGTCAACATATAATGTGCAGTGACTCCATTCTTAGTGGTATATAATTATCTGAAGATGTTTAATGACGTATTCTTTTCCCTCTTTCCAAATAAAAAATCAACTGGAAAAGATTTCGGATTATTATAATCGTATAAAAATTTATATATTCCACCATCTGAAGAATTTATGTTCTTTCATATCCTCTAGGATCAATGCGACAATTAACATGAATTATCTCATCAGTTTTATCCATGCGAGAAAATTGCTGTTCATAGCTTCTACTTTCTTATAAATTTGTGTTAAGTCCATTTTCTTGCTACTTGGTGCAGCAACACTTGGAGAAACTCTAGTCAGACACCGAAAGAAACCACGAGTATATATTGGATGCATGAAATCTGGTCCTGTCCTTAATCAAAAGTAAGTGAAATTGTCCTGGATTCATTCTGTCAGAGAAGTTTTAGGAAAGGAATCGTCTTGGACATTCTTAACTTGTCACTTTGTTGAGTTGAACAGGGGTGTGAGGTACCATGAACCCGAGTACTGGAAATTCGGTGAGGCAGGGAATAAGTACTTCCGGCATGCTACTGGGCAGCTGTATGCCATTTCAAAAGATTTGGCTACGTATATATCAATAAACCAGTAAGTTCCTCTTTATTTGTAACATGAGATGATGGAGTATTGTGCCTGGATCTAAATTTCAAGCTTTTTCCCATAGTTTCCTTACATTAATGATGGTTCTGGTTCTTGTGCAAATAATTATCTCAGACATGTTCTGCACAAGTTTGCCAACGAGGATGTTTCGCTGGGGTCATGGTTTATTGGACTGGATGTGGATCACATTGATGATCGGAGGCTATGTTGTGGCACTCCACCTGGTAAAGCTATATTTTACTTGAAATATGGGAAAACTTTAGTTAAAAAAGAAGAAGAGGAGATTTTCTTGGACTGAATTAGACTTTAATACAATTTATAAAACCCACCAATTACTGTCTTGCTGAAGATACTGAGTTTTCCCTTGTTATGATTAGTGGGGGTTGAGCCTCTGTCACATCAATATTTACACCCTGAAGGAATACACTACGCACCAGAATGAATTGACTAAATATTGGATTGATGTGATTATTTGTTACCACTTCTTGTAAAGTTTGGAGAAATTATCATGTACAGCATAGTGTTTTTGAAAGTTGATATAGAAATAATAGGATTTTCCCAGAAAAATCAATAATTTCATGATGGAAAATCCTATGCAGCCTTTTGATGCTTCTGATTTACAATTTGGAATTCTCAATATGATAGTGACAATTATCATACTGCCACGATCACTATTCAAATGAAAGTGCAGTAGCCTTGTATGGCTATTCTCGAACACATTTATTTCTGTTTCCTCCTGTCAGTTGCTATTTGCAAATTTATAACAAATAAGATTTCCACATGGGTTATCCTCGAGCACATGTGCTCTAAACCTTAGTCTCTGCCAGGACCAAAGCAGAATGGAATTGTGCGAGTACTGAGATAGCATTTTTCAAATTCTGACTATTTTTCACTTCTTGTTTCCTCAGATTGCGAGTGGAAGGCACAGGCTGGCAACATCTGCGTTGCGTCATTTGATTGGAGCTGCAGTGGGATTTGCAGATCTGCTGATAGGATTAAGGAGGTCCATCGGCGGTGTGGGGAGGGTGAGAAGGCTTTGTGGAGAGCAACATTCTAGGTGATAGTGCTCTTCCAACCTCAGGAAGATGATGCACTGAAGAATCAGGTGTTTCGAGTCTTTTCTGTATTTTTTTGTGAGTATAGAAACCATGTCATATTACGCCTAATAGAGAGGGAGAGAAAATGCATGTACATTCACGTCCTTGCTCACACGTGTGTGAGGGAGCAGATGCCCTACATCGTGGACTTCTCCGTTTTAGCAAAGGAGAGAGACCGCAAAAGCGGCCAGAAGAGGCAAGACCACTAAACAATTCTTTGATACACAGGAAAGCCGATTTGCAAGTTTACAACTCGACGGGCAATGAAGCTAACAATAAACACAAGTCCTGGCAGTGGCTTTTCCAGCTCTCATTCGATTTTGAAATGTTCTATACTCTGTTACCCAGAATCCATTGTAGAAACTCTGCTGTGTCTCGATTAGCAATGCCAAAAGTTGGTGGATTTGATTAGGAGCTTTTAAGCCATGCAGCAATAATGATTCCTATTCTTTCATTTTGTGGTTGATGCAACTCCTAACGAAAAAAAGTAGCAGATGGGCTTATGAAACTGGAAGACATGGGAGGTGTTCGGCGAGGGTTTCAGGGATTCATGGCGGTTTTTTAAAATATTTTTTTATATGAAAATTAATTAAAATAATATTTTTTTATTGTTATAAAATTATTTTTAATATTAATATATTAAAAATAATATTTTTAAATATTATTTTTAAATTCAACGGTAATCCTTGTAACAATTCTTAAAAGTTAATGGTGTATTCGTGGGATTAAAATTTAATTTTTTTTATTTAAAATTATTTTTTATATATTTTTAAATAAAATACACCGCAATCACGCTTTTAAATACAATCACAGAAGAAAAAAATATCTTTTCAAAATATCTTAGTAGCGCAGCTTCCATAGACCACAAGTTACTGTAAATACTAGCAACTACCAATTTATTTCAGATCCAGGCCGTAAATAAATAGATAATTATAAACGACACCGTCTATCTTTAATTCACGTGGGGTCCACACAAAGGACTGTAGAGAATAGACAACAAAAATAATAAGAGCGAAGAAGTATCCCTTGCTTGCAGCCTGTTATTATTACTATTATTTCCCCTTCTTTTTCTCTCCCTTGCTTCCTTCCGTTCGGATCCGAATTCTGAATTCTTCTTCTCGATCTCGGTACGTTACGTTATAATCTTACTCTGCCTTTCTTCTTTAAACAATTTATTTTTAAAATTGACCGGAATAAGTTTTTTCATCTTCAAAAGAAAAGAAATTGCAGATCATCGCGATGGCTAAAAGCTCGTTCAAGATGGAACATCCTCTCGGTTTGTATTCAAATATTTCTCTGATAAACCCTAACTTTTGTTTTTTTTGTTGTGATCTGTTTCAATCCTGAATAGTCGATTCATCTAGGGTTTAGATTTTGATTTCGGTGTGGAATTATTTAAAGATTGTGTTGTGTTGGATGGATGGATGACAGAAAGGAGGCAGGCAGAAGCTGCTCGCATCAGAGAAAAATATCCTGATAGAATTCCTGTATGTTTGTTTTTAACCCCATTATTGTGTGTTCATGTGTGTTCGGACGGCATGTCCTTTAGTTTGAAGTTAATATAAGTGATTGATTTTTGTAGGTGATTGTGGAAAGGGCTGAGAAGAGTGATGTCCCTGACATTGACAAGAAAAAGTTAGCCCTCCAAACTTTTTATTACCATGAATTATAGCTGTTAGTATTTTTTTTTTTTGTAGAGCTATTTTACTGTTAAGTGAGTAATCGTGTTTGTATGCTTACATATCATGTATATTAGTCATATGCAGAGTCTGATTTTCTGTTCTGAAGGATTAGAATGGTGTAGTTTCTACATGTTACTCCTTCACCCTTACTTTTATTGACCCTGAAATTGACTTTGTTAGATTTGGGGCTTTATATCCTTTGGCTCCTATTTTGTTGCTGTGTGTTCTAGATCATGCTTAGGTTACATAAATGGCACGTGATTTATGTGAGATCAAAGCTTATGTGCTCATGTATTAACATCCTAGCTGAATGGTAATGAGAAACATAAATCTCACTCTAGGTATTGCTACATGGTTGGAGGGTGCTTAGTAGATGTATTGATGTCTGCTAACTAGTATATTTCACATTTTTTCGCAACCTTTTTTTCTGTCATAATGGAAATTAATTTGTAACTTTGGGATGAGTAGATATTTGGTTCCTGCTGATCTCACTGTTGGCCAATTCGTGTACGTGGTCCGAAAAAGGATCAAGCTCAGTCCAGAGAAGGCTATTTTCATCTTCGTGAAGAACATTCTACCACCAACTGGTGAGATAACATTTAGTGTATTTTGATTCAAAAATTTATGAACATTGCCTGTGTTACGGATCTTGTGACGTGAAAATTGGTTATATTGCTGCAGCTGCCATGATGTCAGCAATATATGAGGAAAACAAGGATGAAGATGGGTTCCTTTACATGAGCTACAGTGGTGAGAACACATTTGGGGTCTATTGAAATGCTACAACGGCACGTCTGTGTGTTCGAGCCATGCAAAAAAAAAAAAAGAAAGAAGGAAGGAAGAATCTAGATTACTTGTAAATTCTTTACTGCCTCGGTTGTTTGCTGCTGTCTCCAAGTAACACTGGTCTCTGACTTTCCCTTTTATCTTTGGATAATTTGCTGTCTATATTAAGTAAATCACTTTTCTCCAATTTGCGTTCATGGCTGTTTATGTCAATTCTGCGCTGAGTGCATGGCTTGCAGTTCTCCCTGTGTTCTGGTTGATTTTGGATTATTTGCCTGACTGGTTATTTTACATTGATGCATGAACAAGGTCTCTTTAGAAAAAGAACGAATAAATTAATAAACGAGGCCGGGAATTGTTGGTTCAGATGATTTTCTTGTACAGTTTTTACTCTGTCAAATCAACCCAAACGACGTTGCTTTGTGCTGTTTCTGCAGAAAACTGCAACCAACTGGCCCCAAGACATGGAAGTTTGGTTGGCTAGTCCAAGAAATCAAATTAAAAGGATGGCATTTGACGAAATAATTCGAGATCGGCTTAATTGAATTTTGAAGAGTTCGAAAGGGATCTTTCGCATAATGATTAAAAAAAAAACATTTTTAACTATTTCATTGTAACAAAGAAAAAAGAAAGGAATATCGTAAATAAATGTATCTCCATGGATTTGTAGATCATCCTGTCTAGGTCTCTTTTTAACCCCTCCGTTACCATCCAGCCTATTCCAGTATGCCATTTTTCAGAGCTCTACAAATTATTTTGAAGTCTTTTTCTGGTACTGGTTCTTGACCCATTTGATACCAACCGAAGTTCCACTCTTTACCTTCTGAGCAGCTGTCTTGGCCTTGTCGAGTCCTGTTGAAGCTGCTGCCTTGACCCCCGCCATCTTCTTGCTGGCGTTACCATTGTTATGCCCTATTTTCGCCATGAATTTCTCATCGTCTTCCTTGCTGAAACTTCCTGAACCCCACTGATCAGCCCAGCCTGGCGCCTTGCTTCCCATGCTTGTATTTTCTGCAGTTGTATCATAAAAAAGAACTGGAGTTAATTCCAAGAAGAAGAAAAAAAAGAATGAACTGGAACTGTAGTAACGTAAATTGCATGACACTGCACATCATGCTCTCGGTATCATTTCATTTAGAACTGACATGGATCGTATGCTTCCAGACCCATAACATTATGAACACAACGAAACTCCAAATCTACCAGCCAATACAGAAGTCATCTCCAGCCTAAATCTATGTTTTGGCAAAGCCCAATTCCCTTTACGAACAGAACCAATATCCCATCTCTCAATTTTTATTTTTTTTTAATATTAACAGATCTGATCCAAAAACCTTAAATATATAATCTTGAACCAACTATGGAATTCAGTAATTCATCAAAATGATCAAAAAAAGAAGAAGAAGAAGAAGAAGAAAGAACAGCGATTTAGTTCTCTATTTTGCGTAGATCGTGTAAACATGAAATTACGTGCGTGTCAATAGAGAACAACAATATTGATAAGTATTTGTAACAATTTTAATCACAATTCAAGGATAAGAATTCAATTTTTAAGAGAGATGCAGTTACAAATATATTCAAGAATCTTATAGGCATCATGAATCTAGACGAACAAACTATTAATTCGACAGCATAAAAAAGGAAATGAGTAATTTAAACAATTTGTATAATTAACAAGAGTTCATCCAAACAGCATGACTGACAGACACTCTGTGATTACAAAGTTCATATATATATACATATATGTGAAAAATGAAACGTCGATCACATGAAGAACAGAAAAGATTGAGAAATGAAGGGCATAAACCATAAAATGAAACTCTAACCCTTGAAACACACAGAAGAATCTCAGAGAGAGTACCTTGGGGAAAGAGTTTGTGAGGAGTGAAATCAGTTGAACGTGATGCGAGGGTTTTTTATGGGTTTGGATAAAAATATCAAATTGGTTCTTGGGAAGGTTGAGAGAAAGTGCGAGCGTTTATGAAAATGTTTTGGGCGATCGCACGTTTTTATTCGTTGGCTTCTTAGCTGTATTACACGCATTCCATGTCTTGCACCGAGAGCTTGCTTTATAATGCGGCAATATTTTTTTTTAAAGTATTCTTTATTTTAAAATATATTAAAATAATATAGTTTTTGTTTTTTAATTAGCAAAAAAATTTAAAAATATTTAAAAAAAATTAAATCACAAAAACAAACCGCAGGATTAGGAAGTCATACCTTTATTTTATTCTTTTAAAAAAGTCATTTATGACCCCCCCCCCCATCTCTGTTTGTTTTCTCTCCTTTTCTTAAATTGTGTTGGTTTGGTGAAAAATATTTTAATAATAAAATATATTTTTTTAAAAAAATATTAACTCATAGTATTCACTAAATACTATTATATATTTAGTATGCAATTTCTTTTTATTTGAGCATATAAATTCTTAAATTTTATATAATCAAGTGTTTCTGTTAGATTTCGTTAAATATATATTGATATAATTGTTAAATGACGTTATATATGAAGAAGTTTTATTTTCTTATATATATCATGTGGGACATATTTAATCAAGTTAAATAAGATTAAAAAAACAAAAAAAATAGAAATTTGTTCAAATTAAAATAAAATAAGAATAGAATATTATTGTAAAATTAAGTTTTTCTTTTTTTTTTTTTCCGGTTTCCGCACCTGATTTATCATTTCGGGCCTCAATTCTTTGAATTCTAAATTTGCTTAATAATTTCAAAGGAGTTGATCATTAATTTGGAAAAATAATGCAACTGGAAAAAAAAATTCTGATTATAAAAAAAAAAAGTAAAAAAACTTTTGTTTTGCATTTCAAAAATATTTTTGAAGAAATTTAAAATTTTTTATTTTTTTATTTTAAATTAATATTTTTTGGTGTTTTTTTATTTTAATGTGATGATATTAAAAATAATTTTTAAAAATTAAAAAAATATTATTTTAATATATTTTAAAATAAAAAATAATTATAAACATACTCTCGCGCGTGCGTGAATACATTTAAAATGTTGAATTAGCTAGCACATCAAGCAGCGGGGACAGTGTTCAATTCTTTGATGCAGGCGGAGGAAACCCGTCGATGCGCCGTAGAGCGGTGGTCTGTTTTTCAGAGTTTCTAACTTTAGATGCGAGGGAACCCTTTTTGGATTTGTTGCTCTTGTATTCAAGATGGTAATTGATATCTTTAATAAATTGTTTCATGGTTAAAAAAATTTGTCAAATTTTAAGTCAATGTACAATAAAATTATTAAATTATTTTAAATAAATGCAAAGGAAAGTTGACTTGATGGTCAAGGAAGTTTGCAATTTCTTAACCTTTTCGGTTCATGCCTCGAGTCAATACTCCATAAAATTATTATTTTTTTCTAAATATATAAGGAGGGAATACATCATTCAAGGTAACATTTGAAAACGCGTTTGAACCTGAATTTTTAAAAAATTTAAATTTATTTTTTATTAAAATTTAATATGGTTTGTACGTTTTAAATTGTTTTAATGTACTGATATCAAAAATAATTTTTAAAAAATAAAAAAAATATCATTGGAATGCATTTTAGCACGAAAAGTTATTTGAAAAGTACTCGCAACCACATTGCCAAACTTACTCCAGATAATTTAGAAAGAGATTTCATCTGAATTGACATGGAAATTAAAAGAAATGTTTCTCTTTTTTTTTTTTTTGAAGAAGCCAAGATTCTCACTTCAAAAACATAGATATTTTTTGAGATGACAACTTTTTTAATTTAAGATAAAATGATGCTTATTTTGAAAAAAAAATTAAGCTAAAGTTGTTCGATCACATATATTTATTTTGATATTTGTTACAATATTTCACTGATATTGACAAACATATATTTTTATGTGAAATATATAAATAAGTTAATAAATATAGATACAAAAATTATATGAAATTAATGTGACATTTTAAATATAAATGTCAATTTTTTTATTAACTTAGCAATTAAAAATCTTATGATAAATTTATGTGTTTTATGATTATTTTAATTCAAATAGCAGAACAAAAGGTCTACCTATAAGAGTCAATTAATTTGATTCACAACCCAACATAGTATAAATACTCCACAAATTTAAGTAGTATTTATTTACTATCCGGAAATATAAGTGGCAGAAATAATAATAATAAAAAAAAGGATAGGATGAAATAGAAGACAAATATAAGTGGCAGAAATTAAAAAAAAAAAAAAAAGATAGGATGAAATAGAAGACAAATATAATCATGTTTAGTAATGATACAGAATAGACTGGTTGTCTATATATTATGTTTGGTTTATGATAAATAAAATAAAATAAAAAATATATATTTTACCTTTATATATTTTAAATAATATTAGATATTTTTTTTATTTTAGTTTATATTAAAATTTAAAATTAATAATAATATAACAATTTTAGTTATAAAATTCAGACTAACCTGACAGGTCAACCAGTAACTAGCTGATCTGAGACCTACATCAATAAAAATCACTAATATTTTTTATTTGTAAAATCGTTTTGAGTAAAAAGGGCTAAAAACGGTGCCGGTAGCTAGACAGTGCATAGGTACGGTTGCAACCGTTCATTACCTTTTAGTTTTTCTTAATCTTAATCCTTCATCCATCCTTCCACCAACAGCAATGGTTATCAGAAGCTGAAATATGCAGATTTAGTTTTCTTAACAAAATGCTACCTTTACAAGCTCAGTGACCTCACGGACCAAGTACATGGATAATAGAATTGATCATCCATCAAGCAAGGTATTCTAAAAAAAGATGATCCCCCATGCATGTATCTGCATTTTAGCACATCTCAAATCAAGGGCCTTTATCTGCATGTTGATATATCATGCCCCTTGTTATCAGCCCCTGGTGCTGCGAACTGTGGTGGATGCAGGTGCTCTGATGAATGGTTTTCTGCAGTTTAATTGAAGCACAAGAAACAAGGTGTTGACAAGTTCCTGCTAGTTAAAATTAAACATACGAGAATAAAACATGCATAAGATCTTACATCTGTCAACTTGTAGAATACACGCACTGATGCATGAGCTAAACACACAGACTATGATTCAGGTTTCATTCAACATGCTCTTGCTTCATTCTGCTGATGTTTACTGGTGGACACTCCTACTTAACACCCAGATGGGTCTATCAGAGATGTTAGAACCGAATCAAAACTCGTTTTTTTGTGGTAGAGTTTTCAGAATACGCATTGTTTATCCTTGGAGAACCAAAACAAATTATACCAACAAGAAGTTTTCTATCTATATATTTGACTTCTTCCTGGTACAACCAACAAAAGATATTACTCAATGGGCAGTTTCCGTTTCATTCTAAATGAGCTAAATTAGCAAGGAGCAACTCTGAAAGAATGTATTTTCTTTAGATATCTTAACAGAATTTTGGGTATGGAACTGTATAACCCTTCTTAGTGCTGCCATAATCATTTAAGAAACTATGAGTCACAGAATTACAAGAAAGATCCAACATAAGATGTTACCAACTGGAAACAAGTCACGAATACCTTTTCCAAAACCGATTTCGACAAAAGAACACAGAGTCTTAAGTATTCTCCCCCTTGAGACATCATCATCAAGCAAACAGGTAAGAAACCAGCTCCATACCACTCCAACTCATTTTTTATTTGAAGGCCTTGACAGATTATCACAACATATCTTTGATGAAATCAAGGTTTAGGGTGTCCCGAACAATGAGAAATAGTCCAAGGAGAATAACAAGCATGATCCCGGATGACATTATCCGCTGCTCTATTTCTAAAGGGAGCTTTCTCCCACCCCTCGCTGCTTCTATGAGAATAAAGGCCAAGGAACCCCCATCCAAAGCAGGTAATGGAAGGAGATTTATCACTGCAAGATTAATATTGAGCACAGCTGCAAATTGGTAAAGTCCATCAATATTCGACCTTGCAACTTCTGCACCAACAGCAATAATAGCAACCGGACCAGAAACCTTACTAGCTGATTGAGAGAAGTTTAAAAAAGTTTGTTTCAAGCTATCCACCACATTGGATGAAAGACCCAAAAATTCTTTTCCAGCAAAATTAAATGCCTCCAAGATGTTTTTGGCTACAACCTTGGTAATCTTTACATTGGGTGATAATTGAACTCCAATTTTACCTGTTCCATCAAAACTCTCATCCGGGGTGACGCCAATCTCAAAATCCTGTTTTCCCCTCTCAACCTTAAGCAACACATTCTTTTTAGGACTACTCTTGATGACACCAACAACCTCGGAAACCGCATTTGGCCCAATTTTAGGCAAGTTAGTTCCATTAACAGCAAGAATTACATCCCCGGGAAGCAACCCATCTCGGGAAGCAGCGGAAAAGGCTCGAACTTCTGGAACAAGCACCCCAGGAAAGGCCTCTTGCACAGGCAAACCAACTGATAATACTTGAACAAAGATTATGGCATATGCAAAGATAATATTAGCAATAACACCAGCTGATATCACTATCGTTCTATCCAATATCGGTCTGTTCTTAAGCAAATTCTCATCATCTACAGGTATATCACTCTCTGGATCATTATCAGGAAACCCCACAAACCCACCCAGAGGAAAAGCTCTTAATGAGTATTCAACGTTTTTTGCACTAAATTTAGCTAAAACTGGACCAAACCCAACAGCAAATTTACTTACATGGATACCCTGTAGATAAGCAGCAAGAAAGTGACCACTTTCATGAACAACAATAATGGCTGTCAACACTCCAGCTGCCTCTAAAACAGACTCAAAGTTCCCCAAGTCAAATCCAGAAACAGCGCATGACCTTAAGTCCAACCTTTTCCCATTTGGGCATCTACCGAAAAGGGTAGTCTTGGGGTGAAAACTAAGGTTTGATGAATAGCAAGGTGAAGAGGGAAGAGGTTTAAGAAAGTTGGTTTTGGATTTCAAAGAGGATGGTTCTAAAACGGGTGACTTCGAGTTGGAAAATCTTGGAAGAGAAGATGAAGGGGGTAGAGGAGAGGAAGAGAAGTTTATGAGCATGGTTCCTTGAAGGGAAAGTTTAGGCTAATGAGAGGAGGAGGAATGGCGAAGAAGGGAGGCAGTGGTTGTGGATAATTCATAGTTTTTGGGTCTGTGGAGGGGAAGTAGAGTGATAAATGTCCTCCTTTTGTTTTGCTTCCACACAAATGTGTTCTTGCTTGCGTTTTCAGATGGACATTTGTGGTTCATTGGTGGAAGATCCCAAGCCTCCAAAGACCCACTCACAAGTCACAAATCAACTTCCGGCCCAATGAAGATCATTTTTCTTCTTCTTTGCTTTTAATTTTTTATTAGATTTTTTTTATTTAATTTTTTTTATTAATATAAACATTTAAGTTACTTTGCGCGTACCTTTATTAATTCTACAGGTTTTAAAATTAATAATTATATAAGTTTCTAGTAGCTCTGAGGTTTATAAAACTTAAACTAATAACCTTCAAAAAATAAATTTAGAATCTAACTAGTTAAGCTATATTCTTCAAAGTTAATTTATATTTTTTTTTAATCAATTATATGAAACGCTTCATTAGATTATATATATATATATATAAATAATTAATGGGTATGTATGCTCGAATAAAAAATTAAGGGTAAGTTATATGGTATTGACATCTTGGTTTAAAATATGAAGTCATTAACTTTATTTGGACCGAACGTTGTCCAAGATTTTTTATGTTTTGACTGTTTAGACCGAATCATATATTTAAATAGGATGTTACTAATACCCAAATAAATACCACACCTAAATAAATACGGCACCAAAAATGAAAGAGAGCACTGACCTCAAAACGCATTATTTTATTTAACTATATTTAAAAAAAACATATTATTTTAATATATTTTTAAACAAAATAAAACAAGAATTTAATCATCCATGAGCCAAAAAGCTAAACGCGGGAGTAGGTTGGTGGCATCATGGAGTCCATGTGTTACGTACTATATGTATGGTTACTGATTTGTTTTTCCTGCCAAGTGAGATTTTATGTAAACTGTGGACTCTGGAGTGACCAGGTTCAATGAACCTGAAACCCCACTGCCTTTTCAAGCTCTCTTCCTGGAGTATATATTCTACAGCTATCAGCAAAACAAAGACTCGGAGGTTTTAGAGAAAGGGAATGAGTTTTGCGTTGTGTTTTCTTGTTTTTAGAGGGACAAAGAGTTCCGATGTTATCTCATGATCATGACCCTTCATGCTGCAGACGCTTGTGGCAGTCGAGGTTCACTACCAGCTTCTTCTGTTTAGTATCTTTCCGTGAGATCAAAGGTCACTGCCTTGTGTTTTTCTTCTTTTTCGGTATGTTCAGACCAAAAGGTAGAACTAATATTTAGTTTTGTAATATTCAGTTTGGCTCCTCCCATGTACCTCATCATCAAAGTGTCTGTTTTCATGTAATTCCTGAGGCTCAACGAATTGTTGCAGCGATAACTGAGAAGGCTGAACTTGAAGGTGTAACAGAAGATCATGGCAAGCTGGCAAAAGAACTTGAGAAAGCTTCTCCTCTAGCAATTATCAACATGGCCCTTCAAGATTTTATAGATGGCAGCGCCATTTCTTTCAGGTACTTTGATGCCATGCCCATGTCTCTCGATTAGTTGGATATTTTTAATGTAGATATTTAAATAAATTGTCAAAAATCCAGGAGATATACAAGATGTCGTCTGAATTCCAATTCTAAAAGAAACATGCACAGGGAACATATATACTTCATTGGTGAAAGATTCTGCACTAACCCTAACAATGACATGTGGGGTCGTTGCAGCAGGAGTTAAGTATATGCAGTTCTTAATGTTGAGAATGAAAGAAGAAGATATGTTAGGTTCAGTAAATATTTTTGTTAAAATAAAGGGAAAAGAGCAAGCGCAGCCTGACCTTTTTTCAAAAGGGAAAGTTCTTTGTTGGTAAGCTATTATTTTATTGATGATGATCATCGAAACAGTTAAGCGAGCTCCCAGTTGTGGCCGATGCTTTTGGGTTGTCTTCTTTGAAATTCTTTTCTATTTTCTATTTAACTTTTTCTTTCAGCTATCACGATTCACAGCTACGGGAGATTCTTAATTGAAAAAATATATTTAGCGTGACAGCCAGATTAATTAAGCAACCAATAATGATCGACAATGCGATCTCAACAAGATTAGAATATATATTTTAATGCAAACGTCAGCTATTATAGAGACACGCTTCTAGCAGAAAACGATGTGAATGGAAAAACGCGAAGAGTATAGAAATCCTTCGCAAGATTCTGAAAAAAAGAATAGCATTAAGGGACAAGCTGTGTATAAATTGTACAAAGTGTCGTTGTCTAGGTATTAATTAGGTTTAAACAAGGTCAGTTTTTTATGCTAAACATCCAGCCCTTCCATTTGAATTAATGAACCTTCGAGAGAGACAGTGCAGTCTAGTTCTTTGGTGGAAGTACTGTTGTGGAGATTTTGTCACAATGCCTTTCAGTATTATGAATTGAACACAGCATTTAAAATCATGCAGTGGAGCTGAGGATGTGTCTTTGATACTCCAATCGGGGGTGTTTGGCCTGGACACAGGGAGGTTGAACTCACAGACCGACAAACTCTTAGATGATATGGAGAAGTACTACGGCGCCATGGACATTGAATGCATGCACCAAGAATGCTGTCAAGTACTACAGGTGAGACCTCTTAGAAGGGCCCTTAAGGATCTTTGTGCTTGGATCACAGGCCAAAGAAAAGATCAGTCTCCTGGCATTAGAGCTAGTGTTCCTGTTCTGCAAATTGACCACCCTTCAGTTGAAGGAATTGGGTGTGGAACCATCAGCCTCATGAAGTGGAACCCAGTGGCAAATATGGGCGGCCAGGCTATATGGAACTTCCTCCGAACCATGAATGTGCCTGTTAATAGTTTGCATGCTTTAGGATATGTCTCAACTGGTTGTGAGACTTTCACCGGACCGGCCCTCCCCTGGCAGCATGAGAGAGAAGGGAGGTGGTGGTGGGAGGAGGGCAAGTTGAAGGAGTGTGGACTACATAAAGGAAATATGGACTCTGAAGATGCGCAAATCAGTGAGCACATAAATGGAGTTGTTTCCTTTACAAATGTAAATGACCCAATTGCTGATGTTTTCAACTCCCAAAACTTGACCTCTTTGAGCAGGGCTGGGATGGAAATTTTAGGCACGTTAGAGAACAGATCTGAGCCTTGGCGTCACTTTTGCCAGGTAAAAGTTCATTTCATCAATAGCTTCTAGCTGATTGAAATTGTTAATTATTAGTCCTACACATAACCAAGTTTCATTTCTTTCTTTTTGCTTTTTCATTTTTTGAATTCACAGGCCATGGAAGATTCATATGTAGAGTTGGCAGCTAAGCTGGTGAATGCTAAGGTCAAGATTGGGAAGTTCAGGGTAGATGGTGAGCACAAGGCAAATGCAAAACAGAAACTTCAGCCCAGGAGCTTTACCACTACAGTAATTTTCCCTGCCTCCAGGCCTATCAAATATTCCTCGGAGAAAAGGGACATTGATTCACAGTTAGCTTTTGTCAATTCGCTTCAATGGTGATGAGCATGCTCAGATCCATACTTATCCATTTGCGAGAAACTCGAGTCTAGAGCATAGAACAAAAACATGGAGCAGGAAAGTGTCAGTAATCTTCTGCACATCCATCCTACTACTGCTTTCATGGTGATGTCCTTCACAAAGATTCAGTGTTCTAGCATTTGTGGTGAGATTGAAGAGTTCCCCTTTGAGACTTCAGATTTCCTCATACTCAACCATGGATTGCAGTCCGTATTATCAATCCATTACATTGTTTCCGCTTTTTTTTTTTTTTTTTGAAGAAATCAACTTCGCTGTTAAATGTAGTAGCTGAGCCAAACCCAATATGGAGTGTGGTGCCTAAAAACATTTTCTTCTTTAATAATACCACTACTTGTACCAAAATCTATCTATGAGTTCACTATTTGTGTAATTTTATTTTGCTTTGCGTTCACAATCATAAGATAAAAGATCCCAATTTCATATAAATTCCATTGGTGTTATCATTTACTCCCGTTATTACTAATCTGAAACTTGCATCCCTGCTGTGTCTTATCGACTCTTTATATGGTCCGTCCACTAGGGCTTTGACTGGTTGCTTGCTTCTAATAATTTTCTTCCAGGCAAGGAAAGAAGCATAAGATGAAATAAAGCTCCTATTGCCAATTCTATCTCAAAACATGATGTGACTAGGCTTTGGGTTTGGGTGGACTGGACAATCCATGAATGCTTAAAACTCACAACTTCAAGCTACAAGCATAATTCATGGCGGCGCCAAAAACAAAACTGACTGCTTGACAGGGACAACGCAGGCTTCTAAGACATTTGAGCTTTGGCAACTCAAAGAAGTGAAGAACTAAGCTTTTTCCTCTACTTTTTCTCTCCTCCACTCTCTCATGGATTCAGCTAGTTGTTATTGTCTAAATCAAAAACAATGAGAAGGGCATTGAACATGGGTATTTCAGACTCATGATTAAGCAATTGGCATTCCTACCACTTTTACATGGAGGCTGAAACCCCATCAACAGTGACTTTAGATTCAGTGAGCAATACAAATTACAAACATCGACTGTTTCGAGGTTTTAAGCCCCAGTAAAACCCTCACTCTCCATTGAAATCCTGGGTCTGCACAAACCCATCTGAAGCCACAAGTAGTTAACATGAAGAACAAATCACCTCAATTAAACAGATCAATTCTTGAAGGTGCAAAGATAATCTCAAATATTCATAATCGAGGCACTAACACTCGAAAACACACGACATTAATGATGAAAATCAAATACTAATATTGATTGGTACTACATCTATGATCTATCCCCCCTCTTCAGGCTTTCTTGTCCTTGATTGGTGGTGCCTTGAAAAGGAATTTAGAAATCAAAGCAGCTAAAGTTGCTCCTATAAAGGGGCAAATCCAATAGACATAAAAGAAATCCCAAGTGGTGTGCCTATTGCTCAAATAAGCCCACCCATAAGCATTGGCAGGATTCATTGAAGGGCCGGTATACTTACCTCCAGCCATAACCAGTCCCACAGTGGCCACAGCCAGCAACCAAACCTTCAACGCAAAGTTTTTAGGACCCTTGAGCAAAACAAAATGTAAAGCAAGACAGATCAAAAAAGTCAATACCCCCTCAGCGATTGCCCCTGTATGCAAGTCCACCTTCAACGACGGACCACCTCTGAGCACATACCTGTACTGTTTTGGCATCACTTCCGTAATTGCCATGGCACCAGCAACCCCACCAGCTGCCTGAACCGGAAAACGCAAAGCCATGGACATGAGAGATGCATCAGGCTTTAGGCCGGCTGTGTAGAGAGTTATGGTTGTAGCAGGGTTGAAACTGGCACCACCACAGGCAGCTCCTATCAAGCTGAAAGTTAGCATAAAAAGAGCGGCTACATTAATGGTTATGAAAAGACCTGCTATGGACATGGCTTCAACACCCACATATGTTGCTATGATGGAGGAGAAAACACCCAGCAAAGGAACGCTGAACACCCACATGCATGTCAAGATTCCATCTACTATAGCTCCCTCGATTGCTCCCATCTCTCTCTCGTTTTCTCTCCACCTACCCAGCAGAACAAGAGCTCTCTCTCTCTCTCTCTCTCTCTCTCTCTCTCTCTCTCTCTCTCTGCCTTGAATCTTGATCTTCCTAGTTCCTCCTGTATGGTCTGAAATCAAAATAGAAAAAGACAGCAAAAGGAAGGAATATCAGGTTTAATATAAAAAATAAACAGAATTGATTATTTAGCTAGGGTTTTTATTTTTGTGTTTTAAAATTACTTTTCAAAAAGTTTAAAATTTAATTTTGTTTATTTTTTATTTTAAATTAATAATTTTTTACATTTTCAAATCATTTTAATTTACTAATATTAAAAATAATTTTAAAAAATAAAAAAATATATTATTTTAATATATTTTCAAATAAAAAACACTACTATAACTTTATTTCTAAACATCCATTTAGCTACAACTAACCTTCCACTAACATTTTATAAAGGCAACCTCATTTTAGGATAAACCTCAAATTAACCCTTAACTTATTATCCGTTGTCAATTAAATCCCAAATCTTTAGATTTTATCAATTTTACTTCAAAATGTAATTCACAGTAAACAATATAATTTATTTATTCATCCACGTCTAATGGCAGTTAAAAGGAAGTTTTTTACTCTTTTTTCCCCTCGAATTCTAGGAAAAAATTGATAAATCAAAAGTTTTGAAACCTAAAAATTGAAAGATTGATGCGGTAGCTTTTTGAAAAAATAGATATTTTTAAATTATTTTTATTTCTTCTCTTTCAATTGAGTAATTTTATCTTTCACTATTTTTATTTTTTCTATTTAATATTAATAGATTTTTCTAGTTTTTTTCTATACATAAAAAAAAGGTTGAAATAAACTTTTTGCCAAGTAAGAATTAGATTAATAAAAAACCAAATATTTTAGAAGTCTCACTAAGTTCTTGTATTTTTAGTCTTTAAGAATTTTGACTTCTAAAAATTATTATTAACATTTATTCTCTCATCATCATTTATATCAGAGTCTCATAATTCCTGGTGTTTAGTTGTTGTGTGTTGTTATTGAAAATCTTAATGATATAACTAATGATGAAGTGACTTACATGAAGATGTTAAGGACACAGGATGTGGAAGCCCCCGCGTAAAAGGATCATTGATTTTTTGACTGAGAAAGTTTTGCTTAAAAAATATTATTTTAAATATTTTGATGGTGCATGATATTTTTAGACCGAGAAGGTTTTACCCCCACGAACAATCTAAACTCGATAGCAAATATCTTATAACTCATAAAATTAATACAAGAGCTTTTTGATAAAATAAATATTTTTTTTAGTATTTATTCTTTTTATTTTTCAGTTTATAATTTCTATTTATTTATTTTGTTAATTCTATAATATTAGGCTTTTCTTGTTGTCCTATTTAAAGGAATACTTTTTCTGTTTTTATTTTTGTTTTTGTTTTTATTTTTGTATTCAATAATAATCGGGTCCTTTTAATTTATTATATAAAAGACTGTAATAATTCTTTGATAAATGAGATTTGAATGATAAAAAAAATAAATATCTTTTCATTTATTTTTAATTTTTGAATGTTTTGACTGGTGATAGGAATCAAATCGATACTGTGATGCCTAAAATAAGGTTTGTCCTTTATGTTAAGG
>Ga0325411_1002169_pt1 | contig 22088 bp, 11 predicted proteins | sample PopdelMetagenome_13_FD_206181 | JGI IMG/M metagenome (GOLD analysis project Ga0325411, IMG submission 206181) | Populus deltoides microbial communities from Bellville, Georgia, United States - Xylem-PdIQD-R4 | ecosystem: Host-associated > Plants > Phyllosphere > Stem > Wood/Secondary xylem... | reverse complement strand
GAATAATGAAATCAAAAGAAAATCAATTTAAAAAGTCAAAAAATTAAGCACAAACAAACTAGACAAGTTTATTAAACCTCGTAACCCAAATCATGTAAATGATATAACCCAATAGAATATAAATAGGAAAAAACAATGATGCTTATTTTTAAAGTAGCTCAATAATAAAGGATAAAACCAAAAAAGAATTAAATTAAAAAAGCAATGATTCAAAAGAAAATATATAAGTCAACTCGGGTAAACCTAATAAACTTGCAATAATAGCGATGAGATCAAGATAGCTTATAATGGAAATCAAATAAAATTATAAAGCCCGGTTTTTTTTTTCAAAAAACAAAACTTGGAAGGATGAAAATGAGAAAGAAAATCCATGTAAAAAAATATAATAAAAAAATAATGATGTGAACCTAAGTTAAGTTTTTAGATCTATAACATGGTCATGAAATCAAGATCACTCAATTAAGAAAAAATATAGAGCCTAATTTTCAACCAGCCCGTGCCAAGGAATGAAATTAAAAAAAAATCAATTTTACAAGAGGATCTAAAATAAATAAATAGTAATTAAAATAATGATGATCAATTTAGAAACAATAAGACATCTGACATTTTTGGATTGAAGAATGCAATTGAAAAGAAAATTTAATTTCACAAAAAGATAAAAAAATAGAAAATAAAAGAATGAAGATTATATATGAAAAATAAAATAATAGGACAACTTGAAATTTTTTATAGAATGATGAAATTGAAAAAAAAATTAAAATTTTAGAAAAGGATATAAAATAAAAATTTAACAATAAAAAAAATAAAAATCGAATTTAAAATGATAATAAAACTAGAGAACAACACTAAAATTTAAAATGATCAGTGTGAGTTTTGAGAAGAAGAGAGACAAATAAGGGAAAGAAGGAAGAAAAGATCTCTGTAACGCACCGTCAGGAATAAGCATATAGTCTTTGTCGCATCAGGAAGAGAACGTCAAGCCGCATTGATTGCCACAGCGAAAAGCCCGGTTGAGCCATGATAGGAGGTCGCACATGTCGCTAGAGTGTTGCAACCTCCCTCACACTCCCTTACGTGTGGAATGTAATTGTCTTCCATTTTAAACTTACCCTTTAACTTCAGTCCCCCATGTTCGTTTTATTATAAAATTTGAAAATTTGATATTGTGAGACTCTTATATAAGAAGAATAAATTATCAAGTTAATTAATAAAAAAATATGGAAGGATCAAATTAAAAGGAAAAAAGATAAATAACTGAAATTAAAAAAAAAGACATTAATATTTGCCCTTCCCAAGCAAACTAGTCCCTAATGGGACAAAATTAAAGGTGCTCAAAAGTTTTTAAAGCCTCAAATTTGATCTTTAAAAATTTAATTTTTATAAACCAGTAAAATAAAATTTTATTTTACAAAACTTAGCAATAAAATATTTTCTCAACACCTCAAGGTTAGTATTCATAGACACACAAACAAACTCGCAAAACCTGAATCCATATTATTGCAATGTCAAAGGGTAAAGTTAGAAAAATAAATAAATTGAACGAGCAAAATATAATTTACTGAAAGACCAAAAAAAATAAAGGACATAACATTGGATTACCGTTGTATTATCTTATTCGGTATATATTATATTGCACTAGATAATTGTGTTATTATATGTAGGGAAATTATAGAAGATATAATAACATGCTGATAGATATACTTTCTTTCTCATCTATATAAATATAAAAAAGAAAATCTAATTATTTCTTAATTGCGATTTAAGTAGTAGAATCAATTTATGTTAAAAACTAAATCTTTCGATATTATTTTATTTACTTCTTATTTGTTTCATATGTTTTTATAGAATTATCTTTTAAATAAAAATTTTTAAATAGTTAGCTCATTTATTACTCTATTTACTAATTTATTTATATATTAATATATTTATCACTTTCATAAAAAAAAATTTTATTTTATTTTATCTATATTTAATTTATAAATTTAAATATTTAATTTATTTTATATCTAAATAATTTATTTTATTCCTTATTATTTTCTAAATAAGCATTTTTTTTGGTTTTGTTTTTCATGATAAATATTTATTTTATTTATTTTTGGAAATAATTAATTTTTTAATTATTTTATTTTTATAAAAAATACAAAAATTCCAATTAAAAAAAAAACAAAAGGTATTTGTGAATTTAAGACAAATGAGTATAGTAGTATAAAAACAATGGTTCAATAAGTTTTCTCCTCTACGACACCACAAACTTTTCCTAAGCAAGCGGTGATATAGAAATTTAGATATGAAATAGAATAAAAATCAATTTTTACACTTACCTTCATGTGCATCAAATTGTTAGCAATATCCTCATGAAGTTTCAATAAATTAAAAGCGAAAATCAAAGAACACATACATCTAGCCATAACAATCAGATTCTAATTGCAAAAAAACAAATATATCAAAATGTAGAAAAGAAGTAGATAAGACTTTATCTAGTATATCCAAGTCCTTAATCCATGCACTTGATGGGTAAATTACAAACTTTCTTGTTATACTAAAAACCCTTTTTTTGTTAGTGAAAATAATTTTGCATGCGCGCACGTGTGTGTGTGAGAGAGAGATTTGTATGAAATCCTTTGTCTTCATTTAACAAATCCCTCACCTCCTAAGATTGTAGAAACAGAAGCGTCACACACACACACACACACACATACACATGAAATCTGTCAAAGAACCATCTCAACCCAATAACTTAAGTTGTTAGGTGAGGTCCCATGATATGATTTATATTATTATCTAACACATCTCCTCAAGTGAAAGCTCTTTGGGCTTAAAACTTGCACAAACCCACATTACTTTGTGCTTAATTTTTATCAAATAAATGGGGATGGTGAGATTCGAACTCGAGACCACTTGGTCATCAAGGCTCTGATACCATGTCAAAAAACCATCTCAACCCAATAGTTTAAGCTGTTAGGTGAAGTCCCAGGATATGATTTATATTATTCTCTAACAAAATCCCTAGTCTTCATCTAGTAAATCCCTTAACTCCTAAGATTGTATAAACAAAAGCGTCAGAATTGGGGTATGGAAAAGTTCTCAAACAAGTTCAAAATTCCAAAGAATAAATTCTTCAATTTACTTTTGTCTATTGGAATGATTACAAAGAATTACTCTACCATCAAATTTGTAAGATTAAGTGTGATGTGTTGATTCGCATTAGTGTCAGGAAAACCAATTCACAGAGTTTATTGAGGAAATATTGTTAAGCGCAAGATTGGCACTAGGCTATTGTCCATGACTTTAAAGCTGAGCATATTAAGGGCTAAGTGGTTGAAGGTTTGTCATAGTTGACACCAGACATTACACCACTATAAAGAGCCATGATTTTATTAGTTTTGTTGCTAATTTCCCTACCTTAAGTCGGTGTTTGAAGACCTATTAAAGGTTTGAAAATTAGATTTGTTATCAGACTTGTTATGGTTGTTGTTAGCATTGTTACGCTAGCCTCCACAGAAGCGTCCCTTACCATAACTGAAATTGTAATTATTGTGATATGAACTCGGAGTCTGTCGCTAGGCAACATGAGCTGATGGGGGCTAGAGTGGTGTGGACAGTAAAGGAGTAGTGACAACAACACCCATGGATTGAAGGGAGGTCTTATGAAAGATCTCGTGAGTTAGGAGATGATTATGAAGATTTGCATACAAAAGAGGTTATGTCTTGGTCACGAGGCTTGTTACCAAATCTTTGAACTCACCTCGAAGACCACGAACACATACAATTTAAAGTCCTCTTGGAAAACTGGTCGACTAATAACAACTAATTCATCAAATAATGCCATTGCTTTTTGCATAAATACAGTGACCAAATCGTCACTTTGTTGAAGATCTTGAAAAGAACCATGAAGTTGCATATTACGAGAGTTAGATAGAGAAGCGAGGGCTTGCTTAATAGTATGCCAAACACAATGCGAGTTTTGGCAATCGACAACAAGATGTAATACATCAATTGAAAGAGAAGAAAGAAATGCACTCAGAATAAGTTGATCCTGCTGTTTACAATGAAGAAATGAATTATTAAATTAAAAAGAAACGTCATCAACAATAACCATATGATGAGGAAAGGAAGAATGCATAACAGAGGGAGATGAAGATGTTTGAAGATGCACGACAATAGCAGGGGAAGCTTCCAAAACAGAAAGGGAAGAAGAAGTTTGCACTGGTAGCTGAGAACAAGAGTCCATTGAAGAGAAGAAAATAGAGTTTTAAAGTGTTATAACTCTGATAATTAAATTGAGAATAATAAAAAGCTTAACATATTAGTTAGCAAATCTTTCTATTTATATATGTAGGGCAATATATAATAATTAATAAAGAGATTATAACACAAGAGTAATAAACCTTTCCTAATTATGTACTATAATAATGATAGATTTAAAGTGAGCACAAATGTTTACTTTTATCATTTAATTGATTAAGCATGAAATAGGAATAACAACGCCAATGAAACCTCGTACTCTGTTTTATTATCTCCAAAGGTTTCAAGGGGTAGATAAACCTGGCGCCAATGGCACAACACCTTCAGGGTCTCCTCCTCTCACGGCTTAAAAACATCATTAGCATGAACCCATACTGTCTTGTTGTATAGAAGCTCCAAAGTGTGGAGTCACTCCTAGCTACAGTGGTTTAACGTCCCCTCATCCCCTATTCCGCCAACCCCCCTGATGACATTTCATTTTTAGGAAAAAAAAAAAAAAACTATGGAATAGTGAGGGAGGTTAGGTCAATGGTTAGGTTTCTTAAGTTTCGTGGAACCCACAAACATGTAAGGTTGATAATTAAAGAGAATTTAGCTTTTTTGTTATTGAAATTAATATTTATGTTATTGTTAAAAAAAACGATGTTATGAAAAGGTAAGAAAAAATTATTAAGATTTTAGCCTACCCGATGCAATTGGAAGCACGCATGATATTTACGAGAAAGGACTTTTTGGCCCTATATGTGAGGCTAGGATTCTTGGTGGCAGGTAAAATATATATATATATATTTCTAATAAAATATAAAAAATTATAGCGGTTGATTTTTATAGTATTTTTTATTTAAAAATATATTAAAATAATATTTTTTTTATTTTTTAAAAATTATTTTTGATATCAATACATTAAAATAATCTAAAAACATTAAAATATATTAACTTAAAACAAAAAAAATAATTTTAAAATACAAAAATAAACAGTCGTAGTTCTTATATTAAACCTTGAAGGTAGGGCAAACAATTAAACAAATCAGTAGTACAGTCACTTCATTGATTAAGGTCTTATAATTAAACCTTGATTAACTAAGGTCCACTTATTAATTATGTCCTAAATCTTGATCAACTTGACCACAATTATGTGAGGGCCAGATATTTTATATATAATAATTATTATTATGCGATGGCCAAATGTTTTATTGTTCCATTAATTATTTCATTCTTTTTCAAAATTTTCATGCTGCTTTATGAAATAAAGCTCGACCAACTAAAGGATAGTTGCATGCAGGTTGATGCAATTATATAACAAATATTAATAATGAGAACCACTAGGGTTCAGGCCATTGCCATTGTTTGATTGCTCCCTTTATAACTCGTAGCATGGTCTTAGGGCTAAAAGCTTTCTCAGGACAAATGGAGAATCAAGACAAATCATGGAAAAGAATTGTCGAGCAATCAATGGATGCTGATGAGGATAAAAGAGATAGTGCTGTAAGTAGTCAAATATCGTCTATGTCGTGAGAGCTATCGGACGATTGAAGTGAAAGGCCAGTGGACCTATGAAAAGAGATCCAAACAAGGCAACCACAGGGAGGATCATATCCTCTGGCTAGCTAGGCAATGAAAACAAGCTACTTCCCTTCCAGGGACGACCTATACAACCTGTTTCAAATCACTTGTGTTCTCCTTGCGAATAATAGTTTAGGCATAGGATCTCATTCTCTTGAAATGATCAAATTAAAAACGAGGGCTTAATTTGCTTGCAATCTTCGTTCATGCGTTGTTATAATTTTATTTTGAGGAAATTAAATGTGTTATATGTTAAATAATTAATTCAACTAAAAAATTAAGTTGTTATATGTGAAAAAAAATTAAACTTGAAACTTACACAAACGTATATTACTTTGTGTTTAATTTAAATATGTTATATGTCAAAGAACCAATTCAACTCAAAAGTTAAGTTGTTATTTGTGAAAGTTTTTTGAACTCGAAACTTACACAGGAAATCTATATTACTTTGTGTTTAATTTAAGTGTGTTATATGTTAAAGAACCAATTCAATTTAAAAGTTCAACTGTTATGTGTGAAAGTTTTTTGGACTTGAAACTTACACAGGTCTATATTATTTTGTGCTTATTTTTTTATTAATTAGAAAGAGAGTTGTGAGATTTGAACTCGCGACCATTTAGTTAATAAGAATCTAATATCATGTTAAATAATCTTCTCACTAAAAAACTTAAACCATAAAGTTATAATCTAAGATATGATTTATATTATTCTCTAAAACATTCTCTCAAGTGAAAACTCTTTTGGTTTAAAATTTATACATGCTCACACTATCCAATTAATTAGATTTTAATTAGAAAAAAGAATAAGAGCAGTGAAATTAACACTCATAATTATTTGGTTATCAAGATCCGTATACCATATAAAAAAATTATCTTAATCTAAAAGATTAAATTATTAGATAAGATCACCTATATGTATTACTGTAATTCCTTGATTGTCTTTAGAAAGAAATCATTGACTAGAGGGAATGTACTCTTGGGCCCTTGGCATATACTTTGTTTGAAGAAATTATTGAAGTCTACAGCCATAAATTACTAAGACGCAGATGTGGGGTTCATCATTGTCACGTTGAGAAAATTTTCACCAATCCTTTTCCATTGTTAATATAAGAAATATGTTTTCATACCTCATCGATCCAGTACTGAAAGAAAACCAAGAACTACGAACGCCCTCTGAAGTTTAATTAGCTGATCATGCAGCAATTATATAAATGAATAAAAAATAAATAAATTAAGGTCTGCCATATTAACAAACCATGCAGCATCTTGGCGTGCAAGCTGTGAAGACATTTTTTGTCTGGTAGAGAGATGAGGTACGCTGATCACAGCGATGGCAGAAAGGTCAACCATTACTTACTCTAATGTAAGAGATGATGTAAATGATGGGCAGAGTGGGTTAGATTTGCAGAACTGAGCTTGTGCAATAATTTAGCAAGCAAACCCTTCACATCAACAGGTAAGAAAAATCCAAAAATTATTGTCCTAAAGACAGAAAACCGTCCTGATTTCATCAAATTATCCTGTCATGCGTGGAAATACATACAAGTTCAGAGCTTGCAACTTGCATCTAAATTAAATGCACGATGAACTAGGTCTGTTTTCTGGTGTGTGTGTACACTTCTCTCAATAATACTCAGCCTAAATAATTCATTGCTCCTAACTACGCATGCCATTAAATCGGGCTACGTCATGAGTAGCATTCTAAGTTAATTCTTTTTATGTAAGAGGAATGGTTAATAAAAATAAATTAAAAAATATATCAATCGGTAAATTAAAAAAATTGTTATTTTTTATTAAATACTAAAATGAAAAACTAATTTTTTTAATAAAAATGAAATACAAATGCACATATAAAAATTTAACCTTGATTTTTATTTTTATTTTATATGTTTTTATTTATTTGATCTTCAACTCCAGTTGCTAAGAAGAAACGTTTTTATTTGAATATTAATTTATGGTTATTGAACATTTTAAATTTTTATTTTTCTCTCACTAATCTTTTTAAGAACAAGTTTTTTTTTTTCTAGGAAGTTAGCATGTTTCAAGATAAACATATTTTTCTCAATGGGATGGTATAAATAATATCTAATAATTTCTATTTTTTTATATCTTATAAACATTCATTTATCTAACTTAACTGCTCACTTTTCAAATACAATTCGTTTCATATAAGTATCACATTCCTAAATTTGTAATTATGATAAGTTATATCTTTTACCATTTCATATCTTATATGGATTCTTATTAACAAATTTCATTGAAACCCTATTTAATAGGTAAACAATGGTTTATAGGGCATAACCTTATAAAAAAAAAGGTTTGCATAACTCTTCATTGACTAGGATATGATTTCCGCTTTTAAAAACTCTATTATACTTTGGTATATCAGGAGATATCCATTATGAGAGAATCTTATTCTTTTTTAGATAAACTTAAAATACTCACCTCAATCCCATCAAAATATTTCGATACTCTTTCCTGTTAGTTTTTTAACTTCACTTCTAAATTTGTTGAACATTTTTAAATGATTCAGACTTATGTTTCATCAAATAGATATAACTATAGAATTATCATCAATGGAATATATATATATATATATATATATATATATATATCATTAGACTATATACATTTATTTATATCAAACTTAACAATTCTGTAGACATTTAACTCATTTCAATAAAGGATGTTTTGATCATTTTACTCAATAAACAAGTTTCACACCTTTTATATGATTTATAATTAAAATGATCAAATACGCTTCTTTATATAATTTAGTGATTATTGTTTCATTAATATGACCTAATTTATAATGCCATAAATCTGATTAATATTGGTTATCTAAGTTATTCTTCTTGTTATGTCTATTAAACATAAGCATTTCAAAATTAAATATATACAAACATTTCGTATAAATACCAGATTCATAACAAACATCATCATTATAAAAGGAATAATATTTATCTTCAATAATAAATTTAAATTCATTCAAAACTAGGTAAGAAACAAATACAATGTTTACTGAGGAAATCATAGGTGTTTACTAAGGAACACCTTTGTCATCTTGCAATAAAAAAATTCTTTAAAGGTCTTATACCTTCCAGTTTTACTAGTTATATCAAATAACTCTTTGATATGTATAATTATTGTAAATGTATCCATATTTTTATGTTGTCTTTGAAATTCATGTGACATGCTAGCCAACATTATATATGTAGCTTGCTCATCATTATCAATATGATGTTAATATTCATTCCTAACTTCTTCATCAACATTCTTATAAAGGGAAAATGAATCAAATTTTCAAGAATATATAATCTTGAAAACAATTCTTACATTATAGTTCCATTCCAGAAAGTTTGGTCCAGTCAATTTGTAAGCATCAAATATGCTACATAGAGATATATTACTACTTATTTTTTTTATCTATCAACCTGTTCATGTAAAGATAGTAAGCATTAGTTTAATGCACACATATTTAAAATCAAATTTAAATAAGGTCTTTAATCATAATTTGATCTCCCGCTATTTTCTTCAAATTAATAGCCCTCCTTATTAATTCCAAAAATCTCATTTAGATCTCTTGGGGGGGCTAGAATCTCATTTAATTTATATTAGCTTAAGTAACTCAATAAATCAAAATAAATAAAATCAGTTAGATATCATAGCTTATTAATCAATCTCTATAATGACACTCTGTGTCTAAACATATCATATATGTTTCATCTAACTACTTCCTGTAAACTTATATGGTCATAAAATGCTCATCTAAATCTTATAAGTTTAGTTAAGTAGGATTCAATTTATAACATTAAACATATTTGATTAATGATAATCTTGAGTAGATCAACAATTTATCCATTAATAGAACTTTAGTTTTCAACATGTAATTAATATATTAATGAGGGATTTGTTATGTTATTTAGGTCTCATTCCAAGGCATAATTAATATACATAACAGTTATATATAATCATATACCCCTAGCATACCATTCTAATTGGATTATTATAGATATATCTAAACTAATTCATTCGAGCCATAAAAGGGAATTAAATGATCAAATACTAAGTAGCTTTTACTCATCTTCATAAGTTCACACGAGCAATATAATTGTATCCTTTTTTTCATCGTTCTTTCTTCATCTTGGATTACAAATAAATTTTTCTATCTAAATTCCAGCATTTTTAAATTACATAACATTTATATAATTATATAAGAAACCTCGAGTTATATTTGAGTGTAATTATATGAGAAAATAATTTTTCAACAAAAAAAATAGAAAAAAGGCAGGAAACACAAACCTTTTTTAATTTTATAATCATTCAACCAATAAAAAAAATCACATTAATATCCATAAAAAAAATATTGCATGCTTAAATTCTAATTATTGGCTTTATGTGCAATTTAAAACAAAATTTATAACATTTAGAGATATTAAAACAAACTTTGTTTGATAATTTTTTAGATTTTATATATAAAAAAATTAATACATAATTAAAAAAATCAAGATTTAATAAAAAAATAATCATATTAAATTTTTTTTATCATCCTAAACTAATTTAGGATTAATTAAATAAGAGTTTCTAACTTAAAAACCTTTTTTATTTTTTTAAAAATATTTTCCTAAAATATTTTAATTAATAATTTTAATTTAATCGTAATCTAGTTATGATACTTCAAAAATAAAAATAAAAGATATTTTAAATTAAAAAATTTAATTCAATCATGCTTTAATTAGAAATATTAATTCTACAATTAATTTACTTTTTTAATATAAAAAATCAAATATTTTATATACGGAGAGTAGAATTGTAATTCTGCTCAAATACCCAACTTGGAATTAGATATAAAGTATAGGGGCTACATTGTAATTTGACCCTAAAACTCTAATGGTTGGCTACGAGGGCATAATTGTAATTCTGCCGCTCATCCTTTTCCTCCTTTTTTGCAGTTAGCAATAGGGATATTGTCCACCGTTGGCAGGAAGCCTGACAATGGCAACCAAGGTTGTCGCCGCTCATAATAGCCACCATGCGCGAGACAATTATAACATATAATTAATAACCATAATTGTTTAATAATGACTTTAATACCATAGTTTATCTTTCTTTTAATTTTTCTTTAATTAAAACTAAAATTCTATTTTTCATAATCTATCTTTAATCCATCATCATAATATTCGTTGATATATATATATATATATATATATGTGTGTGTGTGTGTGTGTGTGAAAGAATAGAAATTGAAAAAAAAAAACCCATGTATAAATGTTTGGTTTCTTAAAACACATAAACTCAATGGATTCCATAATTTAAATTTTTTTTGGAAATACTATGGATATCAATACAAAATATAAGGTTGTTTAGAATTTGTGCGAAGAATACTTAAAAATCAGCTATGCCTTTTAAGTTTCATCAACTATTCAAGTTTGAGCTATTACAAATTATAAGTTGTTCAATTATCTTATCTCTAACAATAATTAACATGAATCACTATATAAAAAATCTCATAAATCTTTTTAGGAGAGAGATTGTTATGCCTTGAGTACTATCTTTTTTTTTTTCTATTCTATTCTTTTAGTTAAGAAAAATATGAGGCATGACATTTTATTTATAAAACTAACCTCATAACTCTATTAATGGAAAAAAAAATCATTTTTTCCTTGAAAATTATCACATTTTATTTCAAGATAGTTATTAGAAATTTATGCAATCAAGTCTTCACTTGATTTTTATAGGTTTAAAATTTTAATACCTTATATTAATTACAATCTAGTCCTTAATCTCAAAAACTTATTTATAATTGTGTCATACTGATTAATCATCCCAGTTCAATTTATTATCAATGATTTTCTATGTATGTGACTTATTTATTAGGTTTCTTGAAATATATAAACATAATGGAAACATAATTTAAATTTTTTTAAGAGTCTCAAGATTCTTGTTAGATAATTTAGGGCTATTTAGGGTTTGAGTGAAGATTACTTGAAAATCGAATCTTCTTTAAGAGGCTTGATCAACTTCTTTAAAAGTTAGGTTATCGTAAATCATAAGTCATCCATGTATCAGACCTCTAATAGTAATCAACATGAGCCACAAGTAAAAAATCTTCTAAAATCTTTTTTTAGAGGAGAGAGATTGTTATACATTTAAGTGCTAACTCTTTTTTTTTCCAGGTGTTTTTGTATCGTCTATAACTTACGTAGTTTTTCTCTACGAAAATATAAGGCACAAAATTCTATTTATAGGTAAACCTGATAACCCTGTAAAATAATAAAAAATATTAATTTGCTCCATGAATAATATCACATATATTATTTTAGAAAAATTTAAGAAATTTATTAAATCAAGTCCTTGCTTGATTTTTCTATATATAAAATTATAATTCCCTTTATTAATTACATTCTAGCTTTAAATTTCTAAAACTTATATATAATCAAGTCACACTTGATTAATTATATTAATTTAATTATTAACCAATGTTTCTTATATTTATATACCATTTTTATATTCTAATTCCTTTCCCTTATTTATTTTATTATTATTATTTATCAAAGATAAAAGTATAAGCCTTTGAATCAAAACGGGTATCCTAAATGTTAATTGAAATTTCCCTCTACCAAACACACTAAAAAAATAGGTTTATTGGGGCCATAACCCAGCCTAAAGCATAGGTTTTTATTAAGTTTTTAATATGTTGACCTAAATTTAAATTATAATCATAATCAAAACAAAAATAAATTAAATAATTTAACTTATTATTAATTCAATAAATTAATTTGTTTATATTTAAAGATCAATAACATTATATAACACTGTGTTATGATTACTCAAATATTATAAAAGTCACATGTAGTTTGATTTAACATTTTAGTGACCAATTTATTAGTGTAACTATTTTCCATTCATTAAAAATATTTTGATTTAGACATTTGAGCATGTAATGTGTTTGTTCTGTCAAATTGTATTTGTTCTTAACATCATCGTCATTAATTCCTTAAATAACATTCAAAACCCGTTCCATATTGTGTAAGGATTTCTTAGCCAATATCATTAAAAAAATATATGAAATATCTTTTCTAAGTTACCTAAGATGATGAATCATCTCTTAATTATTCATGTCATAATCTAATTTTAGGTCCCCATAAAATTCCTTTTATATAATAATAATAATAATAATAATAATAATGATAACGATGATGATGAATAAATATATTTTAAGGTTGCAAATGGACAAGAGATTCAAAGATGGGAAAAATTAGTTGAAAAAAGACTTAATTGAAACAAAATTAAGCTTAAAAGTCAGTTTGGTCAAAGTTAGAAGAATTAATTAATTTTAAGGACTTAAATAAGATTTTAATAGGTTTAATTGACTTAATCAAGGACTTAATTGAAGTAAAATTAAGCTTGAAAGTTAAGTTGGCCAAAATTTGAAAAATTAATTAAGTTCAAGGAATTAATTAAATTTTAATAGGTTTAATTAACTTAATTGAAGAAAAATTAAGTTTAAAAGTCAATTTGATCAAAACTAAAAGAATTAATTAAGTTCAAATACTTAATTAAACTTTTAATGGGCTTAGTTAATTTAATTAAGGACTTAATTATGAAAAAAAAGGTTTGAAGACTAATTATAGATTTAATTGAAATAATTCAAAACCAAGAATTAAGGTGTAAAGAACACGTATATGTAGGGATTATAGTTAATTAAATCAAGGGTCAAATAGATACAAATTAAAAATATAATAGTAGGACCAAATTGTCTAATGTGGAAACTAAGAACTAATTTATAAAAGAATTTCGAGTTAAAGGATTTCAATCAATATATTCTAATTCCTTTCCCTTATTTATTTTTATTATTATTATTATTTATAAGAGAGAAAAGTATAAGCCTTCGTGTATCAAAACTGGTATCCTAAATGTCAATTGAAATTTCTCTCTACCACACACACTAAGAAAATAGGTCTATTTGGGCCATAGCCCAGCCTAAAGCATAGGTTTTTATTCAGTCTAATCTACAAAAACTCGAGGCCTAGGTTGGGCCTTTCATAGCCCAACAAAACTAAAGGAATCTAAGAAATCATCCAGGGGTGAGCCCAATTGGCAAAACCCCGATTTATTTGTTCATTTCAAAATCTAAATAAAAAAATTTAGACTTTCACACCTGTCAAATGCCAAAAACCTCAGAACCATCTCCACCTTCCACGTGTCCATCAATAATTCCCATTCGATTTTAACAAACAAGCCCTCCAAAACACGAAATTATATTTTCCTCTCGCTATTCCTCACTCAATTAACCAAACAAAAACAGAATCTTCCTATCGACCCCAGAAAGGATGTTGAGGCTACTGGCATCCGAGAGATTGTTGCTCTCCCAAAGAACTCGTATCCTGCCACGTTTCTACCACGAGAAGGTGATTGATCACTTCAACAATCCACGCAACGTAGGGTCTTTTGACAAGAATGATCCGGCGGTCGGCACTGGACTTGTCGGTGCACCTGCCTGTGGTGATGTGATGAAGCTGCAAATTAAGGTTGATGATACCACTGGCGAGATTATCGATGCTCGTTTCAAAACTTTCGGTTGTGGCTCCGCTATTGCTTCCTCCTCTGTTGGTATGTTGATCCTTGTTTTGTTGATTTTAACTTTTTTTTAATATAATTTATTTATTTTTGTAGATAAACTAGAATGAAATTTGAGGAGCTGATTTGTGTTGTTTTTTCAGCTACTGAATGGGTGAAAGGGAAGCAAATGGAGGAAGTGATGACCATAAAAAACACGTTAGTTTTTTTTTTTTTAAGATTTTATCTGTTTTTATTGCACTATTTATCCTTCATCTGTGTTGTTTTGGATAGAAAAAGTAATGATTTTGCGCGTTTATGATTTTTGTGCTGATGGTTTATATCTATTTAATCCATTTTGTTATTTTTTGATTGCAACTCTTTAATGGAATCAACTGGAGTTCAACATAAATATCAAACCAAGGAAGTGATTGTAAGCGAAAAAAATTGTGGGAAGCTATCATCACTTATAAGATTAGACTCCATCATTGCCAACTTTGTATAGGGAACTTAGAGGGGTATTTTATTTTTATATTATAGCTTCCATGGTTCATGAGTCCATTCTGCTTGTTCTAGTTAGCAATTTCATCTGGTATAATAATTTACTTATAAAGCTTGGTTGGCATTTTGAGATGGTGGGTGCTGAAGTGAGATTCAGTATAGAATGTGATGTTCTTCCTTTCTGCCGATGCCTCTGTATAATTTTCAGTATACACTGGCTTTGCCTGTAACCTCAGCTATTGCAGCATTCAAGCTTGTACTAGTTTTATTTTAAACTCAAGAGTCTCATGTTTGGGGGATGTAGAGTTAATTTTTGGATATCAGATTGAGAAATTTCTTACTGAGAGGATGATAGTTTTTTGGACCCACTACATACAAAGCATCTGGCATTTTGTGTTGATCGGCCTTGCTGGAGGTTAGGGAATTATGAGTAGAACCTGTCGGACCACTTCAGGGATATAAATTCATTTACAAACATAAGAGGATGGTCTTGACCAAGGAAGATTGAACTGTAATAACACTATTGATATGTATTTGCTGTCTAATATCACAGGATCACTCATCCCTGTTGTTTACCGACAACCTGTGATTCCTCATACATGTCAAGTGGCATTATGCAGGTGGACCTTGTCTTTTCTGTTATTAGCAAGCAAGACTATTCACACATTATTGTCCATAAATATCCATGGCCGAAGTTAAACTATTTCTGACATTAGCCTTGATTAGAAGCAGAAATGGATTAGTACTTCATTTTCATTTTGTATGCTTATGGCTGGGAATATTCATGATTAGTAATCAATTAGCAGGTTTAAAAAGCAATGAATCAGAAAAAAAGTAATGGTGTGGCCATCTTTCCTTGGTCATAATCAAGTGCAGATGTTTTTGTGAGACTTGATGAGGATTTTATAATGTTCTTTCCATGTGCTTATTTGTGCCTTCAATTTCTTTTAATGTGAATTTTCTATATGAAGAGTTCCATAGTAGATTTGTACTTTATTGTTCTCTTGAATGTTATTCTAGTGTTTGGCAAGGTTTTCTTCCCTAACAAACAGAACTTGGTTTATTTTCGTTTTGTTTTGAGTTAACTGGAGTGCTATTTTGATATAATGAACTAAACAAGAAAGAAAGTCTCACTCCTTTATCGTTATCAGGTTTTAGGTGCTTTCTGTTTGTGAACTATAAAAAGTACCTTTCGTCTTTCCATGTGTTTGAATTTACACAAAGCAGGGGTGCATTTGAGTGGATGGTTCCATCTCCTCTTTGGTGTGAGTTTGGGCAGCTGAAAAATACCTTATCTTTTTCTTTTATATTGTTTCTGTTCTTTTCTTTTACTTCATCCTTTCCATGAAAAGCCCTTCTTTTCATTTTTAATATTACTTACCTCTCTTTTATTAAGTTATATGAATGCGTTAAAGGACACATGCACACACTCATTAAGTCACTAATGTAAAAAAATACACACACTAACCAATAGAAGTGTATAGATGGAAACATAGGATGGCCTTTCTATAATGAAAATATGAGTTTGTGTGAGGAAAGAAGGAACTTATATTGGACTCATGCATGACACACTAAATAACCACTTGTTGCACAGTTGAAAGAATAGAGGCTTAGGTGGTTTTGGTCTTAGAAAATGTAGGGGCCTCAGATGTCACAGACAGAGATTAATTACATGAAGAAGTGGAAAACTATAGATGTACTCTAGCTGTTAGTTTTAGATTGAATGTCTTGTGTTGTGTCACCACATCTGATGGGGACATCAAACTTGAGACATGGTTCACACATCTGTATGATTATGATGATAGAGGAATAGCCCAACTCTTGTGATATTGGATTTTATTTAGGTTTATTTGTTAGGTTTGATTTAATTATTATTGGATATTTTATTTAGTGGATTGTAAGCCTAGTTATTTATTCTAGTTAGAGTTTTAGTATTTATATTCTATTTTTCTAAATTTTAGACAGTTTTTTGATGAATTTAATAAAATTTGCAAAGTTGTAGACTTTTCTAACCTCTATTCTTTCTCTTCATCTTTTTCTTCTTTTTCTATGGCTTCTTCTTCTTAGCCTTTTCTTTTCTTTTCTTTTCTTTTTTAGCTTTAAATTTTTTTTGTCCCGCATCAACTTTGGTATCAGAACCAAGTTTTTAATTGTTCTTATAATTAATCGATCTATTAGAGCTTGTGTAAATCTTCAAAATTCAACACAGTTTCTAATCCCTAGCAATTGTGAGGATCATCATAAATAGTGATTTAAAAAAAAAAATTCACCGCCCCACTGCCAGAACCGAACCCAAATTCCCTTTTTTTACTTTGACAGACAACACCATAAATCTCTATACTTTTTTCTCGTTCTCTTCCAAAAAAAAAAGCACAACTGAAAGCTTTGGCAAATAAATTCGCGGACTCCAATGGAAATATCTACCATCCTAGATTTAACATGTTCCATCATTCGATGATGATAGAAGGTGATGTATATATCTGATGTATATAACCAAGCCTGGGACTAAATGCAATGGTAGTAACAACTTTTGTCTCTCTAGCACTCTACACATTAAACTTTGATTGAGAGACGCCAAGAAGAAAGGAAGAACTTGGGAGTCTACTGCCTTTTATTTTATTTTAATATTTTATTATTATTATTCTTTTTTAAGGTGTAATTTTCTTTTATATTGATTTATAAAAAAAAAGAATTAAAAAAAAATATGAAAAGTGACAATAGAAAAAAAGAAAGAAAAGTGAGAAAAAAAAAGGTAATAGTAGCAAAATGAGATTAGTCAGTAAAACACTACAATGGTTCTATCTGCGTCAACAATAGTGATTCAAGTGACCTTTCACAATTGTCAAGCAATCTGGTTTGTAAACCACTCAATCTCTCATCTTATTGAATTTTACCTCGCTAGTTTTCACCCTTGTTATTCAACTTATCATCAATAATATTGTTTTGTGTCTTAAAACAAATCTTATCTTGCATTATACTTTTATATTTTTGCTCACCTTATATCTTTGTCATTCAAATTTAGTCATTAGTACTTTGTAATTGTGAAGCTAATTGAAAATAATGGAACATTATGACTTTATTTGATTAATTGTTTGCATTTAAAGCTTTAGCATTGCATGTTTAAATTTTTTTTGGGTGTTTTTTGTTCTTGATTAATCTTCACATTAAAAAAAAATGGAATTTTTTTAATTGTGATTTCACTTATAGAAATCATATGTGATCTCAATTCAATTTCAAAGTAGTGTTGCATATATTTGTTTCATGATCATCTAGCGTCCAACCTTAAGTCTACAGTTACTGTGGACCCGACCCTTAATGATATTCTCAAGGCCATTTGAGGGGAACTACAAATCCAGATGACCAATATGTCTAAAAGAATGAAACCCTTAGAGAGTTCTCGAAATAAGACACTTAAAGACCAGTAAAAATTACAGTAATAATCACTATAGACAAGTTCACCTTAAGTGCCACTAACATGACTATCATTTAGGTTACTCTACATACAATGACCTTGATGAGCAAGTCATGAGCCCTAACAAAATAGAAGCTTTTACTTTTGATAATCATCATGATCCCTGGGCCTTTTATATGTGGATTCCTAACTTTGATCAATTCTTTGAGTGGCATAACTTGTCTGATAATAGAAGAGTTAGATTTGCTAAGATAATGTTCATTGGTGAAGCCCAACTTTATTGGAGAGATGTCAAGGATTGTTTAAAGATGAGAGGTAAACTTTTTATAACCGATTGGACTAAAATGAAACAAAAACTACAGTAAAAGTATCTACCCTAGTCTTATAAGAATAAATTTTTAGACCAATAGAACAAGTCTGTCAATGAGTATATAACATAATTTAATGATTACATGATGAGATGTGCCATAAGATAGAATGAAACCATGACTTTGCATAGGTTTTGTAAAGGTTTGAATGGTGATTTAAAAAAAAAAGAGGAGGCATGCTTATAGTTGTCTTTAATTTTGACCAAGTCTATAATGTAGTGTAATATTATGATTTACTTATAAAGAGTCAATAGATAAAATATCAAGACCCTTTTTAGGTCTCAATTTAGAAATAATGGTTCTTTATTAGGTGCTTCACCCTATAGATCTAATCCTAGTAATGCTCAAATTTATATAGAAGATAAAGGTAAATGAGTATTAATGAAATGTCTAGATTGAGTTCAAAGGTTCAGTGTGCTAAATGTCAAGGTTTTGGTCAAATCTTCATCATCTATACTTCTAAACCCTTAGTCATCCAAGAACATAAGAATATAGGTGAAAAGAAAGACTATTGTGTGCAAGTATATAAACTCAATCCTGAAGACTTTAGTGACCTAGATGAATAAGATGTGTACAAAAAAGGATTTAACACTATAAGTCCAAATGAATCTGAAAATGTGGTTAATAAAGAATATAATAATTATGTTTTAGTGGTAGAGGAAGAAGTTTTAGGAAACTTTTTAGTGAAATCATTTGAAGAGGTAAATATTGTCTTAGAAGAGTCTTATAATATTAATCCTCTTAAACTACTTGAATCCCCACCCACCTTACTTGATGTCCAACACGTTATAAGTTTAGATCAACATGTTAAACTCTCTAATCCCTCACCCTTAACATGTAATGAGAAAGATGAGAAAGACGAGTATATTCCTAATTTACTAGGTTATGTCCAAGTTATATTTACTAAGGCTTTGAATAGTGTTTGTTCCAATTCACACCCTCAATCATATAGTGTTTATCGTTACAAACCTAGAAAGCTTGTAGATTTTCTTTTTATGTCTTGTCACGCTAAAATGTTTGATTCGGCTAAGTCTTTTGCATGTAGAATTCCTAATTTGCATGTTGAGATCATTGAACAAATTTAAGCAAGTAATGAAGAATAAAAATTTCAAACTGATTTGCATAAGTATCATGATATACTTAATGTTAGAGATTATTTCATGAATGATGTCCTTTGAAAACCATTTATAAATTGCAAGTGAGTAGTGCTGGACCATTCAAAGTGTTGCAAATGATTAAATCAAATAGTTGTGTCATTAAACTGCCACTAAACTTTGATATTAACTCTATTTTTGACATAAAAGACCTCGTTATGTATAAAATACAATAGTCTAAAGAACATATTAATGCTATTTTGGATACACAAGTTGTTTTTATCAGGAATGGTGAAGTTCAACGAATCCTAGTTAATTAGTTAGGCAACCATATTCAGATTGTACTTGGATTAACAAAGAGACATCATAGTAGCTTGATCCTTATCTTTGGGAGCGTTATCGAAGCCACCTTGACCTATACTTGATAGGTTTAAGTTCTTCCAACCCCAGGAGAGTTGATGAGGACATCAAATTCGAGACATGGTTTACACGTCTGTATGATCTATGATGACGGAGGATAACCCAACTCTCGTGTTATTGGATTTTATTTAGGTTTATTTGTTGGGTTTAATTTAGTTATTATTGGATATTTTATTTAGTGGGCTATAAACCTAATTGTTTGTTCTAGTTAGGATCTTAGTATTTATAAATTCTAAATGTTAGATAGTTTTTTGATGAATTGAATAAAATTTGTAAAGTTGCAGACTTTTCCAACCCCTATTCTTTCTTTTATTTTTTTTGGCTTTTGTTTACTTCTTTTCTTTCTTCTGTTATCTTTAAATCTTTTTTTTCCCCACGTCAACATCCTTGTCAATGTTCCTTTGTAAAGGAGAGCAATGACCTTTGCCTTTCCATTTATTGTCATAAAATTGTAACTACTAGTTTTTATAGCAAGTGAAGTTCTTGTTAATTTAGTGATAACGCTGTGAAGTAAAAACCTCTGCATGACAGTACATTCATAGTTTTGGTAATTGAATTTGGGTCCACTTTTTACTTAATATATAGTGGGGGCAACTCGAAGCCTTAAGAGTGCAACGTGAGTTCTTAATATCATGCATCTGAATTTGCAGGGAGATTGCAAAACATCTTTCTCTTCCACCAGTTAAGCTGCACTGCAGCATGCTTGCAGAGGATGCTATCAAGGCTGCTGTAAAGGATTATCAAACCAAGCGTGCAAAATTAAGTGGTGTTTCAGAAACCGAACCTGTCGAGCAAGCTGCTAAAGCTTGATCGTGTGCATGAGTAATGGTGTTGAAAATATCATGAGTAATGATCTCAAAGGTACTTTTGCTTGGGCTCAAGTCTTTCCTAGATGATACTTGTGTTGTAAACTGAATCTGATGATTGATGTGGTAATGGCAGCGTGATGCTGATGTGTGTTGACTCGTATAAGATAGAGTTAAAACTTTAAGATAAAATTGACAACTATGGGCAATATGATAAGGAAATTTTTTGATAATGTTATTAAACTCAATTAAGTTGAGTGAGTTATTGTGATGCTTCATTGACTTGATCATTGGATTGGATCAAGTTTGAAAGCAAACTTTATAGGAGTTGGCTATGTTTGGCCCAACGAACTTGATAGGTCCCTTTACAAATTAGTTGACTCGATAAAAAATTAATCTGTTTTTTTTTAAAGAAAAAAATTATTTAAAAAAAAACATTGATTTAACATTTTTTTATAAAAAAAATATTGAAACTTTGACATTCTTTATTAACCTGAGGAACCGGGTGGTTTAATAATTTGGCTTTCTAAAATTATTTTTTTATTAATTAAACAATTATAAAAATAAACATTTGAAAGAAAGATAATAAATTAATTTATTAAGGATAATTTTTCTTTTTTCATTTAAGAAAAGCATCATTGCCATTAACCATTAATTATTATCCTTATTTCTTGAGTTTTTGAGTTACTGTCATTTTCCTTATCTGTTAATGTATTTTTAATTTTAGAAAGAACATAGATATTTCATGAAAAGATTAATTATGCTAATATAAAAATGTGGTTGTGCCATGGATGTATTTTTGGGATATAATTATTATTTTTATCTTGGAAGAAAAGATGTTTTTTTTATGGTTAATAAGATAAATTTAAAAATAAACAAAATAATAAAGCCAAAAAGATGTGTTAAAGTTCATTAAATAATAAAACAGGAAGCTAATAATTAACTAGACAATATAGGTGTAACGATCATTGATGAATTGGTGAGAAAGGTAGGTGTCTACACTAACAATTGTGTGCTTGTAATGACAAAGTGTAAAGCAAAGAACTAGTTAGGCAGAACATAAAATGGTAGGTGGTGCAAAATGAGCGTGATGATATTTTTTCTAGGGGGGGGGGGGCGGG